>Ga0189284_100082_pt1 | contig 154402 bp, 123 predicted proteins | sample N32C7minimetaG_FD_130314 | JGI IMG/M metagenome (GOLD analysis project Ga0189284, IMG submission 130314) | Marine microbial communities from the Costa Rica Dome - N32 C7 mini metaG | ecosystem: Environmental > Aquatic > Marine > Oceanic > Photic zone | place: Costa Rica: the Eastern Pacific...
ATATGCTCAGGTAACAGTTAACGGAACGGTAACATCTTCTGAAGATGGACAACCCCTTCCGGGCGTAACCGTCTTGGAAAAAGGCACCTCAAATGGTACCAGTACCAATGTTGATGGAGAATATGAGATCACGGTATCAAATACTGAATCTGTGCTTGTATTCAGCTCAGTGAGTTTTCAAACTCAGGAAACTGTGGTAGGAAATCGAGAAACTATTAATATTCAATTAGCGACAGACCTTCAACTCTTAGAAGATGTTGTTGTAGTCGGGTATGGAGAACAGGACAGGAAAACCCTGACAAGTTCTGTTTCTTCAATCAGCTCAGAGGAAATAGCAAATACCCCTTCTGCAAGTACCGATCAGCTTATGCAAGGTCGTGCAGCCGGTGTTCAGGTAAGTGCCAACTCAGGTACTCCGGGTGGAGGAATATTCGTAAAGATTCGCGGAACCTCTTCTATTTCAGGAGGCAGTGATCCTCTTTATGTTGTTGACGGTATTCCGTTACAAACCGGCAGCTATGGACTTGGATTAGGCGGTGAAACAACAAGTGCTATAGCTGATATAGCTCCTTCAGATATTGAATCCATAGAAATACTCAAGGATGCCTCTGCAACCGCTATTTATGGTGCCCGTGCCGCTAACGGTGTTGTTTTGATCACTACCAAACGCGGTAGTTTTTCTGAACCTCGTGTAAACATCACCATGTATCGCGGCATTGAAGAACCGGTTAACAGGCCGGATCTTGTTACAGGGCCTCAATTTGAGATGCTGATGAACGAAGCAGCCAGTAATAATGGTGAACCAGAACCTTATGCAAATCCTTCAGATGCTATCAATACCAATTGGGCAGATCAGGTATTTCGAACAGGTGTAGTTCAAAGTTATGACCTGACCGTAAGCGGAGGAAATGAAGCAGTAAAATATGCTGTATCAGGTTCTGTATTTGATCAGGATGGTGTTGTAAAACCGGCAACGTATACCCGGAACAGTGCCAGGTTAAATTTAGATATCCTAGCTTCTGAAAAACTTACCTTTGGTACCAGCACTATGTACTCATTCTCTAACCGTAACAGAGCACGTAATAATGATAATATTACAGGAGTACTTGGCGGGGTGTATTTCTTACCTACGAATCTGCCTGTATATGACTCAAACGGTGATTATACTAAATTCAGTATTTTTGAAAATCCTGTTGCAGCTGCAAATGAAGTTGACTTCAACATGGATGTGAATCGCCTGATCGGTAATGTTTTTGCTGATTACGAATTCATGCCCGGCCTTACTTTCCGAACAAGCTGGAGTCTGGATTATAACCAGATCAAAGAAGACCGATACGATAATACCTTTCTTAATAATGGTTCTGCCGTAAACGGCAGTGCGTTATCAACTGTTGCCATTGCCCGAACCTGGACCGTTGAAAACACGTTGAGTTACCTGTTTAATGTTGGAGAAAACCATGACTTCAGCGCTCTTGCAGGTACCAGTGTTGAGGAAACGACCTTTGAAAGAACTACAGCTGAAGGTGAGCAATTTCCAAGTAATGATTTCAGAAGAATTCAGGATGCGGCTGTTCAATCCGCTTCTTCCTCTGGAACAAGCTCCGGAATAGCCTCATTTTTCGGACGTCTGAAATATGAGTATGACAGCAAATATCTGGCTACTTTTACTGTTCGACGTGACGGTTCGTCCCGTTTCGGTGAGAATAATCAGTGGGGTACATTCCCATCTGTGGCTTTAGGCTGGGTAGTTTCTGAAGAGAACTTCTTCCAGCTTGAGGACATCTCAGAACTTAAACTTCGAGCCAGTTATGGTATCACAGGGAATCAAGGTGGTATCGGCAACTTTCAAGCTCGTGGACTATGGGGTGGCGAAAGTTATGGCGACAGCCCCGGGACAAGCCCTACTCAGCTTGCAAACCCTGACTTGAAATGGGAAACAACCCGTCAACTTGATATCGGGATTGATATTGGACTCTTTGACGACCGTCTGAATTTTGTATATGACTACTATTACAAAAAAACAGAAGATCTGCTCTTAGCCGTTCCTGTTCCTCTATCTACCGGATTTAGTGAATTAGTTCAAAACTTCGGTGAATTGGAAAACAAAGGAATGGAATTCGGAATTGCTGCGGATATCATTCAAAACAGTGACATGAATTGGAACCTGATGTTCAACATTGCAGGGAACCGTAACAAGATCCTAAAACTTGCGGCTCCGTTTAATGTGTACAACCGTGATATTTATCGGTATGAAGAAGGAATACCCATGTATTCATTCTATTTCCATGAGCAAATCGGTGTAGATCCTGCTACCGGTGCTCCAATTTGGACCGATGTGGATGGTGACGGCACATTCAATCCTAACGTGGACAGAAAGATAGTTGGTGATGCGAATCCGGATTTCTTTGGAGGAATAACCAATAATGTTAATTATAAAGCCTTCGATCTTTCCATCTTTTTTCAATACAGTTATGGAAACGATCAGCTTAACTGGAACCGATTTTTCCAGGAGCATGGAGGAACCCGTAATACAGGATACCTAAGCTCACAACTTGATCGCTGGCAGGAACCGGGTGACCAGACTATGGTCCCTCGTATGACAAGTGCCAACTATGCCGGTAACCTGCGCCCTTCTCGTTTTGTAGAAGATGGCTCGTATATGAGACTTAAGAATGCCACCATTGGATACACAGTACCCATAGAATTCCTGAATAAATTAGGTGCAGGAATTTCCAGGGCTCGTATCTACGTGACAGGCCAAAACCTGCTCACATTTACCAATTACTCAGGATTAGATCCCGAAGTAACGGCAACAGCCAGTACGGCTCTAACCCGTGGTATTGAATTTTACACCATGCCACAAGCCCGATCTATTATCGGTGGTATAGACATCTCATTTTAATTGAAAATATTACTGACTATGAAAAATATAAAAACATATATACTTATTACGTTGCTGGCAGCGGTAGGTTGTGATGTATTGGATCAACAGCCGCAAACAGCAATATCGGACGAAATTGCTATCAGGGATCTCAAAAGTGCAGAAGCAGCACTTAACGGACTCTATAGCCAAATACAATCGACCAACTATTATGGAAGTAACATCCAAATCATGGGTGACGTCACTTCCGATATATCTCAAAGTATCGGTACCTGGGATTTTTACCGGGAAATGGATACCTACGTAACATCAGCAGGTAACCTTGAAAACCGAAACTTATGGCAACAAATGTATGCAGCCATCAATCATGCAAACAACATCATTGCTGATGTTCCAAACATTGAGGAGATAACTCCGGCTGACCGTGATCAAATACTTGGTGAAGCTTATTTCATCAGAGCACTAGCCTATTTTGATCTAACCCGTACTTTCGGTGGTGTAGATGGTGTTTATGGAGAGATGGGTGTTCCCATCGTTACCACTCCTTCCCGTCTAATTGATGAGAATAGCTTTCCTTCACGCGCATCTATTGCTGATTCCTATCAGCAAGTTCAAGATGATCTGGATGAAGCCGCCGCACGGCTCTCGGGATTCTCTTCTCCAAACAGAGCTTCTGAAGCTTCCGTTACTGCTTTGCTTTCGCGATTAAACCTTTATACAGGTGATTTCGCACAAGCTGAAACATTTGCCACAAACGTGATAGATAACTTCAGTTTTGATCTGGTTGAAGACTTCGCCAGTATTTTCGCTGACGAGAATACTGAAGAAGCAATCTTTGAATTAACGTACAATACCACCGATGGTAATGACATACGCTTCTGGTACTTCCCTTCAAGTAGAGGCGGCCGTGGTGATATTGCCCTTCATGGAGAGTATGTTGATATGGTGGCATCCCGTCCAAATGATGAGCGCGGAGATCTTATCGGATTTGACGCAAATGTTGGAGCTTATTATTCTTCCAAGTATGCCAAAGCCGGTGGAGATGATAACATCCAGGTTATAAGGCTTGCAGAAATGTATCTCAACCGAGCGGAAGCCAGGGTACGGAAAAATACTCCTGATTTCCCAGGAGCTCTTGATGATCTTAATGAGATCAGAAACCGTGCCGGACTTGCGGATACATCAGGAACAGGAGTAGATACAGCCCCTGAGATCCTTGATGCCATTGAACACGAACGTGGGATCGAATTCATTCAGGAAGGCCATCGCTGGTACAACCTGATCAGGACCGGTAGTGCCTTAAATGTTTTAACCAATATTGACAGACTGAATGGTGATCCAGTGTCACTTACTAATCCCGGACGTCAGGTTTTCCCTATTCCGTCCAGAGATATAGATTCAAATGTAAATCTGCAAGGGCAACAAAATGAGGCTTACCAATAGCAGGTGTTGACTTTTAAAAAAGATAATTACACCCCGATTAATAGTCGGGGTGTTTTTTTTATCCATGCTTTAATTAATTACCCTTTGCTTCACATTTTTTTACGCGGAATCCACTTTATTTTTGATACATTCAAATACGGTACTTTTCTAAAATTCAACTACAATAAAATTATTATTTTATGATACATCGATACCTTAAACTTACGAACTACCCTTTGCTCGGTTTGTTCTTTGGTGTTCTGCTTGTTATTGGCTTTTCTATTCCCGCCAATGCGCAGACCTTCGGGCACGGCGAGGATATTAGCAACCCTGACTATGAACAAACATTATTTCAGGAATTAGAATACAGGAACATTGGCCCCTTTCGTGGCGGACGTTCTGTAGCTGTTTCCGGTCATGCCGATCAGCCCCACACCTACTATACCGGATTTGCAGGTGGAGGTGTTTATAAAACCACCGATGGCGGTATCAATTGGTACAATATCTCGGACGGATTTTTTAAAACAGGATCTGTAGGAGCAATATCGGTTGCACCTTCAAACCCCAATGTAATTTATGCCGGAATGGGCGAAACATGTATTCGAGGAAATATGTCGGCCGGAGATGGAATGTACCGTTCTGTGGATGGAGGAAAAACCTGGCAGCATATAGGATTGGGAGATTCTCACTTCATTGGAGAAATCGTTGTACACCCGGATAACGAAGACGTTCTTTGGGTAGCCGTATTAGGTCATGCTTTTGGAAATGAAGGCAATTCGGAACGCGGTGTTTTTAAAACTACTGATGGTGGTGAAAATTGGGAACGTGTACTTTATCACGATGAAAAGACAGGTGCCGTTGATATTGAGATTGACCCGAACAATCCTCGTATTTTATATGCCTCTTTATGGGAAGCCTATCGTAATGCATGGGAAATGTCAAGCGGTGGCGAAGGCAGTGGCCTTTATAAAAGTACAGATGGTGGCCAAAACTGGGAAAATATATCCCAGCGCCCCGGACTCCCTAAAGGAATGTCTGGAAAGATCGGTGTTGCCATTTCACCATTGAATTCAGAGCGAATCTGGACGATCATCGAAAATGATAACGGAGGGCTTTTCCGTTCTGATGATGGGGGCGAAACCTGGAATCGTACTACGGCGGACCGTAACCTCCGTCAGCGTGCATGGTATTACACCCATGTTGTAGCAGGGACCAACCACGAAGATGAAGTTTATGTATTGAATGTGGGATTCCATAAATCTACAGATGGTGGAAGTACTTTCGAGCGAATTGGAACTCCTCACGGTGATCATCATGATCTATGGATCTCTCCAAATGATGGTAACCGCATGGTTGTTGCCGATGATGGCGGTGGACAGGTGAGTTACAACGGTGGTAAAAGTTGGTCATCTTATTACACGTCCGCTACCGCTCAGTTTTATCAGGTAATCACTGATAATCAATTCCCATACAGAATATATGGTGCACAGCAGGATAACAGTACTGTAGGTATTTTAAGCAGAACGGCAGGTGGTGGAATTACCGAACGAGACTGGGCTCCTGTTGCCGGTGGTGAAAGTGGATACATTGCACCTGATCCGGACAACCCAAATGTTACTTACGGAGGCAGCTATGGTGGTTATTTCAACAAATTTAATGACTTCACCAACCAAAGTGATCGTATCGATGTTTGGCCGGATAATCCAATGGGAGCCGGTGCTGAGGATCTGAAATATAGATTCCAGTGGACTTTCCCGATCTACATTTCGCCGCATAATTCTGATATACTGTACTCTACTTCTCAGTACGTTCACAGATCGGATGATGAAGGCATGAGCTGGGAAACCATCAGTGATGACCTGACCCGAAATGATAAGTCAAAACAGGGCGAATCAGGCGGGCCGCTCACCAAAGATGATACAAGTGTTGAGTATTACAATACCATCTTCACCTTTGCAGAATCAACGGTACAGCCCGGATTACTATGGACCGGAGCTGATGATGGTCTCATCCATATAAGCCGGGATAATGGCGAAACATGGACGGAAGTAACACCGGATGGAATGCCTGAGGCAATGGCAAGCATCATTGACCCTTCTCCGCATGATCCGGGAACGGCTTACCTCGCTGCTAACAGATATAAATTTGATGACTTCTCTCCTATGCTGTACAAGACTACAAATTATGGTCGCAGCTGGACCGAGATCACAAATGGAATTCCGGAAGGAGATTTTACAAGAGTGATCCGTGAAGATCCTAATAAAAAAGGATTGCTATACGCCGGTACCGAAACCGGAGTCTATGTGTCATTCAATGACGGTAATAAATGGCAGCCTCTTCAATTGAATTTACCGGCTGTACCTATTACAGACCTTACCGTCCATAAGAGAGATAAAGACCTCATCATAGCAACCCAGGGGCGTTCTTTCTGGATTCTGGACGATCTTTCTGTACTTCATCAGTTAAGTGACGAGGTACAAAATTCAGATCATTATCTGTTCAAGCCCGAAACAACCTATTTATTTGGGAGACACAGTGAACCTTCACCCGGAGAAACAATTGGGGAGAACCCAAAAGATGGCGTTGTGGTTTATTATAACTTAAACAATGTGCCTGATGCCGAAGTAAAACTTCAGTTTCTGGAATCTGACGGAACCGTTATCAGAACCTTTTCCAGTGAAGAAACTTTAGAAGGAAAACCGGTAAAAGAATCCGATGAATTCTATGAAGAACCTCATAACGTTCCTTCAGATGTTGTTTCAACCAAACAAGGAAACAATACTTTTGAATGGAATATGCGTTATGCAGGTGCTGCTAATCTGGATGGTCGTCAAATCTTATGGTCTGGAAATACAAACGGCCCCAGAGCTATACCCGGAACCTATCAGGTTCAACTTCTTGTAGATGACGAAGTAGTTGGAACTCAAAATTTTGAGTTAATCAAAGACCCTCGTATTGAAACGACGCAAGAAGATTTTCAGGCTCAGTTCGACCTTCACCAAACCATCATTGCCAAACTTGATACTACTCACAAAGCGATCAATCGCATCAGAGAAGTACGAACACAAATCAATGATGTGAAATCCGATTACTCCGGCAACACGGAGATCCAGGAACGAGCAGACGCAATGCTAAAAGTTCTTGAAGAAGTGGAAGGTGAGTTAATGCAGACCAAAGCTGAGTCTTACCAGGATGTATTAAATTTCCCTATCAAGCTGAACAACAAATTAGCTTCTCTTGCCAGTACCGTTGCTACCGGAGACGGCCGCCCAACGCAACAGCAATATGAGGTTTATGTTGATCTTGAGAACAGAATAGACGCACAATTCGAGCGGCTTGAACCAATATTTAATGGAGAACTTCCTGATCTTATACAGGAGATCGAACAACGATCCATCCCTATAGAGAACTAAATTCTTCTCTACTCTTTAAACAGAAAAAGCAGTGATAGATATCTATCACTGCTTTTTTTATGGATAATATTTTTAGTTACTATTTAACGTGAGTTCGCAATAAAGAATGCTCCAAAAAGAATTTTAAAATAGCTATGAGATCCATCTGACGGAAACCCCGGCTGATGAATGGGGCTGAATAAGCTTGATAAGCTGAATTGAAATGGTCAGACCAAGATGGGGGAACAACTCCATCTGATCGATGACCCGGGTACAGGTGTTGGATTAGGCTAAGGAAAAGTGTGGGTCGCCCTAATCAAGCAAACGGTCAGATGGACTTTGAGCCATCAGACCGTGGAGCAGGTTACACATTCCCGGATTCGATCTGATGGAAACCCCATCTGATCGATGATACAAGCGCAGGTGTTGGACTATGCTAAGGAAAAATGTGGGTTGCCCTAATCAAGCAAACGGTCAGATGGACTTGGAGCCATCGGACCGTGCCTCAAAGGCTTTAATGAGGATAATTATATTCGAACTGACGTTAACTATTAGTGCGCCCCTGCTGCATTTAACAACTCAACCACATTATCATGGCGATGAGTGATAGCCTGATCTTTAGCCGACCACCCCCTGTTATCGTGTACATCCACATCACTGCTCTGCTCTATCAAAAAATGAACAATATCATAATACCCGTTCGTGGATGCCCAATACAATGCCGAAGTTCCCCTATTATCTCGGTGATCTACTTCAGCACCATGTTCTACCAAAAGCTCCACTAATTCCTTATGGCCGTGCTTTGCTGCTTTTAACAGTGCGGTACGGTCATGCAGGTCTTTTGTATTTACGTCTATCCCATCATTGAGCAGTCCTAAGATGGTTTCCATATCGCCGGTTTCTGCGGCTTCAAGAAATATTTCTTCATTCATAATGTATCCTCCTGTTGAGAATTTTTAGATTGGCACCTGTATTTTAATTTTCACCTTCTCAAATGTCAAATTAGAAATACAGTTCTATTTTGAAGATTGGATGAATTCAGAATCAGAGAGGCATAAAAAAACCCGATATCTAATTTTGAAGAGGTTATGTATAGAAAGCTACTTCTGTTGATTCTCGTTCTATAGATATCGGGTAAAAGCTACTATATATAAGACGAATGGATTTATAAATAGTTTCTCTTCAGTTGTAAAAACTTTATTTACTCAAAAAAATTAAGTTGAGATCCGCTCCTCCGAACAAAATGTTCGGTTGTAAGATTACGGGATCTCTTATTTAAACCAAGCCTTTTGGTATGAACTTTAAATAGATCTGAGATCTGTTTTGCAAAATTACCTTCCCCCTTCATCCTTGTTCCCCACTCCGAATTGTTTAATTTTCCGTCTCTGATATCCAGGATCTTTCTAAGTACCTTCTTTCTCCGATCGGGATAATGCTGCTCCAGCCAATCTACGAACAGATCTTTTACTTTATAGGGAAGCCGAATAATGGTATATCCGGCATACAACGCCCCCGCTCCTGCCGCTTCTTCTAAAATATTAACGCATTCATGGTCTGTAAGTCCCGGAATGATCGGAGCAACGTTGACCCCTACCGGTATTCCCGCATCGGCTAATTTATGGATGGCATCAATTCTTCGGTTTGGCCGCGATGTTCTCGGTTCCATGACCGCTGTCAAATCTTTATTTAATGTAGTTACAGAGATTGTTACACTTACACAGTGATGATCATTTAGCTCACAAAGCAGATCAATGTCGCGAGTGATAAGGTGATTCTTTGTGATAAGCCCAACAGGGTTCCTGAATTCTGCCAACACTTTCAGGCAACCACGGGTAAGCTTCAGTTTCCGTTCAATAGGCTGGTAGATATCAGTGACCCCACTCATTGCTATAACTTGCGGCTTCCATTTTTTGCTACTCAGTTCTTTTTTTAGCAACTCCGGGGCATCATATTTCACTACGATCTTTGATTCGAAATCGAGTCCTGAAGAGTACCCCAGATATTCATGGTAAGGCCTCGCATAACAATAAATGCACCCGTGCTCGCATCCGCGATAGGGATTGATGCTGGCATTAAAACCAATATCTTCACTTTTGTTGTATGCGATCACAGACTTGGCAGCGTCCCTTATAAGCTGGGTTTTGGGTGAAGGCCTCTCTCCTGTTTCTTCATCCAGATCATAGTCTATGTAGTTCCCCTCAAAGCGATTTACGGGATTATCGGATGCCCCTCTTCCTCTTAACGGATTTTGTTTTTTTGCCATGCGCCTCTCAGTTATTACATATATTGCACATATAATATAGGAATTCACTAAGCCAATGAAAACAAAAAAGCCCCGTTCATTTCTGACGGGGCTTTGACAATAAAATGTAATTCTAAGTAATTATTCGCCGTAAACCTTCTCCCCTGCTACCCAGGTTTGAAGTACGTTTGTTTGCCATATCTCGATAGCAGGCACTTCAAAAAAGTCTCTGTCTATGACAACAAAATCTGCCCATTTCCCAGCTTCTAAGGTCCCGAGAATAGCTTCCTGATGCGCAGCATAAGCGGCATCAATAGTAAAAGACCGGAGAGCTTCTTCCCGACTCAAAGCTTCTTCAGGATACCAGCCGCCCGGAGGATTCCCTTCATGATCCTGACGTGTTACCGAAGAATACAATCCGTAAAAGGGATTGGAATGTTCTACCGGAAAGTCGGAACCGTTAGCGATGATCGTTCCCTGATCTAAAAATTTCTGCCAGGCATATCCGCCTTTAATTCTATCCGGGCCAACACGGTCTTCAGCCATATTCATATCACTGGTTGCATGAGTGGCCTGCATAGAAGCGATCAGGTCCAATTCAGCGAATCTTGGAATATCTTCAAGCGATACGATTTGAGCATGTTCAACTCGGTGGCGCAAGCCCTGATCTCCATATTCTTCTTTGGCCTTCTCAAAAGCGTTGAGCACCACATCATTTGCCCGGTCACCGATAGCGTGAATATTGGTTTGGTAACCCGCACCCACCGACTTCATCACCATCTCATTAAGTTCTTCCTGATCATAGAATAGCAATCCACGATTTCCCGGATCATCGGAATACGGCTCTTTCATTGCTGCACCACGACTACCCAAAGCACCGTCAGCAGAAATCTTGACGCTGCGTAAGGCCAGGCGATCATTTGCATAAGAGTTGATCGGGCCGTTTTCTGAAAGCTCGTCAAATGCCGGGCCCGTTCCACCTATCATTGCATATATACGTGTGGTCATTTTACCGGCATCGGCAAAATCTTTGTACAAATTCCAGGTATCTACCCCCATACCTGCATCATGAACGGAAGTAAGCCCCATGCGTGCCATTTGCTCCAGCGCTTTTTCAAGGGCCAATTCCATTTCAACTTCCGTAGGCTCGGGTACTATTTCATTGATATAATTCTCAGCTGCATCTACAAAAACCCCGGTAGCATTCCCGGCACGGTCTCGTATCACTTTTCCTCCCTGAGGATCAGGGGTCTCCCGACTGATTCCTGCAAGCTCCATGGCTTTGGTGTTAGCCCAGGCTGCGTGGCCATCAACCCGGGTAAGCCGGACCGGACGGTCATTCACTATTTCATCCAAGTCAGCTGCTGTAGGAAATTCATTTTCTTCCCAAAGGGTCTGATTCCAACCTCGTCCCTGAATCCATTCTAATTCGGGGTTAGCTTCAGCATACGCCTTTATAGTATCGAGCGTAGCCTCCAGAGTTTCAATACCAGACAAGTTCACATTCAACTCCTGATATCCCAACCCCATTACGTGTCCGTGGGCATCAATAAGTCCCGGCAATACAGTTTTACCTTCAAGGTCTATTATTTCTCCTGAAGGGTTTTCCGAAAGCTCACTTCCACCAACATCAACAATCTTTCCATTTTCAATGATCATCGTTTCAAAAGAGATCAACTCATCTCCAGAAAAAGTATATCCGTTGGCGTTTATGAATGTCTTCCTGTTATTGGTATCAGTGCACGCAGAAATGATGACTGCGAATGCAAAAATAATAGTAAGTAGCTTTTTCATGTTCCGTTATTAATTAGAATTTTTTTGAATATAAGGAAACGACTGCGTTTTGATAACTTTTAAGGCGGATAAGTTTCAAACTTTGAAATAACGAGTCAATAGCGTCCTAAACATTTTTAAAATTAAAAAACCTGTGTTTTCGAAGATGAAAACGGATTAGTTGACATATTTAAAATCAATCCTCCTCTTTTTTCTCGCAGAGGCTCGCGAATTAACCCGCTGAGTTTCACTTCGTGGGAATCGCTGCGCTCGGAGCGCAGATGATCTTTTATCAATACGCATCGCTATTCAGCGTAACTCTGCGGTATCCTTTGCGGAAATCTGCGAGAATCCTTTTGAAGGATCGTTTTGCCAAAATGTATTTCAACGTTTAGGACGCTATTGATAACGAGTGTTGAATCCGGGAAGGTATTAAAGTAATTAGCCGGAAAAGGATTCCCATGATATTGTTCTCAAAAAATCGGGCTGTATATTCATGTGTTGTATTTCCTCTTTTGAGAAAAATCCAATATCTCTTAATATCTGGTGCTGTTTCAGCATTTCCGGATCTGCACCAAGCTTGATGTCACCATTGATCTTTTTAACCAAATAATAAAATTCAATCGCATGGATGGGAGGTTCTATCACCTCTTGAATATGAATCCGTGTCTGAACATTGATCTTGAGCCCTGTTTCTTCTAAAAATTCACGAACCAGTGCCTCTTCTAAGGATTCCCCAAATTCGACTCCGCCTCCGGGTGGCATCCAGATCCATTCATTGGATATGGGAGACTTCAATTCAACAAAGAGCATCTTACCCCTTTCCAAGAGAAGCCCGCAAGACCGTATTCTTAGCTTGCCGGAATATTGCCCTCCGGTCATGACTGTCCGGTTGCAGCTTTAGCTTTTTTCAGGCTTTTATAGGAATCTGTTGACTTTGCATTTTTAAGACTGGCTTTAACGAAGTCAACAAACAATGGGTGTGGATTATTTACGGTACTCTTTAACTCAGGGTGAAATTGGACACCGACAAACCAGGAATGATCTTCGATCTCAACGATCTCCACTAAGTCTCTCTCGGGATTCATCCCTGCCAGAGTCATTCCATGCTCCGTAAGTTTGTATCGCAAATTGTTATTCACTTCATAGCGGTGGCGATGTCGCTCATCAATATCCTCTTCGCCATAGGCTTCAAAAGACCTTGTTCCCTTTTTCAGTTTACAATCATATTTACCAAGGCGCATGGTTCCGCCCATATTTTTAAGATCTTTTTGATCTTGCATGATATCTATAATGGGATATTCAGAATTCTCATCAAACTCTGTGCTGTTGGCATCTTCCCACCCACATACATTTCGGGCATACTCAATAACAGCACACTGCATACCCAGACAAATCCCAAAGAATGGAATATTGTTCGCACGGGCAAAATTAACTGCAGACAATTTACCTTCAATGCCTCTTCCTCCAAAACCCGGAGCAACTAAAACTCCGGAAACATTTTTCAATACATCCGAAACATTATCCTTGGTCAGATTGTCCGACTGGATCCATTTGATGTTTACTTTGCAATCGTTTACCGCTCCGGCATGTATAAAAGCTTCCACTATTGATTTATAGGAATCGTGATGCTCTACATATTTACCCACCAAAGCAATATTTATCTCTCCTGATGGATTACAAACCGCTTCAACAAAACCGATCCAGTTATCAAGCTTGGGCTTCGAAGTTTTGAGATTCAGTTTGTCGATCACCCGTTTGTCAAGCCCCTCCTTCTGCATCAGAAGCGGAACTTCGTAAATGCTTTTTGCATCCGCCGATTCGATTACATCCTCAATTTCAACATTACAGAACTGAGCTACTTTACGACGTATTGTTTCGTCCAGGTGATGCTCTGTACGGCAAACAAGAATATCCGGCTGAAGTCCGCTTTCAGAGAGGGTTTTTACGGAATGCTGTGTAGGTTTGGTCTTTAATTCACCGGCGGCGGCCAAATATGGAACCAGAGTTAGGTGAATGGAAAGTGTATTTTTACGCCCCACATTGTATCGTAATTGACGAACTGCTTCTATATATGGTAAACTTTCAATATCACCAACCGTACCTCCGATCTCAACCAATACGATATCATAATTCCCGGACTGCCCAAGTTTGAGTACATGAGATTGAATTTCATCCGTGATGTGAGGAATTACCTGAACCGTTTTTCCAAGATACGCTCCCTGCCGCTCTTTCATGATCACATCATAATAGACCCGACCGGTGGTCACATTATTACTTTGAGAGGTCTTGATGTCCAGAAATCGTTCGTAGTGACCTAAATCCAGATCCGTTTCGGCGCCATCATCGGTCACATACACTTCACCATGTTCATAGGGATTCATGGTTCCCGGATCAACGTTGATGTACGGATCCAGTTTTTGGATGGTGACTTTAAGGCCTTGTGCAACGAGCAATCGCCCAAGAGATGCACATATTATACCTTTCCCAAGTGATGACGTAACCCCTCCGGTTACAAAAATATATTTAGTGGACATGCGAGATGTGAGTGTAGTTGATGGATGTAAAATATAGGAGGTTCCCCCTCCGCATTCAATCCAAAAGCGGAATTAACTTTCGCTACTTTTCCACAAGTTTTCCACAACCTTTTTTAAAACATCAGGCTTATCAGAAAAAATACCGCTTGCGCCCCGTTTTATCATTTTCCGCATAAGCCGTTTGCTATTTACGGTATATACAAAAACCGGGAAACCTGCCTCCAATGCTTCCTTAGCCCATCTTTTAGAAAACTGCCTGTAACTACAGTTAAAAGCATCTGCGTCATACCCTTCCACTAATTCTGAGGGTGACCTGTTCACTGATTGCTGCTCTTCGTACAACAAAGCAGCTGCAATGTCCACATTTATTTCCTTTAAATGAGCCACTGCACGATAATCAAAGCTTGAGAACAGCACATGATCCTCCATTTCGTACCTTTTAACCAATTCCCAGGCTTTTTGTTCTATACCTCCCCATGCTTCATCTGTCACTGCTTCCGTCTTGATCTCGATATTAACGGAGATCTTTCCTTTGGCAAACTCCAGTACTTCCTGAAGGGTTGGAATAGCTTCTCCCGAGTGTTCTTCGCTGAACCACAAGCCGGCATCCAAAGCTTTAAGTTCTTCAAGCGTGTGGTCAGAAACTGATCCTTTTCCTGTTGTGGTCCGGTCTAAAGTTTCATCATGAATCACAACCGGAATTCCGTCTTTACTGAGTGTAAGATCCAACTCGATCATTTCAGCGCCCATCTCATAAGCGGCCCGAAAAGCAATCATTGTATTTTCGGGGTGATAAGCACTTGCCCCACGGTGAGCTATGATCACAAAACCATCACCGTCATCAGAATAGAGAGAAACAGGGAGATCCATCATTCGTTCCTGAGCGTATAAGGAGTTACAACAGATCCATATAAATGCAAACAAAAATACATGAATATTCAATTTTCCAATGTTAAATGATTCTCTCAGATTCATGGTGTGAATATAGACAGTATATATGATCTAACCGTTAACTCAGAATCAATTTTGAGAACTAATTACTCTCTTAATGGCTTTGTGCAACAAGGAATCGAAAGCTCCGGAATTAGTTACTGTCCGGTACATAAAATATAATCCGATCATGGTGTTGATGCTTCCAAACACTGTCATAATAGTAGCAAGCCAAAGTGGATTGATGCTATTAAGCAATGAAAGTGCAACCACAGAAGTACCTAAAAAGATCTGCATAGATGCAGCGATGAAGTGCAACCCGTCAATAGAATGCACCTGATCCATGAATGCAGATATTCCTAAATCCTGATGACCAGATTTATTTGCTTTTTTTAGGTCATTACTAAGAGCAGAGTTTTTATATTTCTCTTCTTCAAACATGTACTTTATTTTTTGCTAACCTGAGTACTAACCTTCTTTACCTTATTATAACTAAAGTAAAACGACTTTAAAATAAATTATGACAAAACCAGATAACTTTTTGATCTACGGGCGCAATCCGGTAGAAGAAATCCTTCAAGATCGACCAAACGAAGTAGATAAGGTATTTGTGAAAAATAGTATAAAGCCCAGTACTTACCAGAATATCAATGAGCTTTCTCAGAAAAACGGAGTCCCTTTAGTAAAGGTTCCCGGAGCAAAAATATATAACCTGGTAGGAAGAGTAGCTGATCAGGGGTTTGTTGCGCAATTAAGTGCAGCGCAGTACACAAACTTCTTTGATTGGGTTGAGACACTGATTCTTTCTAAAAATCCAGCTGTGTTATTACTGCATGGAATTGAAGACCCCCACAACTTTGGAGCCATCCTTCGCTCGGCTGCTGCTGCAGGAATAGAGGCTGTGATCATCCCCATGCAAAATCAAGCTCCTGTAAATGCTACCGTATTTAAAACTTCAGCCGGTACGGCGGGGAAAATACCCATTATTCGGGTTCATGATGTAAATCAGGGGCTTAAGGATCTTAAAGCCACAGGATTTACTATTGTTGGGTTAGATGGTGAGGCCAAACAAACGTTGTGGGAAGCAGATCTGGATCGCCCCATTGCTTTCATGATAGGAAGTGAAGGCGAGGGTATTCATCATGAAAACCTAAAACGCTGCGATACTATCCTTAACATACCCATGGTAAATAATGTGGAATCACTGAATGCTTCTGTAAGTGCAGCCCTTGTAAGTTATGAATGGATGAGACGGAAGAAACAATAACCATCCATCAGTACATTAAATAGTCAGCTCTTTTTTCTTTAAAGGATGCGACCTCTTCTTCCCAAGGTGGAAGTTTTTTGTTGTTTTCAATGGCAGTTTTCAGGTCAATGCCAAACAAATTGTTGGCGAATGGCTTGATCTCGAAATTATTGGTATGATTGCCGGCAAACTCCAATAACGCAATCCCAAGTTTAAGGGGGGCCGTTTCTGAATATCCCTCCGGAAAGGACAAACGAAATCCATAACACAATTCTCCCTCCCACTTAGGAGAAAGTGCTTTACCGGGAATTGATCTCGGTTCAAAAGCAACAGAATCAATACTAACAGCATACTTTTCCTGAATAGAATCCAGCTCTGAGGCTGAAAAATTCAGATCAGGAGAACCTATCATCAGAAATGGATTCTCGGTTCCTCTTCCTTCAGAGAGATTTGTTCCTTCAAAAATTACTGTCCCGGCATAGGCAAAAGCATGCTCAAAAGTTGGGAGATTTGGAGACGGTGGAATCCACTCCAGTCCCGTTTCAGGCCATAACATATCGCGTTGCCACCCCGCCGCCTTGATGATCCGATAATTCGGGGTTTGCTCTAACTCAAGCCAATCCTCTCCAACGGCCATCTGTGCCAATTCCCCCATTGTCATTCCATAAATGATGGGCACGGGATAAAAGCCTACAAAGGATTTGTACTCTTCTTGCAGGATCCACCCCGCAACATACTCCCCTCCTAATGGATTTGGACGATCCAGTATCCAAAGCTCTTTATCATTTTCTCCCACGGCTTCCATTACCAACCCCATGGTAGCATTGTAGGTATAAAACCTGACCCCCATATCCGGGAGGTCAAATAGAATTACATCCACATATTCAAGCATCTTGGCAGTTGGCTTTTTGGATAAACCATACAAAGAAAAAACAGGTAACCCGGTTTCCTGATCTATGCCATCCTCTATGATTTCCCCGGCGCCGGCTTGTCCCCTGAAACCATGCTCAGCTGCAAAAAGCGCAGTTACATTTACCCCTGAGTTCAATAGCGTATCAACCATATGGACTCCGTTGACACGCGAAGTTGGGTTCATAAGTAACCCAACTCTTTTCCCTTCTAATTCCGGAAGGTGATCCTCAAGCAATACTTCTATTCCAAGCTTCACTTTTGGATGTTCTTCAACATGTTGAAGATTGCAACCGGTGAATGCTATAAACGCCGAGAGAATGAATAATAAATGGCTTCTCATTTTAGTTTGATTTGATTCCATAAAAAAACCCTTTACAAAATTAATGTACAGGGCTCTAATGTAGTATGGCTGTAACAAATTAATTAAGCCTGATTTGCCACAACTTCAGATTCAGGGAAAAAATAAGCCGCTTCAATCTTTCCGTTCTCTACAGAATCAGATCCATGAATGATGTTCTCCCCAAGGCTATCCGCAAAATCGGCACGAATGGTACCTTCATCAGCTTCAGCAGGATTGGTAGCACCAATAAATGTTCTAAAGTCAGCAATCGCATTTTCTTTTTCGAGGATCATTGGCACACAGGCACCGCTGCTCATAAATTCGCACAGCTCATTGTAAAAAGGCCGTTCTTTGTGAACTGCATAAAATCCGCCGGCGGTATCTTTAGTGAGGCGGGTCATTTTCATTGCCAGGATCTCAAAACCGGCTTCCTGAATTCGTTTTGTTACTTCACCGATCAGTCCTTTACGTACACAATCGGGTTTGAGAATAGTCAGTGTTCTTTCTTCTGCCATTATTATTGTATGTTAAAATTTTGTAACATTTGCCGTTACAGTAACTCTATTTAGTGTTCCGTAAAGATACGGGTTCATTCATCAAGATTCGAACCTTTTGTACTTTACTTTTACTTATTACTTAGAGTTAGTTGGTTAGATTATTAGTATGAAGGAAGGACAACAACAATTATATACCTGGGAGTTTAACCTTGCGGCATCTCCTGTACAACTTTGGCCGTACATCTCGGATACCAGCAGGCTTTTCAAAAAGCTTGGAGCCACACCTGTACAGTTGACTTCCCTCTCTCGCAATACCCCAAAAGGGTATTTAGAACTTGGCCATAATAAGTTAAAATCCTACGTAACTTGGCTGGAAGAGCCTTACTCATGGGAAACCCCATATCGGTACCGGGTAAAAAGAGAATACAAATTGGGCCTCCTTAAGGAATTAAAAATTTCACTTGAATGTATTCCATCTGATCTCGGAACCAAGCTGATTACAAAAATTCAGCTCATCCCATCCAGCTTTAGCGTTTCCTATTTTATTAAACTCTATATCAATTATATCCTAAAAAGGCGACTGTCGGCATATCTCAACCAAGCTGAAGAAGCCCTTTCACAGGGGCTGAAACCATACGAAGTATCGAAACCAAAAAAATTGGTTAGAGGAGCAGATCGAAAACTGAAAAGACTTACCGAAGACCTGATCGAGGCAAGTAAAAGACGCCGAATTGTTAGCCGGCTTATTGAATTAATACGATACGCTGATGATGAAGATCTTGAACGCATTCATCCCTATTCATTGGCTGAATATTGGGGAGAGAAAAAATACTCTGTATTGAATGTATTCCTCCATGCGGCAAAACTTGACATACTTGATTTCAGCTGGGATGTGTGCTGTCCAAAATGTAAATCTCCGAAAAATAACTTCCGCAAGATGAAGGAAGCAAGAGTGCACCTGTATTGCGAAGATTGTGAGTCTGATTATACCATGGACTTCAACCGGAATATGCACCTTGTTTTTAAACCTCATCCCCTCATTCGTAAAATTTCGGATAAAAATTATTGTCTGGGCGGCCCTGGTACTAAGCCTCATCGGGTAATACAGCAATCACTTAGTATTGGAGATGAACGGTATCCGCAACTTAAATTAGAAGTTGGAACGTATTTATTCAGAACGCATAATCACGACGGCCATTTGGTGTTACATGTTCGTGATGAGGGAGCTGAGAATGTAAATATTTTTATAACAGACAAGGAGCTGGACGGACAGGAGGTCACGATCTCCCAGGAACCCAACCTGAGTATCAACAATCATTCTTCAAGTAATATGGTTTGTTTTATAGACAAGCTAAACTGGAAAGAAGAGGCTATTTATGCCAGTGAAGTGAGTTCTTCGGTTGATTTTACTCAACTTTTTTCCAACGAAACATTAAAGGAAACAAGCAAGGTAAAAGCTTCTGAAGTAACTATGCTCTTCACCGACATGATGAATTCCACAGAAATTTATGTGAAAGAAGGAGACGAATCCGCCATCGGTCGGGTTATGGGGCATTTTAAGATTATACAACAGATCGTGGCCGAAGAACGCGGCGGGATCGTTAAAACGATCGGTGACTCGGTAATGGCTGTTTTCTGGGAACCGGTTTCAGCACTCAAGGCTGTACAACGAATTCAGCAAATATTTACAACCTCCTCTTCCGTTGGTGAAGCTTTTAAGATAAAAGCAGGCATTCATTATGGAGATTGTACTGCTGTAAATCTGAATGGCCGAATCGATTATTTTGGAACTACGGTTAATATAGCTTCAAGGCTTGTTGATTCGGCCTCCGAAAAAGAAATCATGGTATCTGAAGCTGTCTTCAATCATCCGGATGTACAATTGTATCTCGACAAACACTCGGAAGCTTTCTTTATCAAAGAAAATCTAAAAGAGCTTAAAGGATTTGATGATGAAGAATTCAAGGTGAAACAAATCCGCCTTGAACACCCTCCTATGCGATTGGTTATTTAACATCAGTTGGAGATAAAAACTAAGGTAAAAGGAGAAAATGGATGCTTGTGGCCCTTCCCGTGGAGACGGGAAAATCTAAGTATTGCCATTAATTCCGTATTCGATTCCTTACACACCATAGGGTTTCAGTCATTCGCAGCGAAATGACCAATCAACGTGTTCAACGGATGGGCTTTATATCGAATTCACGTTATTTAGTCTTTTCTCTTTTTTAATAAAATTGGAACCGTTACCAATTCATTATCTCCCCATAATCATTTTTATAATTGCCGGTCACTTCGCATCTTTAGTTAATCATTACTCACTCAAATAAGTTTAACATATGTCTGCTAAGAAAATACACCCTTCCATTGCTGATTCCATTCAGCCCATGAAACCCAAAAAAAATATCGCCCTTATCGCTCACGATCACCGGAAAATGGACCTGCTGGATTGGGCAGAATACAACAGTGAGCACCTTTCAAACCATAACCTGTTTGGCACCGGAACTACCGGAAAATTAGTATCGGAAAAAACAGGATTACCCGTTTTCAGATTTAAGAGTGGCCCGCTGGGAGGCGACCTTCAGATTGGTACTGCAATTGTCCAAAATGAAATAGATGTAATGATCTTTTTCTGGGACCCATTGCAAGCTCAGCCCCATGATGTGGATGTAAAAGCTCTTCAGCGAATTAGCATCGTCTATAATATTCCAATGGCGTGTAACCGGTCTTCAGCTGATTTTCTTATCACGTCCTCGCTAATGAAATCCAAATATGACCGCTTCATAGTAGATTACAGCAAACGTTTTAATAAAGATTTTGATGCCAAATAAACTCGCTTCAGAAAAAAGTCCTTATTTACAGCAACACGCTGATAATCCCGTAGATTGGTATCCCTGGGGAAAAGAAGCCTTCACTAAAGCTAAAGCAGAGAATAAACCGGTCTTTCTCTCCATTGGTTACGCCACGTGTCATTGGTGCCATGTGATGGCTCATGAGAGTTTTGAAGATCCCGACATCGCCAAGTTGATGAATGAGGCTTTCGTAAATGTGAAAGTAGATCGGGAAGAACGCCCTGATATCGACAGCACCTATATGACGGTGTGCCAGATGTTGACCGGGCACGGCGGCTGGCCTCTTACCATTATTGTGACTCCGGGTAAAGAACCCTTTTTCGCTGGGACATACATCCCAAAAGAAGCTCGTTTTAACCGGATCGGACTCAGGCAATTGATTCCCGGAGTGGTGGGAATGTGGAAAAATGAACCTAAACGCGTTGAAAAAGCTACGGCTAAAATTCGTGAGGGATTTACTAAATCACAGGAGTTTGAAAGTGGAAAATTTCCCGGTATGGAAGCTGTGGATTTTGCAGCTGAACAACTTACCCAGCGCTTTGACCCTAAACACGGTGGATTTGGTGAGGCACCTAAATTCCCAAGCCCGCATAATCTGATGTTCCTCCTCCGTCAGTGGAAATTGACCGGTGAGGATCGATTTATTGACATGGTCTCCGAAACTTTAACGCAAATGCGGTTGGGAGGAATCTGGGATCATATTGGCTTTGGATTTCACCGATATTCCACCGACAGGGAGTGGCTGCTCCCCCATTTTGAGAAAATGCTTTACGATCAGGCCCTGCTTATGATGGCCTATACAGAATGCTTTCAGGCCACACAAAAACCACTTTTTAAGCAAACGGTATATGAAATAGCCGATTATCTTGAAAGAAATCTAAGCCACCCAGATGGCGGATTTTATTCTGCAGAAGACGCTGACAGCGAAGGTGAAGAAGGAAAGTTCTACGTTTGGGAAAAGGCGGAAATCGATTCTATTCTTTCTTCAGAAGATGCCGCAAAATTCAATGAACTGTTTGGAATTGTATCCGAAGGAAATTTCGAGGATGAGTCTTCCGGGAAAAAGACAGGTAAGAATATTCCTCACCTCTCAAAAGAATTGAATAAGGAGGAATCTGAGTGGTTCAGCAGTATTCAAAATGCTTTATTTCAGGAAAGAAAAAAGCAGATTCATCCGCTTCTTGATGATAAGATACTTACCGACTGGAATGGTCTCATAATAGCTGCCGTGGCAAAAGCAGGATTTGCATTCAGCGAGCAGCAGTTTATTGATAGGGCTGAAAAAGCTGCTCAGTTTGTAGAAGAACACCTTGTTAGCCCTGGCAAACTCCTTCATCGTTTTAAAGATGATGAAGCCGGAATTATCGCAATGGCGGATGATTATGCCTTTTTGATTTGGGCGTACTTCGAATTGTATGAGGCGACTTTCAAACCACAGTATCTACAGAAAGCGATCGATTTTAATCAGCAGTTTATTGATCTGTTCTGGGATAAAGACAAAGGCGGCTTCTTTTTTAGCATTTCTGATGAAGACCAGGTTTACGGTCGCCAGCGCCAGATCTTTGACGGAGCCATCCCCTCATCCAACTCAGCGGCTATGATGAATTTGATCCGATTAAGCAGGCTTACAGGCAAGACCGATCTTGAAGATTACGCAGACAAGATCGGCCAGGCTTTTTCAGCTGACTTAATCCGTTCCGGAGCCAGCATTTGCCACGGCATGCAATCCATTCAGTTCCTCAATGCAAATACCAGGGAGATCACTTTGGCTGCTATAGCAGTAAATGAGACTGATGAAGTACTCCGTTTATTTAAGAAGAACTTCTCCCCCTTCACCGTGCATCATATTAAGTCAGTTTCATCCCACAGCAAGTTAGATGAAGTTGCCGCATACACTTCAAACCAGAATATGATTGAAGGCAAACCTACTCTGTATGTATGCGAGCAATTTACCTGTGAGAGCCCAATTACGGACATAAATGAAATGAAGAAAAAGTTCGTTAAATGAATCTATATTCCTTTTATTAACATCATCAATTTATCAGTTAGTCAATCCGGTTTGGGGCTTACTGCGTATATCATTATATCAACATAATCTATGCTTTTTTTCATACTGACGACCATTGGCAAGATCCTCACGAAAGATGAGGAAAGGGATCGTGAGCTCATGGCTCGTATTAAAACGAGAGATACATCTGCCCTTTCTGAACTTTATGATAATTACAACAGACTGCTTTTTGGGCTGATTCTTTCCATCCTTACGAAAAGAGAGGAGGCCGAAGACCTATTACAGGAAGTGTTTATCAAAATTTGGCAGAATGCAGAAAAGTTTGACCTTGAAAGAGGTACTGTATATACCTGGGTTGTCACGTTGACACGAAATAGATCCATCGACCGGTTACGGTCGAGGATATATAAAGAACAGAAAAAACAATCGACCAGCCTGGATGATGAGGATGTTTTTCATCCTTTGTATTCCGAGGAGTCAGATCCTTTGGAAAACACAATCTTAAAAGAACGTGCAAAAAAGGTTCATCAGGCTTTGGATCAGATCTCAGAAAAACAGAAAAAGGTTTTACAAGTGGCTTACTTCAGCGGCATGAGCCAAAGTGAGATCTCCGAGGAATTTGACATTCCTTTGGGAACGGTAAAAACGAGAATGCGGGATGGCATGATAAAACTAAGAGAGCTTTTAGCGAGGGACATAGAATTATGAGCAACCAGAATAACACATTTACAGAGCTTTGTGCAGGCTATGTACTCAATGCGCTGAACGAAAGTGAGGAAAGAGAATTTCAGCAACTATTAGCTCAGGCTGATGAAGAACAACTCCTTCTTTATCATGAACTGAAAGCTGCAGCTTCTGAGATAGCAACCCTGCAACCAGGTGTACCACCATCCCCTTCCGTGAAAAAGAAGATTATGGAAGTTGCTGAAGCTTCTTCAAAAACAAAATCTGAAAATGCCGCTATTCACAAAATGAACTGGTACCGTTTAGCCGTTGCAGCATCTGTACTTTTTATATTTACAAGTATCGGTTTGGTTATATATTCCAGTAACCTTTGGGAAGAAGTGCAGAGTAAGGAAGCCATGATCTCCCAACAGCAAACCACTATTGAACGACTCGAGTCTGAGGTTCAACGTAAAGAGGAACTTTTAACCATTTTAGAGGCCCGCGATGTTGATCTTGTGATGATGGACGGATTGGCTGATCTGAGTCCCAACGGGTACGGAAAAGTGGTTTGGGATAAGGAGAGCGGTAATGCACTACTTCAGGTTGCCAACATCCCAAGCGTACCTATCGGCAAAGATTATCAGCTTTGGTTTATTGTGAACGGCCAGCCTATAAGTGCGGGTGTTTTTGCAGTGGATGACCCCGGACGAGATAACTTCTTTAAGATCGAACAACTTCAAAGTTCAGCTACGGATGGAGCATTTGCCATCACTATGGAGCCTAAAGGCGGTATGCCCGAACCTACCGGCGATATGTATTTGTTAGGTAATATGTGATCACAAAATAAGCCCCATACAAAGTTCTTTGCGGGGGTTTTATATATTCTTATTCGTTAATAAGATTATTGCTGCATCATCATCTGAAATACAAAATCTTTGAAGCTCATCAAAGAAACCCCGGATGGAACCTCAACCATAGCCCTGGCAACGCTTGACCGGTTCACATTGGTTACGTCCATGATGGTGGTCCGCTTGCCGTTATCAACGGCTTCGATCTTCAGCGGAAAATTCTTTCCTTTAAAGATAATCTCCTGAGCCATACCATTTACTTCAGCATCAATCTCGGCAGGCAGTTTGTTCCAGCGCTCTCCAAGCATTCCCCAGTTAACGTCGATATCATTGGTCAGCCATATGGAAAGATGCTTGCCGGGATCTTCAACATCCTCTACGATGAATTCAGCAGCCTTATATCCCATAATATTCTGCGTGCGATCAGAAAAACTATACTTAGTTTTACGCGTGGGTTTGTCGTCGGAAGAATTCCCGCTCCAACTTGCCATCATATCCACCAATCCTTCGATCTCAACTTTCGTAACCTGTAAAGCCTGATCCTTGCTCGTCATGATCACAAAATCTTTTCGATCATTACGTATCAAAATTCCGTCAGTCTCTATTTGGCTCATAACATCAAAATGCTCTTCTCCCTTAATCAAAATTCTGTCAGCAGTAGCATAAAGATTTAACTTATTGACCTCGGTTTCACCATTATCCTGGCTGTACAAATTCATGGATATCTGTCCTTCAAACTGAGCATAAGCAGAGATTGAAAAAACAGAGCAAAATAAAATGAGAGTGGAAATAAATAATCGCCCTTTATTCATGGTCGTAAATTGGTTTGTATTAAATGATGAAGTTGTAACGTCAGAAAGTATAAGTTGTTTCGCCAGTAAAATATCAGGCCGGGATTAAATCTTCCATACCTACACTTACTTTTTTGATCCACCCTCCGGCTACCACATCATCTCCTTCATAGCATACGATGGCTTGCCCGGGTGTTATGGCTTCACGTCCTGCAGGAAAATGTACTTTCATTCGGTCTTCATCCAGTTGTGTGAGATAACCAATGGCACCGTCGTCATTATAACGTATGGCACCTGTAACCTCCATCTCCTTTTGCGGGATCTTATCATACTTAATGAGATTCATTTCCCCGGCAATCAATGTAGAACTTACCAGGTCTTCTTTTTCACCGATGGTAATCGTATTGGTATCCGGGTCAATATGGGTTACATATACCGGCTTGCCCATAGCAAGATCAAGCCCTCTTCTTTGGCCTATGGTGTAGAATGGATAACCTTCATGCTCTCCTACTACCTTTCCATTTTTGTCAACGAATTTACCACCGGACACTCTTTCTTCAAGTCCATCCACACGATCGCGCAAAAACCTGCGGTAATCGTCATCGGGGACAAAGCAGATCTCATAAGAATCCGGCTTATTGGCCACATTTAGTAACCCGTGATCCTCGGCTATTTGGCGGATTTCGGTTTTTGGATAGGTCCCAAGCGGGAATATAGTTCTGGCTAAATGTTTTTGAGCAACCCCCCAAAGTGCGTAAGACTGATCTTTTTTTGGATCATGTCCGCGGGAGATCACATAACGTTCGTTTTCTTCTCTAACTTTCGCATAATGACCGGTAGCAATGAAATCACAACCAAGGTTATCTGCTCTCTTCAGTAAAGCAGCCCATTTTATGTGCGTATTACAAAGCACACATGGATTTGGTGTCCTTCCACCTATATAATCATCCACAAAGCGGTCGATCACCCAGTCTCCGAATTCCTCACGAATATCCACAATAAAATGTTTAAAACCGTGATTTACGGCGATATGGCGGGCATCATTCATCGACTCTACCGTACAGCAGCCAGTCTCCTTCCCTGAATTACCTCCGCTGCGGTGGTAATCCCACGTTTTCATGGTAATGCCGATCACCTCATAGCCCTGCTCTTGTAACATCACAGCTGCTACCGATGAATCTACACCGCCACTCATGGCTACTAATACTCTGCCTTTTTTACTCATAGAATTGAATACTTACTGCTTCTTGACGTAATGAGGTTCAAAGATAAGGTTTTTTTATGTCAAGGACGATGACCGATAATTGTTACTGACTATGGATATCATAGGCTGAATTCACTATCCTGTTTTAAATTTAAAAACTAAATCTTATACCAGATGCGATCCACACTTTTCATTCTTCTGCTATTAATATCCTCAACCGAAATTGTTGCTCAGGAAGCTCAATTCCCGATCATTAAAAATTTTGGAGGCATTTATGAGATCCCTGATTCCATAGATCCTGAACCGGAAACGGAATACAACATTGTTATCGATCTTAAAACCTTACAGCGTGATAAAGCCAGCATAAATCCCGGTCTTAATAATGTTGCAAGGATGATGAATCTGCATGGACTCGGTGGAGTGAAAGCCGAAGACCTGAATGTAGCCGTTGTCATTCACGGCGGAGCTACAGACCTGGTGATCAACAACGAAGCCTATCAGGAAAGATATGAGCTGGATAACCCCAATCTTGAATTGATCGATACGTTGAGAGCAGCCGGTATAGATATCTATGTGTGCGGCCAGTCTCTCATCGCGAGAGAGTATGGTTTTGATGAGATCAACCCACAGGTCAAAAAAGGGCTGTCGATGCTCACGGTATTTACAACGTATATGAATAAAGGTTATAAGCCTTTGGTGTTCGACTGATTCAGGAATTGAATCTACGTCATATACAGATATGGCTTCCAGGGCTCTTGCACGCCTCCGTTGGAATCTCTGAAAAAGGTGATGGGAACCGGACGGTAGGGTTTACTGTGAAGCTTCATATTTGCTTCCCTGGGCGTACGGTTTCCTTTGCGAACATTACACTTATCGCAGGCCGTGGTAAGATTTTCCCAAGTATCCTTTCCGCCACGGCTTTTGGGTATGATATGGTCGATGGTCAGGTCTGACCTCTTACCACAATATTGACAGGTGAAGTCATCACGACGCATTACATTCCGGCGGGAAAGCACAATTTTAGCATAGGGTACCCGGATGTAACTCCTAAGCCGAATCACTGATGGAAATTGAAAAGATTTTCTTGTAGTACGCAGCTCTTTCTCAGGATCATCATGAAGCAGTTCAGCCTTTTCCAGAAAGATCAGCTTCATGGAGCGTTGCACAGAGCAAATACTCAGTGGCTGATAATCTTGATTAAGTACTAAAACGTTCGCATTCATAATGCATCTAAATTAATTTCTGTTGATGATATCTCGAAGTTATCCTTCATGAAGAATGCAGTTCATGAAAATAAAAAAGGCGGCCCACACATGAACACGTTAAGTATGGGACGCCTTAGTATGAGATATTTACTTTTAAATATCAATAGCCAATACTATTGCTATCCGAAGCCAACCATCTTCAGCAATTCATTCCGAACATCTTCATTTATTGAGATGGCCAGTACAATGGATACAACCAATCCGATCAGGGCATAACTCAGATCCTTAAATACCATTGAGAATACTTTACCCATTGGCCTCCCCTTCTCTTTCCCATCCATGATGCTCATACCGATCTCACGGCCGGCCAATAATCCAAGGAATACCCAGGTGGTACTCATAGGTACCGTACTTACCGTAAGCTTGTAAACCAAGAGTATCGCATATACAAAATCGATTATAGTAGCCGAGCGGACATCCGTTACTCTTGATTTCTCTGTTACGATCTCCTGAATCTTATCTCCCCTTAAATAGAACAGAAGTCCTAATCCAAAGAAGATAAAAAGCGCAAAGCCTAAGAATTGGGAAAAATCAAGTGAACGGGGCAGATAAACCGCGATATTCGCTGCATCCTGCATAACCCACACGGCCCATAAAGTTCCTGAGATGACCCACTGGGTTGGAAGCCAAAGTTTATGTGGTTTGCCATTAAATCTCTTCTCAAGTGTGTTGGTAACGATCAGCCAAACTACCAAACCGGCAATCAAAGCCAGGCCATATCCCTGTAAACTTTTACCAAGTACGGAAGTGATTCCTTCAGCAGAAGTAGCAAAACAGCTCAACAATAAGAAGGTCGTTGAAACCGGCATTCGCATTCGGGTCAATATCAAAAGAAAGACCGGTGCAGCTACCTGAAGAAATGAAAACTCAGTAGGTGCTTCAGCAAAGCCTTTAGAGGTTAAGCGCTGATAGGTTACATCGCCGTCATAGATATAGAAACTGGCTGATACCGTAACAAGGAATATCCCGCCTATCCAAAGCCATAATACCCACCACTTTTTATCCATATTGGATGCAAGGAAAGTACCAATGGTTTGGATACTGTCGTTAGCAATAGCGGAATATCCTGCAAATACAAAACCTACCCACATGGCAAGTTCGGCATAAGGAAATACAACTCCGGCAATGAAAAAGAAAAGACCGATCAAGCCGATAAAAACTCGCTCTTGTCTTATTACATCATAAAAACCTGTTGGAATGAAATTTTCTATCGGACTCGGACTGTTTTGATTTGATTCTTGGTCTGACATTAATTTAGTTTGTGTGCTGATTTACAGCCAAGGGTACAGATCATATGTTAAGGCAGTGTTATGAGATGCTAAAGATTCCGATACTTAACAATTAGATAATAATAAAGCCTTTCACATATCCGGGAACCTTCCCATAATGCCATAGCATGTTCATGTTATTTTCAATTAATACCTATAATCAACATATTTACTCAAACCCAAATTAAACGTTTTAAATATGTTTAAACTGTTACTACCCATCTTGTCTGCCTTGCTTCTGCTTTCGATACCCACCACATTGTATGAGACTCCCACATTTCATCACAATACTGTAAATGCTGTATTAGGAGACATAAGCTATACAAATACTTTTGGAGTTAAACCTGGTAACTTAACGTCCGAGGAAGTTCGTATCAGAACACATTTAGAATTTGTAGCTGATCTACTGAAAGAGAAAGACACATCAGATCTTAATTCATCGCAAATAGAAAACAGATGGAAATTGATTGCATTGCTCGAAGACTATAAGGAAGCTGGCATATTTCCCAAAAACCGACATTTCAAAATCCGAAACCCTGTTTTTATTGATGAAGAGGGAAATCTTTGTGCGGTAGGGTATTTGATAGCCCAAACCAAAGGGCTTGAAGCCGCAGAGGAAATTAACCGGCGCCACAAATTTGATTACATCAAGGACATTGATCCCAAACTGATTGATAACTGGTTGGCTGAAAATGGCATTACAAAAAATGAAGCCGCTATGATTCAGCCTATGTACGGAGGAGTTTATACCGAAACTATTGAGCAAAACGAGGTTGAACTTGAGTATGCTATTGGGTCATCTGTTTTGGCAGGAATGCAATTGGGAACAACCGCATATTCTATGCTCTCTGATGATTCTCCATCAACTATAAAAAAAATCTCTGCTTTTAATAGCTTATTAGGTATGGGCTCGATAACACTTGGTCTTATAAACCTGGACAATACCTACACTGATATCCGCTACCCAACAAGTGACCCACAGATTTGTGGTATTTGTTATGACCGCTATGAAACAACCTACAAAAACCCAACACGTACTAAATTTTCAATAGCAAACATTGTAGTCGGCGGACTTTCAGCAGCTTTCAACGGATATCGTTTTTTTCGAGCCAATGAACAAGAAGAACCTTCAAAATTTAACGTATCTGCCACGCAACTTTATGAACCTACTACTCAAACATTAAGTCCGGGATTGTCTTTTTCAATGAAGTTTTGACACCCAAATAATTCATCGTCTTTTTGAAGAAAACTGCAATAGTTTTCCATATTCTTTTTTAACTTTGTAACCGCTTTTTTAAGCGACTATTCAAACATTTCATCCAAATACAGACGATGTCAAAAAAAGACTCTATTTCCAGCGGTTATTACAAAGAACCGGCCCCTCATATTGCGCACGATTCCCCTTTTGCCTCTATGATGGAGCGCTTTCGTTTTGCAGCCGAAATTCTTGATCTGGATGAAGGTGTATTCAAATATCTTTCCAGCCCCGAAAAAGTTGTTATGGTTTCTATACCTGTTACCATGGACGACGGGCGGATCGAAGTTTTTGACGGATATCGCGTGATCCACAACAGCATTTTAGGTCCTTCTAAAGGCGGGATTCGTTATTCCGATGATGTTACTATTGACGAAGTGAAGGCCCTGGCAGCCTGGATGACCTGGAAATGTGCAGTCGTCAATGTGCCTTTCGGTGGAGCTAAAGGCGGGGTTCGGGTCAACCCAAAACTGCTTTCACAATCAGAATTAGAGCGATTGACCCGCCGCTACACAGCCAATATGCTTGATGTCTTCGGCCCAGATCGTGATATACCTGCTCCTGACATGAACACTAACGAGCAGACCATGGCCTGGATCATGGATACCTACAGCATGAAGCAGAAAAAAACCGAAACAGCTGTGGTAACCGGAAAGCCTATCATTTTGGGAGGTTCAAAAGGGCGAAAAGAAGCAACTGGCCGAGGCGTTGTAACCACAATCCTTGCTGCGCTTGGTAAGCTTAGAATTTCCCCAAGCAATACTTCCGTAGTAGTTCAGGGATTTGGTAATGTAGGTTCCGTTTCTGCGCATTTGATGTATGAGCAAGGCGCTAAAGTCATCGCTATCAGCGATATCAGCGGCGGATATTATAATAAGGAAGGGATCGATATTCCTGAAGCCATTCACTACACTCAAACTCATGATAACACCCTTGAAGGTTTTGAAGGTGCTGAAAAGATCTCCAATAATGAACTTCTCGAACTGGAATGTGATGTACTTATCCCTGCGGCTAAGGAAGACCAAATCAACAAAGACAATGCTCCTAAGATCAATGCCAAGATAATTGCTGAGGGTGCCAATGGACCTGTTACAGCCAATGCCGATAAGATCCTGGAAGAAAAAGGTATCATGGTGATCCCGGATATCCTTGCAAATGCCGGCGGTGTTACGGTTTCCTATTTTGAATGGGTGCAAGACCGCCACGGATATTTCTGGACAGAGGAACGCGTTAATCGCCGCCTTAATCGCATGATGCGAGAATCATTCGACAACTTGTTTATGGTGAGTGAAAAGTATAGTATTACCCTTCGTCAGGCAGCTTATGTGTATGCTATTGACCGTGTGGCTACAACGCTGAAATTGCGTGGTATATATGCTTAAAGAATGAAATTATTACGGACACTTACCCTGAGATCTTCCTACGAGGAAATTGAAAAAGTAGAAGGACTCCTCAACGAGCTGCAAAGTGAACTTGGATTTAATGATGAATTCTATGCCCGCCTCATGCTTGCCGTCTCTGAGGCTGCTACCAACAGTATTGTTCACGGCAATCAACTGGATGAATCAAAATCGGTAGAAATCTCTGCTTTCAGGGAAGGGAATCTTCTGATCTTCGAAACCCGTGACGAAGGTGAAGGCTTTGACTATGAAACGCTTCCTGATCCCCTCGCTAAAGAGAACCTGCTTAAAGCAAGCGGCCGGGGTGTCTTCCTGATGGAAGAATACGCTGATGAAGTAGAATACTCAGATGATGGGACCAAACTCAGCTTAAAATTTAAACTGGCTGATTGATTTATCACCTGTCCCCTCCCCCCGTCAATTATATAAACCGGGATCAGTATGGCCGATCATTCAACTCTGGGAAACAACCTTCCGCTCAATCTTAGCAATTCAGTCTCGGCAGTTTTTGCCACTATTTGTGCTTCAATCAGCCGATTTTCAGCATTCAATAAACTTTGCTGTGCCTCACGTAACTCTATGGAACTAATGGTTCCAAGCTCAAACCGCTCCAGGGCTATATCTACAGTTTCCTTGTTGATCTCCAGGTTCTCTTCTTCCAGTTCGATCAGGGAAAGTGCATCTGAATACTGAGCGTAGATCTGGCTTATCTGTGCTCTAACCCGGAGCTGAAGATCCTGCCTGCGCAATTCCTCATTTTTCAGGGCAATTTGAGCATTTTCGGTTCGGCGGTTTTTATTAAATCCATCAAAGAGATTAATACGGGCTGTGATACCATATTGAAACCCATCTGTTTCAGAAAATTCTGAAAAACCAACACTGGCTTCTGTCCTGGAATATCCATAACCGCCCGAAACATCCACCTGAGGCATCCACTCCCCTCTGATCTCCCGAATCTCTGAGCGTGCCACCTGCTCATTTAATCGGGCAATATTAAGCTCCTGATTTTGACTCACTGCATCCTCGATCAACTCATCAAAATCCAAACGATCTGCTAAAATGATCTCCGGTTGTACCGAAAAATTCACGGACCGATCTTCACCCAAAACAGAAGTCAACAAAACTTTAAGCTGGTTGAGGGAGCTATTGGAACGTATCAAGGCAGCACGATCAGTATTAAAATCTGCGCGGGCCAAAAGAAGTTCATAAGCTGAACCTGAACCTAATTCCTCTTTCGTCTCAGCTATTCGAATCCGCTCTTGAGAGATCTCTACGGTATTTTCCAAAACCTGAGCGGCCTTTTGCTGTCCGGCGATCTCGTAATAACCGCTGATGATATCCGCCAAAACCAATTCAACCTGATATCTCGCCTCTGCCTCGCTGATGTCCAGCTGGGCACTGAGACGGTCAAGGGTTGCGAACATGGTAAGCCCATCAAAAATAGTCCAGGTTGCATTCAAGCCATAGTTATATATCGTGGTTTTGGCATTTTTGTCATCGCGGTCTGTAATATTGGGATTTCCATACACGGTCACATTATCCTGAATACGCTGATTGATAGAGCCGTCTGCAGATAAAACAGGAAGAAAGCCGGCATTCCCCACTGAATTATTATTCTCAGAAATTCGTACTTCATTTTCAGCGATCCGGATCGAAAAATTCTTCTCTAACCCGATCCTGATAGCCTCTTCCAATTGAAGTGTTGACTGCGCCGACACATTCCCAAATAAAGTGCCAAACAAAATTACGATGAAAAGAGGTTTTAACACGTATCCCAAACTATATTTGAGTGATCTAAGCATTGACTTCTATGGTTTCTAAATTCTCGTATTTACGGAACGTTTCTTCATCTATAGCTCCTTTTTCAGAACGTTCGGCCGATAGGTAATTATACAGCGCCGGAATCACATAGAGTGTTAAGATACTGGCGAATATTAACCCGCCGATGATGGCAATACCCATTGATTTACGGCTTTCAGCGCCGGCTCCCAATGCAAGAGCGATCGGCAGGATTCCCAAGACCGTAGAAAAACTGGTCATCAGGATTGGGCGGAAACGGGCGACAGCTGCATCTTTGATCGCTTCCAGATTTGAAAGCCCCTGGATCTGTCTTTGGTTGGCAAACTCTACGATCAGAATCCCATTCTTGGTTACCAAACCGATCAGCATCACCATACCGATCTGGCTGAAGATGTTGAGCGTTTGATTGAAATACCAGAGAGTCAGCAGTGCTCCTGTTAAGGCCAGTGGTACTGTAAACATGATCACCAGCGGGTCTCTGAAGCTTTCGAACTGCGCCGCAAGAACCAAATAGACTAAAAGAAGAGCCAGTAAAAATACGTAGATCAAACTGGAAGAACTCTCCACAAAATCTCTTGAAGGACCTGATAATGAAGTAGTGTAAGAGTCGTCGAGAACATCAGCTGCAATGGCATCCATCGCTTCAATACCGTCACCGATGGTTCTTCCGGGAGCCAAGCTCGCTGATACCGTGGCTGAAGCATAACGGTTAAATCGGTACAATTGCGGCGGACTGCTCTGTTCAGTAAGCGTCACCAGGTTGTCCAACTGTATGATCTGGCCTTCATTATTCCGGACGTATAAACTTTTCAGATCTATCGGCGCATTTCTGTCCTCTCGGGACATCTGCCCTATTACCTGATACTGCTTCCCTTGCCTTAAGAAAAATCCAAAACGCTGCCCGCTATAGGCAAGCTGCAAAGTCTCCGCAATATCACGGGTTGAAACACCGAGGTTTTGAGCCCGATCGCGATCTATTTTGATCTCTACTTCAGGTTTGTTGAATTTCAGGTCCACATCCACAAAAGCAAAATTGGGATCTTGTCTGGCTTGCTCCAGAAAATCAGGTATCACTTCTTTCAGCTCATCATTCGTATTGGCCTGAAGCACATATTGTACGGGCTGCCCGCCTCTTCCTCCTCCAATACTCTGTTCCTGAGCAATAAATGTTCGAGCACCGCTTAGGTCCTGTATCTTCGTGGAAAGATCGTTATAGATCTCCTGCTGGGAACGTTCTCTTTCATCAGCATCCGACAAAATAATTCGTCCGAAGCCTGAATTTACTGAACTCGCTGCGCCAAATCCGGGAGAAGTAACCGTTATCAGGCCTTCGATCTCGGGTACTTCATCAAGAAGAAAATTTGTGAGCTGATCCATGTACCGGTCCATATACTCAAAGGTGGCTCCTTCCGGTGCTGTTGAACTTACGATGAGTCTTCCCCGGTCTTCGAGAGGTGCCAGTTCCTGTTGTAAAGCTGAGTATAGCAGCCATATTCCACCCAAACAAATAACGGTGATCACCCATGCCATCCATTTATTGTCCATAAAGGTTTCCAGGCTATTCTTGTATTTTTTATTAAGCATCACGAAGAAAGGCTCCGTCTTTTTATAAAACCAGCTATGCTTGGAATCCGATTTTAGGATCTTGGTGGATAGCATTGGAATGAGTGTAAGCGCAACGAAGGATGAGATAATAATTGCTCCGGCCATCACAACCCCAAATTCAAGAAACAACCTTCCGGTCAATCCACCTAAAAACAGAAGTGGTGTGAAAACGGAAACCAGCGCCAGTGAAGTAGCCACAACGGCAAAGAAAATTTCCCGTGAGCCTAAAATTCCTGCCTCTATCACATTCATACCCGACTCGATCTTAGCATAGATGTTCTCCAGTACCACAATAGCATCATCCACTACCAAGCCAATGGCAAGTACAATGGCAAGCAATGTTAGCACGTTGATAGAGAAGCCGGCTATATACATCACAAAGAAAGCTCCAATCAATGCAATGGGTATCACAATAATAGGAATAATAGTTGTACGGATATCTCTCAGAAATAAGAAAATAATAAGTACTACTAAAGAAAGAGCCAGGAAAATAGTTTGCTGGACCTCGCTGATAGAAGCTCGAACATATTCAGTAGTATCAAAACCAACGGCGGTTTGTATATCCTCAGGAAGATCTTTTTTGATCTGCTCAACCCGGTTATAAAATTCATCCGCGATCTCGATCTGATTGGCGCCGGGTTGGGGCACAATTACCACGCCCACCATAGGTACGCCATTTCTTTTCAGTATCGTGCGTTCATTTGCGGCACCAAGCGAGGCCCTTCCAATATCCCTGAAGCGGATCACGTTTCCGTCATCTTCACTAATGATCAAATTATTGAATTCTTCAGGCTCATATAATCGCCCTTGAGTACGAACCGTCAACTCGGTCATATCTCCTTCAATACGCCCTGAGGGAAGTTCCACATTTTCTCGCTGCAGGGCTTGCTGAACATCAAGAGGAGTAAGACGATATGCCGCCAAACGCAGCGGATCCATCCATAAACGCATGGAATATTCTTTCTCACCCCAGATCTGTACACTACTTACTCCGGGTATGGTCTGTACACGTTCTTTAAAATCGTTGAAAGCTACATCAGACAGATCCAGCAGGTTTCTTTTATCACTCCGTACATTTAAGAATACAATGGGACTTGCATCGGCATCGGCTTTGGATACTACCGGTGGATCAGCATCGGGCGGTAAATTTCGAACAGCTCTTGAAACACGTGATTGAACATCATTGGCCGCATCATTCAGATCAATTTCCAGCTCAAATTCTACCGTGATCGTGCTTCGTCCTTCACGGCTGGTGGAGGTCATGGTACGAATACCTGCGATACCGTTGATTTCCTCTTCCAAAGGTTCGGTAATTTGTGATTCGATCACATCAGCATTAGCCCCTGTATAAGAAGTACTTACCGTTACAATGGGCGGCTCGGTGGCCGGATATTCCCGAATTCCAAGAAAGGTGAAGGCCACGATCCCAAGGATTAGTATGACCAACGACATTACGGTTGCTAAAACCGGGCGGCGGATACTCAGTGACGATATACTCATGATTCCTCTCCTTCATAGGTATTAACTTCATCAACCTTTACTTCCGAGCCTACCCGTACCTGCAGCAAACCGGTGGTGAGCACGGTATCTCCGGGAGCAAGTCCTTCTGTGATCTGCACATGACTGGCTGTTCGTATTCCAGTCGATACTTGCTGTTCTTCAACTTTACCGCCTTTAAGTAGAAACACTTTTTGTCCATTCAGTTCCGGAATTACCGATATGGTTGGGATCATCAGGGCCTTCTCAATTTCTTCAAGAATCAATTCCAGGTTCGCAAAAGCACCTGGTAGTAATTTACCTTCTACATTATCAGCCAAAGCGCGGATGCGCAGCGTTCTGGTTTGGATTTGAATACGTGGTTCAATAGCGTAAATAGAGGCTTCAAAATCATCCCCTTGTCCCTGAACATTAAAGATCACACGATCTCCGTTTTCAACCTCACCCGCATACCGTTCGGGAACTGAGAATTCTATTTTGATCGGGTTGATGGATTGAAGGTTAGCGATCTCAGAAGTTGGGGAGATATAGCTTCCATTGCTTACGTACCTGAGCCCGACAATCCCATCAAAAGGAGCCAGTATCTCTGTTTTTTCGATCTGGGCTTTAATAAGATCCGCTTCGGCTCTAAGAACATTTAATTCGTTTAATGTAGCATCATAATCTTCCTGACTGATACCGCCCCTTTCCAGCAATTGCTTTTGGCGCTGTTCCCGTACCTCCGCCAGATTGATCCTGAATTCAGCCTGCTTAAGTTGCGCCTGAAGCTCGCGGTCGTTGATCTTTATCAGTACCTCACCTTCTTTCACTTCCCGGCCTTCTTCAAGACTTAATTCCACGATCTTACCTGAGATCTCACTTCTCAGATCTACAGACTCATTGGCAAGCAGTGTGCCCGTTGTAAATATCTTATTCTCAAAAACCTCGGGTTCTACCAAATGCACATTCACTGAAAGCGGGTCATTACCGGAATTAGACTGACTCTGATCAGTTGATTCCCCACCTGAACTAAGGAGTTTAGGGATCGCCAGAAGACCCAATACTACCAAGACTCCAATGAGGATAAGTAATCGCTTCATTTATTTTTTTGCTATGTTTTTGAACTTGTTTACCAGTTAAAATAGGTCTGTGAATCTCTATTTGACCGGAAACCGTTGTTTATCTATTCTCAGTTAAGATAGCGGTCTGCCGTCTTCAGTCGTTAAAGGTTTCCAGTTTATATTTCAACCGGTAAACGCGGTATGTTTTTGAATAACTATATAAGATAACCACAAACACGGATTAAGCATTCTCAGTCTTGAAAAGGCTTGTAAAAAATTACATAAAAAAAGCGATGCAGTTAGCCACATCGCTTTTAGAAGTCTCAAAAAGCCGTTATCAGGCTACTTGTGCTTCCAGTTGTTTTGCCAGCTGAGATTTCGGAACTGCACCCACGATCTGATCTACAACTTCACCATCTTTAAAAATAAGCAGTGAAGGAATACTGCGAATTCCATATTTCACAGAAACTTCAGGGTTACTGTCCACATCAACTTTTCCGATCTTGGCTTTACCTTCGTATTCGCCGGCTAATTCTTCCACGATCGGCCCGATCATTCGGCAGGGGCCGCACCATTCTGCCCAAAAGTCAACTAAGACCGGTTTGTCAGATTTCAATACTTCAGTGTCAAAGTTGTTGTCGGTAAATTCAATTGGTTTTGACATAATGCTCTTAAGTTATATTTATTGGATTTTTCTTTAATCTTGAACAAATATCGGGATAATTCATTCAACATTACACATTCTTTTGAGTTATCGGGGTTATAGTATGCAATGATAAGTTAGCAATTAGCAGAACTTTGGTGCATTCTTATCAAGGGACAAGCTTTAATTTAACATTCAAGATCCAAAATTTAGCATTTTAAAGCATTCCCTAATTCCCATGCTCAAGCTGCACCGATTCTTCTCCCAACACCTCACGCAAACCCCGCAACAGTTCATCATTCGGCTCAACTACAAAATTTCGCACATTCATTCTGATCGGAGCGTTTGCCTCCTGACTGTGAATGCAGAACCGAACGGTTGTAGTTCCTTTGTTCAGTGAAAATAAGGTTTCCACCTGCTTTAGATCATTTTTATCTAAATCGGAAGTTCTCAGGTCGATCTTTAAATTCAGTTGTTCCTGAAACTTCTCACGCAGATTTTCAACCCGCTCAAAAGTATTGGCAATCACTTTGGGCTGACCGCCTCTCGTATCCACCACTCCGTCAATAAATAGCACATTATCGGTTTGAAGCAGCCCCATGTATTGATCATACGTTTTACTAAACGCGATCACTTCCGTAGAGTTATTCAGGTCTTCTACCTGCAGGAATGCAAACGGCCGGCCTTTTTTGTCGGTCACCCTTTTTATACCGGTAATGATGGCGATAAACTTAATATTGTTACGATCCGACATTCTGCCAAATACATCATCACTCAAATTCTGTTTTCCGAACAATCGGATCTCTTCTTTGAATCGGCTTAATGGATGTCCACTCAAATAAAACCCAATGAGTTCTCTTTCTTTATTGAGTCGCTCAATTTGAGTCCAGCGAGGAACTTCGCGTAATTTTGGTTCCTGAGAACCAGTTCCGCCGCCGTCTCCCCCAAATAAATTACCTTGGTTTAGTCTGATCTCCTCCTGCTTGCGAACAGCATAAGAAAGAATATCCTCCAGTGAATCATGTAATTGAGCCCTATTATCATTCAACGTATCAAAAGCGCCGGCAATGATGAGGCTTTCCAGCGTTTTTCGGTTGCAAACACGCAGATCCACACGGGTTGTAAAATCAAAGATGGAGGTAAAATCTCCATTCCCTTCGCGCTCTTCCACAATGTGCTGAATAGCGGACGAACCCACCCCTTTTATAGCCGACATTCCGTATTGAACCCGGCCATCCTTTGCCCGGAATTTTCCGCGGGCAGTGTTGATGTTCGGCGGATCAACTGCGATCCCCATTCGTTGACATTCTTCTATAAACGATGCCACTTTCTTGATGTCGCTCATATTGTGTGTCATCACCGCTGCCATGTACTCCGCCGGATAGTTGGCTTTGAAATACATGGTGTGATAGGCCACTACCGAGTAAGCCGCGGAATGTGATTTATTAAACCCATAGCCGGCAAACAGCGCCATCTTGTCGAAAACTTCCTTGGCCGTTTTTTCATCATAACCCTTCTCAACCGCCTGTTTAACAAATTTCTCTTCTTCGGGGGGGAGCAGTTCCGGCTTTTTCTTACCCATGATCCGGCGCAGTACATCCGCTTCACCGAGTGAGTAGCCGCCCATGCGCTGCGCCACTTTCATGATCTGCTCCTGATAGATCATGATACCGTAAGTCGGCTCCAGAATTTCGATCAGGTCTTCATGATCATATTCTACTTTTTCGCGGCCATGTTTACGCTCGATGTAATCCGGAATGAACTGCATCGGTCCCGGACGGTACAAGGCATTCATGGCAATAAGATCATTGATATCCGTTGGCTTCAGGTTCTTGAGGTGCTTGCGCATCCCCTCACTCTCAAACTGAAACGTCCCCAGCGTGCCACCCTGCTGATAGAGTTTGTAGGTCGTGTCATCATTCAGTGGAATATCATCCAGGTTGTATTCCTTGCCAAAATTCTCTTTCACATAACTGATGGCTGTTTTCAGGATGGAGAGGGTTTTCAGTCCCAGGAAATCCATTTTCAGCATGCCTGCATTCTCGATCACGTTACCATCGAACTGGGTGACATAGAGATCCGCATCTTTAGCGGTACTTACCGGGATATACTCAGTAAGTTTATCCGGGGCTATGATCACTCCGGCGGCGTGAATACCGGTATTCCGAACCGAGCCTTCCAATACGTGTGCCATTCGCAGGGTCTCGGCTTCCAGGCCTTCACCGTCACGGATATTTTTCAGTTCTTTTACTTCTGAAAAAGCATCATCCAGGGTCGTTCCGGGTCTTTCTGGAACAAGTTTAGCGATGCGGTCAGCATCGGAAAGCGGGAGATCGAGCACACGTGCCACATCACGAACGGAAGAACGGGCAGCCATAGAACCAAAGGTGATGATATGCGCCACCTGATCGACCCCGTATTTATTCACCACATATTCGATTACGCGCTGCCGGCCGTCATCATCAAAATCAATATCGATATCGGGCATCGACACTCGTTCGGGATTCAGGAATCGCTCAAAAAGCAGGTCATATTTCAGAGGATCGATGTTGGTGATCCCTGTACAGTAAGCAACTACGGAACCTGCCGCTGAACCACGACCAGGGCCTACATAAACACCCATATCCCTGGCGGCCGCAATGAAATCCTGAACGATGAGGAAATATCCTGCAAAACCCATTTCCCTAATGATCCCAAGCTCGAGTTCGATCCGTTCGGTAACCTCTTCATCAATTTCTTTGTAGCGGGGTTTGGCTCCTTCGTAAGTCAGATGTTTCAGGTACTCATCTTCGGTCTCAAATCCTTCGGGAAGTTCAAATCTGGGCAGCTGTATCTCGCGCTCCAGTTTTATGGGTTCTATTTTCTCTACGATTTCCTGTGTGCTTACAATAGCCTCAGGCATATCCATGAAGAGCTCCTTCATCGCATCCTGCGACTTGAAGTAGAATTCATCGTTCGGGAAACCATACCTGAAATCACGTCCTTTGCCTTTCGGGGTGCTCATCAATTCGCCGTCATCAATACAGATCAGGGCATCATGAGCTTTAGCATCTTCCTCATCCAGATAAAAAACATTGTTGGTCGCCACTAATTTCACCCCGTACTTCTCAGAAAAAGACTTGAACACATCGTTCACGCGCTTCTCTTCTTCCAGGCCATGATTCAGTACTTCCAGATAGAAATCATCGCCAAAAGTTTCCATCCACCATTGCAGTTCTTCTTCGGCAAATTCCTGTCCTTTGTTCAGTATGAGATCAGCCAGCCACCCTCTAACGCCTCCACTCAGGCAGATTATATCTTCGGAGTATTTGGCGATCACTTCCTTATCAATTCGGGGATATTTATAATAATAACCTTCCGTAAAACCGATGGAGCTTAGCTTGGAAAGATTCTTATACCCATTCTGATTCTTGGCAAACATCGGGATCTGATAGCGGCGGTCTTTATTATCCCGGGTGAATTTCTTTACGGTTCGATCTTCAACCACATAAAACTCGCAGCCGATGATGGGTTTGATTCCTTCGGCGTGAGCCGTGGCTGCAAACGAAAACGCCCCGTACATATTCCCGAGATCGGCAAGTCCAACTGCGCTCATCCCTTCATTTTTGGCCTTTTTGACCAGATCTTTGATACCCGCGGTGGCCTGAAGGACCGAAAATTTCGAATGATTATGGAGATGCGTAAAGGCAGCCTGCTCTATTAGCCCGCTACCAGTTGTCTCTTCTTCGCTTCCACTTTTTTTTTGAGCCGCCAGTTTCTCTTCCGACTGCTTTGTTTTAAACCTGGACGGGGAAACGAGATCAATATACTCTTCCCGCTTCATGTAGCTTTGTGCCGGCTCATACAGTTTGGCATCCATCGGGAAGTTGATCTTGGTAGCGCCGGTCCGAACCATCTCCAGAAAAATGCGGGCCGTTGCTTCCACATCGGCGGCGGCATCGTGGGCATCTTCAAAACCTTCACCAAAAAGGGCGTGGTGCAATTCACCTAAAGAAGGCCATTTATAATTTCCGCCGCGACCGCCTTCGATCTTGGCTACATCTGTCCCGTCGAGCTTGGTATCGATCTTGGGTTTATCAAGAATGGCAGACGAGATCTTTTTCCGAAGATATTCCGCCCCCATAACTTTCTCATCGAAACTGACGTTGTGCCCGATCAGGAAATACGCTTTATTGATATCTTTGGAAAATTCTTTGAGTACAAAATCCAGCTCCACCCCTTCTTCCTGAGCACGCTCGGTTGAGATTCCGTGAATTTTCTCCGAGTTGAAAGGAATGGTGAATCCTTCCGGCTTCACAATGTAGTTCCCGCTGTTGATGAGCTTCCCGGTATGGTCATGAAGCTGCCATGCAAGCTGAACAAGACGCGGCCAGTTGTCCAGATCGGTGATTGGAGCCGAAAAATCTTGAGGTAACCCGGTAGTTTCTGTGTCAAAAATCAGGTACATGTAATCCCTTCGTTGGAGTAGAACTTCAAAGTTTGAATATACTATTCCTGCCTCTTCTATTCGAAGCTATTTGTTAACTATTTATCCACATTTTGGAGTGAAAGGGCAAAAGGCAAAGTGAAAGGTTTCGGACATACCCAGCCTTTCCTATTTGCCTTTTCACTTTCTCCCTTATCAAAACTCTACAGAAAAATTCTTATAATCTTCCTCTCCTGAATTTTTTTCAATCTCAATATTTTGCACATAGCTCGCTACCGGACCTTTTTTGCATCGCTGAATAAGTTCTTCGATCTGTTCTTCACTGCCCTGGAAAACAGCCTCCACCCTTCCATCCGACAAATTTTTTACCCACCCGGTTACCCCCAGGTTTTCGGCGTTCTTTCTGGTGAAGTGGCGGAAACCCACACCCTGAACCCGGCCGGTTATGAAAATATGCTTCTTCAATGTTCTGCCTTTTTATAATTAAAACTCTATTTTACCATTATCGTCAATTATAAAAAATGATTCCGCAGCGTTTCGTTCAACTATTTTACACCTATGACCTTAACTCAACTTTCATACATCGTTGCCGTCGATAAACACCGGCACTTTGCTACGGCAGCTCAGAAAATTTATATCACTCAGCCTACCCTAAGTATGCAGATACAAAAGCTGGAGGATGAACTCGGCGTTCTCATTTTTGACCGGTCTAAATCGCCCGTGGTTCCTACCGCTATGGGAGAAGAGATCATCGAACAGGCCAAGCTGATACTGAGCGGGGCCAAACATATTGAAGATATGGTAGCTGTTCAGGGTGAAACGCTGAAAGGTACCTTCCGGGTTGGTATTATCCCGACCATTGCGCCGTATCTCGTGCCTCTTTTCCTGAAGCCTTTCATCGAAAAGTATCCAGAAGTTGAGCTGATATTTGAAGAAGCCCTTACTGCTGAGGTTTTGAAAGGATTGAATGAAGATTATTTTGATGTGGGAATTATCGCCACACCTACCGACCAGCATATGTTTGAGCGTGATCTTTTCCTTGAGCCGTTTTTGGCGTACGTAAGCAGTCATCACGAGTTGGCTAAGAAAGACAAAATATGCATCGACGATCTCTATAAAGAAGATCTATGGCTGTTGAATGAAGGGCACTGCTTCCGGGACCAAACCATGAAGATCTGTAAGAAAAACAATGAAAAGCGGAATAAGGCACCTATCATTTTCGAAAGCGGGAACCTGGAAACGCTGAAGCGACTTGTGGAGCAGGATTTCGGTGTCACCCTGATGCCCTACCTCGCCATGAACGAACAGGACACCAGCTGTACCAACGGCATTGTAAAGGAATTCGAAGATCCTATCCCTTCCCGAAAGATCCGCCTGGTGTACAGCCGCGAGTTCCTCAAACAAAACCTGATCGATGCTTTTGCTACTGTCATAACGGATTCCATTCCCAAAGAGCTGGAATCGCCGGAAGAAGCGATGGTTATTGAGTAGCAGGAGAATATTGAATATTCAACACGGAATATTCAATAATGAAGGGGTTTAGTTATTCGTTGATCGTTATTGGGGAATTCTTCTTGGCTTTAAGTTAATTAGCTCGGAATTGCTTTGGGGTAAGGCAGAGCATTAATAGGGCCTTGCAGAGTGGAGCGCTACAACGAGGATAATTCAAAATTTTGCATTCATAATTTCAAATTTCGTATGCCACGAACTGTCACCCTCTCTTCTTAGTTTAGTGTGTAAGTAAATTAAAGAGTCGAAAAAGGATTGTTTTTGCGAGGAGCCTGAATAGCTAAACGCAGGATTGAGATGGATGGCGACGAAGCAATCTCCCTAAAACGATATCCCAAATAATTCAGGGAGATCGCCACGTCGGAAAGCCAAAAAATCGGCTTCTAACCCGGCTGCCTCCTCGCGATGACAGCCAATAAATAAAAACACATGCTCAAGATCACTAAAGCCGGAAATCACGGGATATTGTTGCCGCAGGTGGGTATTGGGCTGGATTACAGCGGCTCCAAGGCAAAGCATGTGTTTGTCTCTCACGGTCATGCCGATCATATTCCCTGGAAAAGCAGAGGAAAGGTGTACGCCACTCCCCCCACTTCTGCTTTTGTGAAATTGCGCGGGGTGAAATACGAGGTTCAGGAGCTTCCATTTGGTAAGACACTGGAAACTGAACACGCCCGGGTCACTTTTTATCCGGCGGGACATATTCTCGGTTCCGCCATGACTTTCGTGGAAAGCGACTTTGGGAACTTACTCTATACCGGTGATTACCGAACGCCTCCCTCTCCCGCCACCGAGGGCTTTGAACTTCCCGATAAACCCATCGACACTTTTATTACGGAGGCGACTTTCAGTCTGCCCGTTTATAAATGGAGACCTTATGAAGAACTGGAGGCTGAAATCACCGGCTTTGCCAGAGAAGCCTTGGAAAACGATCATACCCCGGTTTTTTTAGCTTACAACCTCGGAAAAGCACAGGAGATCATGTTTCTGCTAAAAGACCTGGGTCACCCCATTCAAATTCACGGCGCGGGATATAAACTTTGTCAGGTGTATGAGGAACACGGATTCTCTCTTGGAAACTATGAGGCCTATAACCGAGATTCCTGCGAAGGCAAGATCCTGATCTGCCCGAGTTCTGCCATCAAAAACGGCTTTGCCTCAAATGTAAAGAAAAAGCGCATTGCCTATTGCTCCGGCTGGGCGGCTATGGAGTCGCGGCGAAGTCAGCTTACCGTGGATAAACTCATTCCCATTTCTGATCACCTGGATTTTTTCGAGCTGATCGATCTTTGCGAAAAACTTCAACCCAAGATCACTTACATAACGCATACCCCCAATCCCAATGTGGTGCAGCATTATTTGGATGAACGGGATATCTCTGCAAAGTTTTTAGGTATGGAGGCGGAAAAACATGATTAGTGGAATTCAAAATTTAAAATTCAAAATGAAAAATGGTGCAACACCGGAAGTTGTTCAATTATATGAGCTTTCGGAATCCATATTGTTGGTTGTAACTACACCGAAGCTCATTTTGAATTTTTCATTTTTAATTTTGAATTACTAATGGCAAACTTCAACAAACATACTTTTCTGCAACTATCGAAAGTGGCTCAAGCCATTTCCGAGACTCGCGGAAGCAATGCGAAGATTAGGATCTGTGCGGAGTACTTCAGTTCTATTACCAATGAGAATGACCTTCATCTTGCGGCGCAGTTCCTGGGAGAAGGGGCTTTTTCAGATATCTCCGGAAAGCGGGCTTCGGTGGGCAGCAGAACTTACTCTACCCTTGCCGCAGATATTTGCGAGGTCGATTATGAGCAGGTCTTCAAACCCAGTAAAACGGCCGTGGGAAGTGCTTCTGAAACCATTGAAAAGTTATTCGCCAATATTCCTGAAGCTCAGGATAAGTGGGAATCCGCAGAACTTTCCCTACGGGATGTTGAAGGGATCTACAACCGGCTGTATGAAGTCTCTTCGAGAAAGGATAAGCAGGAGATCTTAACAGAAGCGTGGTCGCAATTAACTCCGCTTGAGGTAAAGTATTTCCTGAGGATCATGGGGCGCGGTTCACTTCGGATCGGGTTTGAGACCAAGAGCATTATTTCAGCCATTGCAAAAGCTTTTGGGCAAAAGGTCAAAGATGTCCGCTATGTGCATATGATCACCGGAAGTATTGGTAAAACAGCCAAATTAGCTAAACAGGACCGGTTGGATGAAGCCAGTTTTAAGCTCTTCCATCCACTTTCTTTTATGTTAGCCTCGCCAATTGAAAGCCGGGCCGTGGACGATTACAGTGAATATGTAGCCGAAGAAAAATTTGACGGGATGCGGTGTCAGCTTCATATTTCAGGGAATAAAGTGAAGATCTTTTCCCGCGACCTGAATGATATCACGCACTCCTTTCCTGAGATCGTGGATTACTTCACTGAAAAGGAACTCCCTGAAATGGTACTGGATGGGGAGATCTGTGTATTCAAAGATGATACTATTCTGCCATTCCAGCTTTTACAAAAACGAATGGGGCTTAAAAAGCCTTCCAAAAAAGTACTCCGGGAATATCCTACCCTGCTTATTTCGTATGATATTCTGTTTTACGATGGTCAGCCTATATTTGAGCAAACATTGACTGAACGGCGAAGATTACTTTCTGAATTGTCATCAACATACAGTTTCCCGGTCACGACTCAAAAGCCCATCCATCATAAGGATCAGATTGATGAACTTTTCGAATTGGCACTTGCTCACGGAAACGAAGGGCTAATGCTTAAGCACAAGGATTCGACCTACGAATACGGTCAGCGCAGAAAATCGTGGCTGAAGGTAAAAAAACCGGGTGGTTCCCTGGACACCATCATGATGTATGCCCATGCAGGAAGCGGTAAACGCGGCGGAACGTATTCCGATTTCACCCTGGGCATTTCTGTCCGTGATGATGAACGCTATGAAGAGGAATTTATCCCGATCGGGAAAGCATATGGAGGCTATACGGATGAGGAACTGAAAAAACTCAACACCAGGATCAAAGAGATCACTGTTGAAAAGTATGGGCCAACACTAGGTCTGCTGCCGGAAATTGTGATCGAACTCGAATTTGATGACATCCAGGTCAATAAAAGAACCAAAGCCAATTTCACGCTTAGGTTCCCCAGATTTAAAACGATCAGATGGGATTTATCGCCGGATGATGTGGATACACTCAAAGATGTAGAGCATTTATATAGAGAGAAGGCGGATAAAAAAAGACTAAGTCAAAAAAATCAGCCTGCATTTATCAATGGTTGACCTAATTAACGTCCATTCGAGATAATAACTAAGTTAAAAAGGATAAAAATGGATGCTTTTGCTCATTCCCGTGGAAGCGGGAATCTAATGGTAGCCATTACTTAAGTATTCGCTACCTGACCAACCATAGGATTTCGGGCCTTCCAGCCTGTGTGAAAACTCAATACTTATGAATGGACCCATTAATTTATTAGGAAAAAACCTCCAAGGATTCTAAATCCTTGGAGGTTTTGCTAAAGTAAACGGTTTTCCCTAATAAACGTAGCCCTGCTTTTTTAGCAGAATACTTTTCACACAGGCTGTTCGCCACGAAATGACTCTTCAACCTCTTCAACAGATAGTCTTTATACGAATTCACGTTAATTAATACCCGGATCATTTAGATTGAAACATATGGTTTCTTAAATAATATGATCCAAAATGATCTTTTTTTACTGAGTATAATTGACAGCCCTAAAACTCACCGGGCAGAATAGAATTAAAAGCGTTCACAATTTGTAATCTATTTTAATAGTATTTAACAATTTAAAGGGAGAGGTTTTAAAAAAAATTGGGTTGTTAGAGTCAAACTTAAAATAAAGAAATGAAAAATCCATTGTCCGTTACAAAATTAGTGCTTTTAGCAACATTAGTTTTCACTTTTGCAGCTTGCTCTGAAAATGATACTAACACTGAGCGACAACAAGAGACTCTTGTTGTTCCTTCTGTTGAAGCCGTTCAAGCCCGCTATGGTACGCTTCCCCTCGTAGAAAGATTTAGCGGAAACGTCAGATCTGATAACCAGGTAGTTTTATATCCGGAAATTTCTGGTGTCATCGAACAAATATTTGTTCAAAATGGAGAATACGTTGAAAAAGGTGACAAGCTGGTTCAGATGAATACAAGCGTACTTGAAAAACAGCTTCAACAAGCAGAAGCAGGCTACAAAATTGCGAATGCTCAACTAAAGCAATCTAAAGCAAGACTTACAGAAATTGAAAACGAGTTTCGGCGTATCAAACAGCTTGAAGAAAAAGATCTCACCAGTCAGGTTGAAGTTGAACAAATAGAGGGACAATTACTTTCAGCCGAGGCAGATGTTGAACTTGCTGAAGCCCGACTCGATCAAGCCGAATATTTGGTAGACGAACGCAGAGATGAATTAAATAAAGCGATAATTAGAGCACCTATCACAGGAACCGTCGGTCAACGTAATGCTGAAATTGGAATGCAGGCATCAACGAATACGCAGCTTTTCATAATAGGTGATCTCGCTAACCTCACGGTTGAGATCATACTTACCGAAAATATGCTGAATCAAATTCAGGTTGGCCAAACTGCCCAGATATTAGTAGAAGACCGAAACGGAAATGAGCAAGTTGTTTCAGCAGAAATTTCCCGAATTTCGCCTTTCCTTAATGAGGTAACCCGAAGTACTGAAGCAGAGATCGATGTTAATAATGAAAGCGGACTTTTAAGGCCCGGCATGTTTGTTCCTGTAGATATTTTATTTGGTGAAAGTGAACAAGCAACTCTTATTCCTGTAAGCGCACTTTATACAGATCCAACTTCAGGTGAAGCGGGAGTTTTTATAGCAACTTCACTTGGTTCAGAAATTGAACCTGTCAGTGACACATCTAATAATTCCAGTGGTCCGAGCGCAATGACCGAGCCTACACAAGTTGAATTTAAGTCTATTGATGTATTAGCCGAAGGAAGAATGGAGCTTGGAGTTTCAGGAATTGAAAGCGGGCAATGGATAGTAACAGTTGGTCAGGATCTACTATCTGAGGGCCGAACCCAGGCACGAGTACGTACAATGAGCTGGAATCGTATTTTTCAGCTTCAAAATCTTCAACGAGAAGATCTGTTGAATGAGATCATGCAAGAGCATGATACTGACTTATCTAATGTAAATCTATAAATTTACGATCATGCCCATTACAGAAACTTCAATTAAACGTCCTATAGCCACATCGATGGTCTTCCTGATCATCATCACACTGGGTGTTATCGGGTTCCGGTTTTTACCTGTTGACCTCCTCCCCCCTATTGAATATCCGCAGCTTACCGTGGCTACTGACTATGATAACGTCGGTCCTGAGGAAATAGAAACTATTATCACAGAGCCTATCGAAAACGCTCTTGCCGGTGTACCCGGAGTTGAACGTGTTCGCTCGAGCTCTGAACAAGGCGGAAGTCGCGTTACCCTCGAATTTGCCCAAAGCGTAGATATTGATGTAGCCTCTAACGATGTTCGGGCAGCTCTTGACCGGGTTAGGGGATCTATTCCACCTGAAGCTGATGCTCCCCGAATCTGGAAGTTCGATCCTAATAACTTCCCCATTGTTATCGTGGGTGCAAATTCAGACATGAATCTGGCTGAATTGACGGTATTACTTGATCGTGAGATCACCAAAAGATTTGAGCAGATCAACGGCGTTGGTTCTATCGACATTTGGGGCGGTATCGACCGTGAGGTTAAAGTAGATATAAAACGAGACCGCCTGATCGCAAGCGGCTTATCTACCGCCGATGTACAACAGGCTATTGCCAGGGAAAATGCGAACCTTCCGGGAGGAAACGTAAATTCCGGTATTCAACGACTCTACGTTCGTACCCTTGGAGAATACGAATCCATAGATCAGATCGCTAATACCGTTATTACCACTATCGACTCAAAACCAATCCGAGTCAAAGATGTAGCTAATGTCACTTTTGGTTATCAGGATCTGGATCGGGTTGTAAGTATCGACGGTAAGCCAATGGTACGATTTGGTATCCGTAAACAAACCGGCGCTAACACAGTAGCTGTAGCTCAGCAGATCCGTGAAGAAGTGGAACGGATCAACAGTCAGCGCAATGACCTAAATCTTTTCATAACCATAGATCAAAGTACGTTCATACAAAGTTCCATAGATAACGTTCAAAGCGCTGCCATTTGGGGAGCTTTGCTTGCCGTTTTAGTACTCTACGTATTTTTCAGGAATGGATCTTCTACTTTTATTATTGCCGTTGCCATACCTATTTCAATAATCGCAACCTTTGCACTGCTTTACTTCAATGACCTGACTCTAAACCAAATGAGCTTTGGCGGGCTTGCCCTTGGGGTCGGTTTGATCGTAGATAATGGAGTGGTAGTGCTCGAGAATATTATACGCCTCCGTGAAGAGGAAGGGGAAGAGCTGAAAACGAGTGCACTTATTGGTACAAAGCAGGTTGCAGGAGCTATTGTCGCTTCTACCCTCACCACGTGTGTGATCTTCTTACCGGTTGTATTTATGCAAACGATATCAGGACTTCTCTTTCAGGAATTGGCCCTTGTGGTAGTATTTGCATTGATATGTTCTCTGTTAGTTGCCCTGACTCTCGTGCCTATGCTTTCCAGCCGTTTTCTTACCATTAAAAAAGGTACTGAGAATAAGAAAAGCCGATTTCAGGTATTCTTCCAAAAAATGGAGGTTAAATATTCACAATTACTTGAAAAAACCCTTCATCACAAGCCGGCAGTATTCAGTATCACCGGAATCCTTGTTGTTGGCAGCTTTTTATTGATCCCAATCATCCCTGTAGAACTTGCCCCACAAACCGATGCCGACGAAATAGATATTGATCTTCAAATGGCTGATGGGACCAACATTGCCGTTCAAAACCTGTATTTGAAAGAACTTGAGCAGATCGTACGTGCCTCTCTGCCTATGGAAAATGTAAAAAACTTCACCACAGAAGTAAGAGACGGTCGTGCTGAAGTTGAGATCGCGATGGTTCCCCAATCAGAACGAAGCCAAAGCACTTCAGATCTTGCCAATGAAATCCGGGAAAATCTTGAGGGCAAGATTCCCGGAGCCGATATCCGGGTTAATGCCGGATCAGGCTTATGGATACTCAGACGAGTATTTGGGGGTGGCGGAGGTGAAGATGTTCAGTTTGAACTCCGCGGTTACGATATTGAAAAAGCCTACGAACTTGCTCAGCAGATAAAGCTTAGAGTTGAAAAACTTCCGGGTATCGTGGAAGTGCGATCAGGAAGAAGCGAAGGAACTCCCGAAGAACGTATTATTTTTGACCGTGAAAAGATCGCTGATCTCGGACTTGCCGTTCGTGATGTAGCACAGGTTATACAAACGAATATAGGCGGAAGTCGCGCCGGTTCTTACCGTATTGGCGGAGATGAATATCCCATCACCGTTCGCTTGCGTCCTGAAGACCGGCTCGGAACTTTGGATTTAGACAATATTTCGATCCGAACCCCGGAAGGTGGAGTCCTTCCTATTTCTTCCGTCATCCAAAAACAAAGTGCCAGGGGGCCGGAAGACATCAATCGTATCAATGGTCAGCGGGTAACCAATATCACCGCGAACCTTGAGAGCGGAGTGGCCTTAGGTGAAGCAGTGGAGGCTATTCAAGCCGAACTTTCTGATTTTCCCCTCCCCTCCGGATTCAACATCGTTTTTGGCGGTGAATGGGAAGAACAGCAAAAAGCCGCAGCTGATTTCTCCATGTCCATCATCATGGCACTTATCCTTATCTACATGGTAATGGCCGGACAATTTGAACGATTCCTTGATCCGCTGGTGGTAATGTTTTCTGTACCATTAGCTATGGTCGGGGTAATACCGGCATTACTATTGACGGGAACCACCCTGAATATCCAAAGCTTAATGGGAATGATCATGCTTATCGGTATCGTAGTGAACAATGCCATTGTACTGGTCGACTATATCAACCTGATGAGGCGTGAGAAGAATATGCCTGTATTTGAAGCTGTGGTTGAAGCAGGACGGCTGAGATTGCGACCGATCCTTATAACCACGTTAACAACGGTACTTGGGTTGCTGCCTCTCTCCTTTGGATTGGGCGCAGGAGCTGAAATTCAGGCTTCGCTCGCTCGTGTTGTAATTGGCGGTCTTACAGCCTCTACGTTGGTTACCCTGATATTTATTCCGGTAGTTTACGTTAGTGCAGATACCCTGCTTGAAAAAGCAAAAGCAATTAGCTGGAATCCATTCACTTCATCTAAAGAAGTGGAACTGGCTCAGTAATGGTGTGGTATGTCTAAAAAACTTTCGTTAACCATACGAGAAGAAAAGCCTGCTGACTATGAACCCGTTGAAAGCCTCATTCAGCAGGCTTTTGCTTCGGCTGAACACAGTGACGGGAATGAACACCGGCTTGTTAAGAACCTTCGAAATTCCGATGCTTTCATCTCCCGGCTTTCCATGGTTGCTGAACATAATGAGAAAATTGTCGGTTACGTCCTGCTCACTAAAATTAAGATCAAAAATAAAGAAAAAGAATTTGACTCACTGGCCTTAGCTCCCGTAAGCGTATTGCCTGAATTTCAGAATAAAGGCATAGGCGGAAAATTGATCGAAGCTGCCCATCTTCAAGCCAAAAGCATGGGATTTACCTCTGTAGTGTTACTCGGGCATCAAGATTACTATCCGAAATTTGGGTACAAGCCGGCCTATACTTTTGGGATCAGTTTTCCTTTTGAAGCCCCTTCCGAAAATTGTATGGCTTTAGAATTATTCCCGGGGAGTTTATCTGAAATCAGTGGGGAAGTGGTATATCCCAACGCTTTTTTTGAATAGGTTTTTAGTGGCCTTAAAGGCTCCTTTCAACACTCATAGTCAAAAAATCACGAAGCCGGTCATCAGGTAAAAGGGTATCTCCACTCCATTTAAAGTCTAATCCCTCCAGCCGTTGTGCTACGGATTTCTCCCTTCCGCCCGGTGACAAAAATACAGGAATTACGATCACATTACCGGAACTATTTCCCTGCCGAACCAGCGCCCTAAGATGCTGTTTGGCCTGCTCATGAATGGGCTTTGGAGCATCATCCCTAACAGTAAGCGAGAGAATATTTCTGAAGGTACTTAGCCCCTCCTCGTTTTGCCATTGCTGAATCTGAGCCGCCAGTGATTCCATGCTCTTCACCCATCCCGTATTGTCTTCCTCGCCATTGGGGCCATGCGCTGCAAGCACCACTGTTTCAGCGTTAGGATCTTCACTGAGTGCCAGAATCCGGTCTCTTAAAATAGCTGCCACAATTGGATGATCATCCAGGGCATCGGTGAATTGAACAGGCGTATTTATTTTGATCGGATTAAGAGTGGGCGGAAACAGCATGTTGTGTATTTTATGAGATTCATCCAATTCGATTCCAGACATCTCCACAAACTCATCGGTGTAATGCATCACCGGCATGGGTGCATCAGCAAGTTCATCGCGTAAACCCAACAAAAACTCAGCCTGCCTTAGAATGGGGCTATGCTTTGATATGAAAAGTGGTATCACAATTATTCGATCTGCTTTTTCAGCTTCCAGTTTGTGAACGGCTTTCTGGAGGGAAACAAAGTTTGCCATTCCCCATGCAAACTCGGTGGGATAATTTTCCATCAGCGGTTTGGCAGCTTCTTTTACCATAGAGTTCCAGGTGGTACCGCCGCCATGGGCCATTATTAATATTCCTGTGTTTGATGTTCCTTTATATCGTGATGTGCTCATCGCTGAAAAATCTGTCCTAAGATCAATATGGTTATTCTGAAAGGTACAAACTACAGAATTATCTTTGAGGAATGATGAACGTTAAATATTGTTAGGTATCTAATTCAACTTCATTATTAGGCCGGAGGTACTCGCAGGCATTCGATCTACACGGCTCAGAGAGCCATGATACGTTCCCCCCTTCGTTGTTGTTTGCTCGATGTTCGATGTTCTTAAGCTTCCTGCAAATTCTCCTTCACCACTCGCTCCTGAACATCATGGGGAACTTGTGCATAATGAGAAAACTCGCGAGTATATGTGGCGCTTCCCTGAGTCATCGATTTGAGCCGCGTTGAATAATGGTCCAGTTCTTCCAGCGGCACATGAGCTTTTATTTTTTGGATAGAACCTTCGCCTTCCATGCCCTGAATTTGGCCGCGACGACTGCTAAGGTCGCTCATAACATCCCCCATGTAACTCGCCGGCACATTGACCTCAATTTCATACACCGGCTCCATAAGCTGAGGATTTGCTTTCATAAAACCATCCCTGAAAGCCATTAAAGCTGCCGTTTTAAAAGCGGCTTCATTGGAATCAACGGAATGCATAGAACCATCATAAACGGAAATCCGGATATCCCGTGCCCTGCATCCGCTCATTGGTCCATTTTCCATTTTCTCCATCACTCCCTTTAAAATGGCCGGCATAAAGCGATTATCGATCACCCCGCCCACTATACAATTCTGGAACACCAGCTTTCCGCCCCAGGGCAGATCGTGCTCCTGCACATCTCGAACTTTCAGATCGTCAGGAGTCGACATCCCCTCGGTGTAGGGTTCTATCAAAAGCTGAACTTCAGCAAACTGACCTGCCCCACCCGATTGTTTTTTATGTTTGTATTGAGCCCTTACTGCTTTAGTGATGGTTTCCCGATAAGGAATTTTCGGGGTAACAAATTCCACATCCAATTTAAACCTGTTCTTCAGCTGATCTTCTATTACTGCCAAATGTTCTTCACCTTGTCCGTGAATGATCACCTGCCGCAATTCCTGACTGTGTTCTATGACCACCGAGGGATCTTCCCGATGAATTTGATGGAGTGCATGACCAAGTTTGTCCTCATCGCCTTCCCTCTTCAGCTTCACCGCAGTGCGGATGGTGGTTGGAGGAAACTCGATCCCTTGAAGTTTGATATCATGGCCTTTCTCATGAAGGGTATCATTCACCTCACCATCTTTCAATTTAACTACGGCACCTATATCACCGGTTTTTATTTCATTGGTCTCAATACGCTTTTGCCCCTCCGATAAGAACAGGCTTCCCAACCGAACCGATGAAGAATTGGAGCTGTTTACAAGATCCATGCCGGGACGAATGCTGCCGCTATACACTTTAAAATAGATTAAATCTCCAACATGAGACTCTGAATAAGTCTTGAACAAAAACATGACCGGTTTTCCATCCGGATCAAGGGTATATTCTTCGCCTTCTTCCGTTTTTGGAGGATTTCCCTGCAGTGGATTCGGAGCTACATCATCAAGAAAGCCCATAACACGTCCGGTCCCCATATTTTTTGATGCTGTGGAACAAAACAGTGGAAAGATCTGCCCATTTACCAATGAGATATGCAACCCTTTTTCCATCTGCTCTTCATCGAGTTCTCCCTGATCAAAATAGATATCCATCAGGATTTCATCATTTTCCGCAATGGTTTCCACCAGTTCCCAGTGTAATTTTTCAGCCTGTGGTTTCATTGAATCCGGAATTGGCAATTTATCCGGCTTTCCTCCTTTTTCAGGAAATTCGTACATGGTCATTCTGAGTACATCGATGATCGCATGAAAATCCTGTCCTTCACTGTATGGAAATTGAACTACGGTCACTTCACGACCAAATTGCTCACGGGCTTCATTCACTGTTTTCCAAAAGTCTGACTGATCGGTATCCAGTTTATTCACCACAAACATGGAAGGCACAGAATATTTCTGCACATATTTCCATAACGAGTTCGTTGCTGTCTCAACTCCCTGCTCACTGTTCAACACAAAAATAGCGGTATCGGCTATACGTACAGCTCCTGCTACTTCACCGATATAATCCGAAGTGCCGGGTGTATCAATCAAATTGATCTTATGTCCGCGCCAGTCCAGATTCATAAAAGACGAATGGATCGATTTTCCCTTCTCTTTCTCCAGGGGATGATAATCAGAGACGGTATTTTTTTCTTCTACCGAACCTCGTCGGTTAATGGCTCCGGCTTCGAACAGCATTGTTTCGGCCAACGTTGTTTTTCCGGAGCCGGAATGGCCCAACAGAACAACATTTCTGATACGGGTGGGATCATAAACTTTCATAGGAGACTCCTTTTTGTTACACTTTTATGACTGCTTTGGACCCTATTGTCTTGCAGTAAATATTTAAGTGGGTTTAATTGAAAACAGATTTTAACTTCTGAATGCTTTAGTTAGTTACTGTTTAAGTGTTTATTGGAGATGATGAATCTTCCAAACAACCATTTCCCAATAACAAATAACCAAGCTTGATCCATAAATTCAATGAACAGTACCCATTCTTCTTGAATAGAATGTGAAGAAATAAAATAATCGGAAGCACGAATAAATCAACATGAAAAAAATATTACTGATCCAAACCGGGGGAACCATTGCCATGAATGCCAAAGGAGCCGGAGTTGAGCTTGATCCTGACTCATGGTCAAAGGTGCTTTATGAAGAAATCCCCGAGCTGAGTGAAATTGCTGAGATCACTACATTTCCTCTATTCTTTGAGGACAGTTCCGATCTGAATGCCTCCCACTGGATGCAGCTTGCCGGGTGTATAGAAGATAAATATGATACCTATGACGGGTTTGTGATCCTGCATGGAACCGATACAATGGCCTATTCTGCTTCCGCACTTAGTTTTGGACTGCAGCATCTGGAGAAACCGGTTATATTTACAGGCAGCCAGCTTCCTATGAGTACCATTCGCAGTGATGCCCGCCGCAATTTGGTGAATGCCACTGAGCTCGCCACCATGGGTTTCAAAGAAGTTGGAATTTGCTTTAATGATGCGCTTTATCGCGGGAATCGTGCTACCAAAATGAGTATCGGAGATTTTGATGCGTTTGGTTCTCCTAATTTCTCTCCCTTAGCTGATATCGGAATTCAGATTGAAACCCGGGTGTTCGAGCAATTTGGTTCTGGAAAGTTTGAGAATAAGGCAACTTATTCAGATGAAGTTTTTGTGCTTACAGCTCACCCCAACTTAAATCCTGAGCTATTAGATGGGTTGAACCTCAATAAGATCCGGGCCGTGATCCTTCGGGCCTTTGGAAGCGGGAATTTCTGTATAAAAGGGAAGAACAGCTTGCTCCCTTTTCTGGATAAATGCCGCGAAAATAATGTGATTGTAGCCATTGTATCCCAGGCCGATTTTGATTCAGTTGACCTCACCCAATATACAGCCGGCCGGGCCGCCTTAAAGCATGGGGCAATTGGCGGAAATGATATGACGCTTGAAGCCGCCCTCACCAAACTCATGTTTTTATTGGCACATTACGAATCCAAAACCGATATTGAGGAGTTATTCCAACAGTCCATTGTCGGGGAACTTTAAACAGGTTCAAGAAGAAAGGTACAAGGTTCAAGTAGTTTTGAGCCCAACACTTGCACCTTGAACCTAAAACCTTGCACCTAATAAGATGTTTTTTATTTTTGATTTAGAGACCATTCCTGATATTGATTTCATTCGCCGGGTCTTGAATGACTGGGAATCGGATGAAGAATTACTGCTTGAGAAAGCAAGTGAGGAACTCGCTCGTAACGCCTCCGGATTTCTTCCTCCCATGTATCACCGTATGGTTTCATGGGTGGGGCTGTGGATCGAGAATACCGGAGGACCCAGGCAAAAAATCGCCTGGAGCGGAGAGGATGAGAAAGAAGGCCTGATCAAGATCTTTGATGCTATTGGCACCTACAAGGACTTTGGGTTAATTCACCACAACGGTAAAGGTTTTGACATTCCAGTGCTCACTTATCGTGCCATGAAGCACGGATTACAGATGCCGATTCGCATGAATGATTATGATATCCGCTACCGATATAGTAAACATAATATAGATCTTGTGGATGAATTCAGTAACTACGGGGCAAGCTCATGGCCCAAGCTTAAACATCTGGGACAGCTGATCGGAATTCCCTTTAAACAAACCGGCGAGGGAAATGAAGTGTACGCAATGTACAAACGCAGCGAGCTGGGGCTGATCGAGCACTATTGCTATGAAGATGTAATGGCGACCTATATCGTATGGCTGTATCATCAGTTCACGGCCGGACATATTCCTGAAGATCAATTTAACAATCTGAAAGACCGTGCCATGAGTAAGCTGGCAGAGATTCAAGCCGGGCCTCCGAAGTAGTTTTGCTACAACGCAGAATGTCTGTATGAGATAAAATTTTATTGAATTTCAGTCAGATACTCAGTTCAAACAAAATAGAAACTTGGAACATATTCAAGTGTTCCCGAAACAAGTTATAATAAAGTTGTGCTTATGGTTTCTTTTCACACTTTTCTTGGTGCCATTGCTCTTATTTCGGGTGCTGCAAATATAGCCACTACTAAGGGAACCAAAATACACAAGTTTATAGGCTGGATCTATGCCGGTTCAATGAGCGGACTCATCCTCACTTCTTTTGCAATATTTGACCTCTTTGGAGGATTTGGCCCATTTCACATAATGTCAATGATAAGCGGAGGAACCTTAGCATTGGCCATTTATTTTCCACTTCGCCGGGACAAACATAAAAACTGGCTGGAGCATCATTATATGTGGATTCCATGGTCGTACGTTGGACTTCTAATGGCTACAGGGTCCCATTTATTTGAGTAGGGATCAGCCGGGTGGTCAGCCTTAGCCCAGGCATTTCTTTACTGGGGAATGCCCTGTTTAATTGGCGCAATACTGATCTATTGGAACAAGAAGAGATTATTATCTAAACATTCTTAGTTAACTATGATTATCCTCGCTAAAGCCTTTGAAACACAGCATGCCGGCCCCAAGTCCGTCTGACCGTTTGTTTGAGTTGGAGGACCTAAGCTTCTTCTTACCCTAATCCAACACCCTTCGCCTGCGCCATCCAGCAGATCGAATTCGTGGTTGTTTACCCTGCCTCTTGGTCTGACTGTTTTCATTCAGCTTATCATGCTCATTCAGGCCCATCCATCAGACGGGTAACCCGCCTGATGGATCTTGCAGCTATTTTAACATTCTTTATTTCGAGATCACGTTACTTATTAAACCACCCGATCCTTACTAAAACAATGTATTGCACAGATTTTAATATACTTAAGCTGGTAAGTGTAACGGGTATAAGAGGCTAATGTCTTTTACTTGTGATTTCTGAACAGCTGTACTCTCAAGTCCATGTTCAGTTGCCGGATAGAATAGCAGTTGGTAGTTACTTGTTTCCACTCCGAATAGGGAATAGGTACATATTGTGAGTAGGCTATTGAAATCAAGGTGTAAACGACAAGGGGTTGTGACCCCTTGCCGACATTTTATACATGACTCAGCAATACAATAAGGACCTCTCATACTTTGATATCAGATGAAGGTTCTTCCTTATTTTCACTTTTAAGAACTGCCTGAGCAGAAGCCAAATGGGCTACCGGTACTCGGAATGGAGAGCAAGACACATAATCCAACCCGGTTTCATAAGCAAAGGTTATGCTGCTTGGATCTCCGCCATGTTCACCGCAGATGCCTACTTTTAAGCTCGAATTGGTCATTCTCCCCAAACGGGTTCCGGCCTGTACAAACTGTCCCACTCCTTCTGTATCCAGTACCTGGAATGGATCATGTTTTAACATTCCTTTTTCGATATAGGCAGGGAGGAATTTAACGGCATCATCGCGGCTGAAACCATACGTAAGCTGTGTCAGATCGTTGGTTCCAAATGAAAAGAAATCAGCCTCTTCTGCAATTTGATCTGCAAGAATAGCTGCACGAGGGATCTCGATCATGGTTCCGACTTTATAGTCAATTTTTTCTTCTGATACAGTCAAAATTTCATCGGCTACACGATCTATCACTTCACGTTGGTTTCGGAATTCTTCGATGCTGCCAACAAGAGGGATCATAATTTCAGGCAACACCACTTTGCCTCTCTTTACAAGTTCCAATGCAGCTTCGATGATCGCACGAGTTTGCATTTCAGTGATCTCAGGATAAGTAATTCCCAGCCTGCACCCTCGGTGACCCAGCATTGGATTGAACTCCTTGAGCTCATTTACTTTGTTGGCCAGTAGCTCAAAGCTGACTTCCAGTTCTTCAGCTACTTTTATGATCTCTTCTTTTTCGTGTGGCAGGAATTCATGGAGCGGCGGGTCCAAAAGGCGAATTGTCACCGGATATCCTTCCATAGCTTCAAAGATCTCAATGAAATCCTGTTTCTGAAACGGAAGCAGATTGTCCAGTGCCTCAACCCGCTCTTTCTTAGTATTCGCGATGATCATTTTGCGCATAAAATTTACGCGTCCCGGCTTAAAAAACATGTGTTCGGTACGGGCTAAACCAATACCAACGGCACCGTAATTACGTGCTGCCTTTGCGTCTTCCGGGGTTTCTGAATTAGTGCGCACTTTCATTTCCTCTATCGCTTGCACCCACTCCATAAAGGTTGTGTATTCCTCCCCAAATACGGGCTCCGTTAACTCTTTCCTACCTAATAGCACCTCACCTGTATTTCCATTCAGTGAGATCCAATCCCCTTCTCTCACGGTAACATCTCCATTTGTGAAAGACTTATTTTTGTAATTGATCACGATATCGCCACAGCCCGCCACACAGGTCTTACCCCAGCCCCGGGCCACTACGGCGGCATGACTTGTCATACCTCCTCTCGAGGTCAAAATACCCTCTGCAGAAGACATCCCTCCCACATCTTCCGGGCTTGTTTCAATTCTAACAAGAATCACGGGCTCAGTGGATTGCTCTGCTTTCCTGGAACTGAAAACTACTTTACCTACTGCTGCCCCTGGTGAAGCTGGCAAGCCCTTTCCAAGTACCGTATTTTCTGATTCAGAGTCTCCCCTGAACTGTGGATGTAACAGCTGTTCAATATGATCAGGATCTACAAGATCTCGAATGGCTTCCCTTTTACTAAGAATACCTTCCTTTACCAGATCAACGGCAATTTTCACTGCCGCTGTACCTGTACGCTTTCCATTTCTTGTTTGAAGGATAAACAAGGTCCCATCCTGTATCGTGAACTCAATATCCTGCATATTTTTATAATGAGCTTCCAATTTGCGGGTAAGCCCGAACAGTTCATTATAAATAACAGGCTTCTGCTCATTCAATTCTGCGATAGGACTCGGAGTTCGTATTCCCGCCACTACATCTTCGCCCTGGGCATTAATTAAAAATTCACCATAAAGTTCCGATTTTCCGGAAGACGGGTTTCTTGTAAAACACACCCCGGTTCCACTGTTTTCTCCCATATTGCCAAAAACCATCGCCTGCACATTAACTGCCGTCCCGATCAAACCGTGAATACCGCTGATCTGCCGATATTTTATAGCTCTTACACTGTTCCATGAATTAAATACCGCGTTTATGGCAAATTTAAGTTGTTCCATTGGCTCTTCAGGGAACATATGGCCCGTAATTTTCCGATATATCGCTTTATATCTGTCAGTAAGTTCACGGAGGTTATCGGCCGAAAGTTCAACGTCATTTTTTACGCCAACTTCTTTTTTGAGGTTTTCAATAGCTTCTTCAAAATGCTCGTGATTTACCCCCATAACTACATCACCAAACATATCTATGAAGCGGCGATAACTATCATAGGCAAAGCGCTCGTTATTGGTCTTTCTTATTATAGCCTCAACTACTGTGTCATTTATTCCCAGATTCAGGATCGTATCCATCATTCCCGGCATGGAGACTGCAGCTCCAGAGCGTACTGAGATTAACAACGGATTTTCTTCATCACCAAGCTTCAGTCCCATTTCCTTTTCAATGTGTTCAATCCCTTTTTTAACCTGCTCAAAAAGGTTCTCGGGCCAGGTCATATGGTTATCTATGGTAAGCTTACACGCTTCTGTCGAGATCGTAAATCCCGCTGGCACCGGAATACCGATAGTACTCATCTCAGCGAGATTCGCTCCCTTACCACCCAAAAGATGTTTCATGTTCTTGTTTCCGTCGGTAACTAATTTTCCGAATTTATAGACGAATTTATCTGGAAGAGCCATATCAGTACCTCTCTTTGTTGTTAAAGTTGAGATGATGGTTCTCATTCCGAGCAATACCATAGTTCAGATTGAGACCCGAACACTTTTAGTATGCAAAATTAATGTGAAGTATTTGTGTAACCCGGAAAAGTACTTTGATAAGGTTAGGTTTTGGCGCAAATTCGCACCTTGTCTATTTTGATAACCATATTTTCTTTTCTCCCTGAGCTTAAATTTGAAAATAAAACAGTACGTATCTACTGCTTATTTTAGATTAGCTTCAATGCTACTGTGGTACCAACTCGCATAAATTTTCTACTACAGGTATATTTTGCAAAAACCGTACCTTCGTAATAATTTACTGATTTTTCTCATCCTTTATTTTTGCTCTGACTTTCAAAATTGTAGAATAAGCTCCATAAACTACCATCAAAATAACTACTCCATACACCCATAAAGGTACATTTTGGCCTGCTATTATCAAATAAACATAGGCCGAGATAAAAAAGAAGGCAGCACTCAGTGATGGTATAACAACAGACTTCTCCCTTCTGTAATTTTTTGCCACCCAAGCTATACTAAGCATAAAAAAGGGAATAGCCCCCACATAAATACTTCCAAAAATAATAGGATTTACTCCATATTTGTCTCCGAGCCCCATAAACCAGGAAGTAACTATTTCAATCATTTCAGCCATGCATATTCCGAATTTTAAAAAAGTGTAATAACTTGAAACAATAATACAATATGAACCAATTATTAACGATACTTGGTTCATATACTTGATAAAGTGAATTTTTAATATCTATTACGTGAGATTATTTAAGAATAATATATCAGTATTCTTCCTGTTGCTTGCTATGGCAGGTACCATGCTGTCTATGATGCACTATCATAGCGATGGTCTTGAGTGCTTGTCTCACGCTAATGAACAACACTTTACACAGAATGAGCTGTTATGCCCCGTGGCAGGTATTGTCGCCGTGACAAGTGGTGAGACACAGCCATCTTTTGACGGGCTCCTAAGGTTTCATTACACTTTAATTGATCCGGCTCCTCTTTATCTATCCGCACAGCCTTTTGTGCCTCTCCTCGGCCGTGCGCCACCGTTCATCGCTTAATAATTACGGTTACCATTTCCAGTACTCATCAGTGTCCGGTTTTTCGAAGACCGTCAAAACTCATCTGATATGAGCTGGATATTCTACTGATTAAAACCATCATTTTTAAAGATTATTAAGTCATGAAAAATTCAAAATTATTTTCTCGAATTAGCTATGTATTCACATTTCTGTTACTTGTATCTATAACTTCAGCTTGCTCAAATTCTACTTCAGATGAAGAAGAGGAGCAAGAACCCGTAGGTTTTGTTATTTATGAAGGCGATAACGAATTAGTGTCACAAAATATACGTGGGGAAGTTACCGGCAGCATCACTGTTGAAAGCACTTCTTCCGTCGGCCTCCGTATAGCTTTCATTGATGAAGCTGCTGAAGTCTTCACACCTGAAAAAGACGAACATAGCCTGCAATTTCAGACTACAGACGGAGATGGAAGTATTTCCATTGCGCAAAATAATGCCAGTGAACCGTTCCTGTTTACCGTTACGGGAGAATCGGCAGGTAGCGCTACTTTTACATTTCAGCTTCTCCATGTTGGATCTCCTGAATTTGAATCAGCTGCCATTTCTGTTACTGTAAGCTCTTCCAATTAAATGAAGAAGTTTTTCAATTTTGTTCTGTTACTTCTGGTTTCGATAGTCGGCACATTGCCGGCTGTTGGCCAGAGTACCAGTTTTATTTTGAACGGACGCGTTATTAATGCCGAGACTTCTGAAGGAGTTCCCTTCGCATATTTACACATCGAAGAACTCAACCGAACTTCGACCACGAATGTTGAAGGCGAATTTGAGATCAGGAATATCCCGAAAGGCACGTTCACACTTACCACTCACCGAATTGGATTTCGTACTCAATCCCGGACATTTAGTGTTGAGGATACCTCAGTTACGCTTGAAATTAAATTCTCGCCAACAGTTTTGAGTACGCAATCTATTGAAGTGATTGGAGAAAAAAATGAATTGAATGGTTCCGGCCTGGAACACGCCTCTAAAAATATTTTTGGCAGTGAATTAAGACGAAACCTGGGTTCCACACTATCGCAAACCCTTTCTAATCTCCCCGGTTTTGATCAACGAACAAATGGCTCGGCCCCCGGCAGGCCCGTAATCCGGGGGCTTGGGGGTGAACGCGTTGTTATACTACAAGATGGTATAAGTACGGGAGATATTTCAGCGCAATCCTCTGATCACGCCGTAACAACTGATCCTTCTTCAGCGGATGAAATTGAAATTGCCCGAGGCCCTGCTGCTTTAGCTTATGGTTCCAATGCTATTGGGGGAGTAGTCAATATTGTTAAAAATCAGATTTCTACGACCTTACCTTCTTCGTTAAATGGTTCATTTTCGGTAAGTGGTGAAACTGTAAATCGCGGCGGCTCCGGGGCACTCAACATTCAGGCTCCCTACAAAAATTTTGCTGTTCAAATGGACCTTAGCGGCAGGCTGGCAGCAGATACTCGTACTCCTCTTGGGCCAACCGACAACACATTTTTTCAAACAACCAACGACGGTTTGGGGTTAAGTTATATTCAACCCTGGGGATATATCGGCGCTTCCGGCACGCTGTACTTAAGTACATATGGAATTCCGCCCGACCCAAACGGACATGCGGAAGGTGTGGATATTGAAATGCAGAAGTTGCAGTACGATGCAAAATCAGAAATTATTCTGCAAAACGAGCTATTTAAAATGATTGAAGCCGAGCTTTCCTTCAAAGATTACAACCACAAAGAAATTGAAGGTGAAAACGCACAGGGCACTCCAGTTGTTGGAACAGAATTTAATCTGTTAACCACAAACTTCAACCTGAGAATCAAACATCGTGAACTTGGATTTTTTGATCGGGGTTCGTTGGGCTTAACCAGCGAATATGAAAATTATGAGGTTTTTGGAACAGGCACACCACCCTCGAAAAGTATAAAAGCCGGAGCTTACCTGATTGAGGAGGCTGACTTTGATGCCCTTCACCTTGAAGTCGGATTGCGTTTCGATTTGGTGAAGAACAGGACCGATGAAACTGGGTTGTTTTATCCTGTTGGAGTGAGCAGAGGGGCTATTGATTCCACTTTTTACAAGAATCGAACTTTTGCCGCTTTGGCTTCTTCTTTTGCAGCTATCTATCAGTTAGGAGGTAGCTTTTCGGCTGGTGGAAGCTTCATTCATTCTTTCAGGGCTCCCTCCTTAGAGGAGTTGTATTCTGAAGGTCCGCATCTTGCTTCTTATTCTTTTGAAATTGGAAACCCTGATTTAGACCCCGAACGTGCTTTAGCGAAAGAAGTTTTCATCCGGTTCAACCAAAAAAAGTTAAACGCAGATATTACCCTTTTCCATAATAACTTTAGCAATTACCTGTATGCTCGAAATACCGGGCAACAAAATCCCCAGCGTCCCTCCCTCACAGATTACCAATTTGTTGGAACGAAAGCCGTGCTCTACGGTGCGGAATTTTCTGGTGAGGTACAGTTTCTCGAAAATTTTGTGCTTAATGCTTCCCTGAGTTACACCCTTGCAGAGCGTACCGTTTCGGAACAAGAGCAAGCCAATTCGGGATACACAAACGATACCCGCCCCCTGCCTCAAATTCCTCCTTTCAAAACCAAAACTTCCCTTAAGTTTGCCAAAGATGGTTTTGAATTAGGAACGCGGGTTCGCTACTCTTCCCAACAAAACCGAACCGGTGAATTTGAAACCCCAACCGAGGGATATACCTTACTTGATGCTTTCAGCCAATACCGTTTAGAAGGCGGAAACCTGCTTCACACTTTTTCCCTGAACATAAACAATGTGTTGAATACAGAATATTATAACCATCTATCAAGGATTAAAGATCTGCGCCCCGAACCGGGAATTAATATAAACCTCCTTTACAGAGTATATTTTTAGAAAATTATGGCCATAAAAAAACCCCGGTAGTATCAGTACCGGGGTTTTAGATTTCAGCTTAAGGAGTTAGAATAGACTAACTGTTAGGGTAAAACATTAATCTCACCTTTAAGCTATTCACAAGAGTAACAAAAAGGTGATTTGTTACACTTTTATATTTTAATTATTACAATTCAGTCTATATTCTCAACCCGAACCTGCAATTAATCCCTTTTTTTGTGACATACGTTAGTTATTTAGAAAGTCCCATTGGCTATCTTCGCATCCTTTCCAATGGTTCCGGAATCACTGAAATAAAATTCATGGAATTTAACGGCCCCGAAGATCCTGATGTTCACACCGAATCGGCCAAAACCCAGCTCAGGGAATATTTTGAAGGAAATAGAACCGCTTTTCAATTAGAGCTTCTACCCGACGGCACCAAGTTTGAGCAACAGGTTTGGAAACAATTGATCGAAATTCCACAGGGCTCCACCACTTCCTATGGCTCCATCGCTAAAAAAGTAGGAGGTGAAAAAGCTTCTCAGGCTGTAGGTCGTGCAAATGGTAAAAACCCCATCGCGATCGTGATCCCCTGCCACCGTGTTGTAGGTTCAGATCAAAAACTAACCGGTTATGCCGGCGGACTGGAACGCAAGGAATGGCTCCTCAAACATGAAGGGGCTCTTCTGCTCTAACTAAATTTTACGATGTGAATGCTTTGTTTGCAGTACATTCATAAATATTCAGAAATTCAACAATCCATCTATGAAGTCACTTAAGCTACTTTTCATTTTTCTTTTATTAGGATCTCTCTCACTACAAGCACAAATGCCGGATGCTCCACAGCGTACGGAGGGCGATGGCCCGCATGAACGGCTCATTATCCGCGGGGTGAATTTAATTGATGGTACAGGCTCTCCTGCCACCGGTCCGGTTGACATTGTGGTGGAAGGTAACCGCATTGCTTCCATTCGCACCGTTGGTTATCCGGGACTGCCGATCAACGAAAACCGCAGACCACAGGCTGATGAAAACACGAAAGTTTTGGATGCGGAAGGAATGTACCTCCTGCCCGGCTTTTTTGATATGCATGCACATACAGGTGGCGGAGCTCAGGGAACTACCCCCGAATATGTATATAAACTGTGGCTGGCACATGGCATTACTTCCATTCGCGAACCGGGATCTTTCAATGGTATGCACTGGACCTTGCGACACAAAGAATTAAGTGCTAATAATGAGATCACCGCTCCCCGAATTTCGGCTTGGATCGGCTTTGGAATGGGTGCTGACGAAGAAATTACAACACCTGACCAAGCCCGGATGTGGGTAAAGATGATTGATGAAGCAGGAGCCGATGGTATCAAGTTTTTTGGTGCCTCTCCGGAGGTCTATAAAGCCGCAATTGAGGAGGCCAACAAACGCGGCTTGGGTACTATGACCCACCATGCACAAACCCGTGTGGTTTATAATAATGCTTTAAAATCTGCACAGCTTGGGGCAACCTCACTCACACATTGGTACGGCCTTCCCGAATCTCTTTTTGAAGATCGAATCATTCAAAACTATCCTCTCGATTACAATTATAACAACGAACAACACCGTTTTGAGGAAGCCGGGAACCTATGGAAACAGGCAGCAGCCCCGGGTTCTAAAAAATGGGATGCAGTGATGGATGAGATGATCGAACTGGATTATACTATGAATCCAACCTTCACAATTTACGAGGCCAACCGAAACCTGAGTGCACAGCGCCGGGCCGAATGGCATGAAAGATATACCCTGCCTTCGCTCTGGGAATTCTACCAACCAAGTAAGATTTCACACGGTTCTTATTGGCTGCAATGGGGAACCGAACAGGAAATTGCATGGAAAGAAAACTTCCGTATCTGGATGCAATTCATCAATGAATATAAAAATAAGGGTGGGCGTGTTACCCTTGGATCCGATGCAGGTTATATCTATAAATTATACGGCTTCGCATATATTCAAGAGATGGAAATGATGCGTGAAGCCGGTTTCCATCCATTAGAGATCTTTCAGTCAGCTTCACTCAAAGGAGCTGAAGTTTTAGGTGTGGATGATCAGCTTGGAACCATTGAAGTCGGAAAACTGGCCGATATGGTAATCGTTGATGCCAATCCGATGGAAAACTTAAAAGTACTGTACGGTACAGGAGCGATCTACGTGAATGATGAGAACGTGCCGGTTCGTAAAGGCGGTGTTCGCTATACCATTAAAGACGGGATTGTATTCGATGCAAAACAACTCCTGAAAGACGTAGCCGAAATGGTTGAGACTGCCAAAGCGAAAGAAAACTATAAAATTACCCAACCCGGTATAGACTATTAAATAACAAAGTTTATCAGAAGAATTTTTAACAATGAGCTGGCATACACGTCGTGATCTTAGAAAGATTCACAGATGGGGCGGTGCTTTAATAGCATTGCCTTTTCTTTTGGTCTCAATTACAGGATTAATTTTACAGGTTAAAAAAGAAGTAGATTGGGTTCAACCTCCCTCTCAAACAGGCATATCCACTGTCCCTTCTATCAGTTTTGATGATATTTTAACAGTTTCAAAAACCGTACCTGAATCAGATATTACATCCTGGGATGATATTGATCGGTTAGATGTTCGTCCCGATAAAGGGATCGTGAAAGTGAGAGCGGTGAACCGATGGGAAATTCAGATCGATACTCATACTGCAGAAGTACTACAGGTAGCATATCGCAGATCTGAGTTATTGGAATCACTTCATGACGGTTCATGGTTTCATGATTCAGCTAAACTTTGGGTTTTTCTCCCATCAGGCCTGATTGTAACCGTACTTTGGATTACAGGCATATATCTCTTTTTCCTTCCTTATGTGGCAAAGAAAAAGAGCCGACGGACGCTCGAAAAAAGAAAAGCAGCAACTGATCGGTCCTAATAGTATTAAGCAATTTTCCGTAAGGTATCATAAGACAATACAACTGGAGCCACCGGAACGCCATACTATCAAGCAAGAACGAAACTTGCTTGGTCTGCTACATATCAAATGTATGAGTATATTTTAGCAAAATAGCACGATTTTCCATAAACGGTAATCGGGGGAATCCCATATTCATTTGATCTCTAATGGTATTGATGGTTTCATTATAAACAAGCCACAGATCCTGCTCTTCCCTGAAATTATAACGAAACCTCATATTCAAACCTGCCAACTCATTTACATTGCTGTATTGAATAAATGCACTTGTCGATAATTTCTTGTTGAATGCAAATTGTCCCCTTATCTGTGCTAAATGAGCTGTAAAATCAGTTTTTGTTCTGTTGATCCGCTCTGGAAAATCTAATTTTGTAATCTGATAACTCCCGTCTAATTCAAAATGAATATTAGCTATCCACCTCGGATTTATTTTTGCCAGGAATCTTCTCCCATCAAATATTTCGCCATACTCAAGGCTAAACTGATTTCGTAATTTTTTATTATCAGGTGTACTATAGCTTACCGAAGCATCAAAAAAGTTATAGTCATCAACAGGTACATGGATTTCTCCCACAAGTTCAAAGTCTTCGTTTGGCAATAAATGCTCCTGATTAAAACGGGCATTCAATGAAAAAGAACTTCCATTTTTAAAGTCTGAAGTCCATTCTGGAGAAATAAACCGACTTCGGAGGTCAAAAGTCTCGTTTTCAAAAATGTTAAAACTGCCAACATTTACTGAATGGGATTTGAATATGGAATACTCATCAGAAAACCAGCCGTAGCCAACCCGGTAAAAATAATCGGATGTGTTTATGGTACGGTAGAAGCCAATTCCCGGATCAAATTCACTTCCGGTACGGTTCACAAAAAACCGATAGAATAATCCAACTGAGGCCCTTCTTTGCCATGTAATACGAAAAATGCTGTTATCCGAAAAATTATACCTACTGGATTCAGCTACCTGATTATCCATTGATTGACTGACTTTAACCTCAATAAAGTCGTCTTCGAAGATGTTAAAATCGCCATCTATACCTAACACAAAATTGGAATTACCATCGGCTCCTATCCTGCTGGTAAAAATACTTCCTATATATGAACTGGTATTGAGTACGTTCTTTTTAAGCCTAATGACGCCAAAGTTTTCAGAAGGTAGTATTTCGCTGGAAGCAGTCTGCATATTCAGAACGCCAATATCCCAGTCATCAACCCGGCCTGTTAACCTAACTCCTCCGTAAATTGGAACCTGATTTCCTTGATCATCCAAACCTATCCTTCGGCTGTAAAAGAGACGGGTGTTCCCAAAGTTAAAATTAAATAACCCGGAGCGCTGCTGAAAGAATTGACGTTTCTCAGGAAATGTAATCGAAAAACGGCTTAGATTTAATTGCTGCTCATCCGCTTCAACCTGGGCAAAGTCAGTGTTAGCTGTAACATCTAAGGTCAGATTACTGGTAACGTTATACTTTATATCAAACCCAACGTTTCTTTCAAACTCATTACTGTACTCATAAGAATTTCCTGAACTGTTCAATTGATTTTGCTGCTGATACCCCGTCAATACATAGGGTGTAAAATAAACCGGCCTTCGGGCATCTACATTCTTCAGTCTGATATCTGCTGCTTGAGATGGTTTTATTTCTCCCCTATCCCAGTTTGGACGAATTGCAGGATATGTATGTCTTTCATTATGATGAGCTAACCATCTGTAAACGATCAACCCCATTTCAGCAGTTCCTTCGTTACTTTGGAATCCAATGCTTGAAAATGGAATTCTTATTTCAGCATACCATCCTTTTTCGTCTTGGCTGGTTGCCACATCCCAAAATGTATTCCAGCTGCTATTCACTGCGCTGGACCCTGCTATGTCGTTAGCATCGTTGGATATAGATTGATCAAATCTCACTCCGGCAGGGGTGGTAAAAAAGCGAAGTGCATTTTGATTATCATTAAACGGATCAAGTATCACTGCAAAGACATCATCACCGGAATAGCGATCCCGGTATAAACTGTTTGCTGCAATGGTTGTAACATCTTCAGTAAACATTCTTCCGGCTACGTAGAAATATTCATCATCGTAAGCTACCATTATTTCGGTTCGCTCACTCAATCCCGCTTCAAAAACCGGTTCATATTGGGTCATTGGAAAAGGTGAAATTTCTTGCCAGGCCTTTTCTGCTAATACTCCATCTAATGTAATTTCTTCGGAGAGTCTGTAAATGTCTTGAATTGATTGTGAGTAGCATTCTTTTCCATAAACTGTCATACACATTATTAGTACAAGTGCAATGTTGCGCATTAATTCTCTGCAATTTGTTTTTTTAAGACTGTTTAGTTTTAATAAAGACAGCTACCAGACCCGCTTCCCTTAACACAAATTTGATGCCAAGGCGTCCATATCCGAGCTTTCATTTATTCTTATACACAAAAAAACCGGTCGATATGGACTCCACCGGTTTTTATTTGATATTTAACGTGAATTCGATATAAAGACCATCTGTTGAGTACGTTGAACGGTCATTTTGCGGCGAATGCCCGAAATCCTATGGCTGGTTAGATAGCGAATACAGAATTCATGGCCACCATTAGATTCCCGTCTCCACGGGAATGACCAAAAGAATCCATTTTTACCCTTTTAACTTCGTTCTTATCTCCAACTGACGTTTATTTAAAATCCCGGTAGCAACATAACGGCATTTTGCACCATACGGCTTGGCCCCACCCAGAACATTCGGTACTGGGTATTATCAAGGAGAAATACCACTTTACCACTACCCATATTCTGAACGGCTGCGAATGCCTGCCCCCTGGCTTTTTCTTTGTTCTCTTCTGAAGCATAACCGGAAGCCATCACTTCTCCTTCTTTCACATAGTATCCTACGGTTTGAAGAGAGTTATTAGGCACGATCCCATTATCTCCAAATTTCAGTGAATAGAGTTGCTCAGGTAACCCAAAAGCCAGAGGATTTGTATTGTCTATAATACCTTTGAATGCAGAACCGGGAATTCTTTCCAGCCCAAATACATCCGTGCGATCAGCATATTTGGTATAGGCTTTGTCCTCGATTTCAGTGCTGTCGCTTTCTTCTTCCTCAAAAAGCTCAACATCGGTAAACCCTGATCGGTCTGCTGTCAGCCATGCGCCGCTGCCCTCAGTACCAATAAGCACTCCTCCGTTTCGGACCCAGGATTTAAGGTCTTCAATCTGCGATTCACTCCAAACGCTATTCAAGCCGCCCCAGGCTCCGGGCATTAAGATTACATCGTATTCAGCTAAGTTAATACTATTAAAGCTCCCGGACCGAATACGATCAATGCCAAATTCAGTCCACTGATCAAATAGGAACCAAAGCTGACCGGCTGTATAAGAGCTGAAGGGAGAATCGACCATCAGTGCCACTTTAGGTTCCTTAACGGGCTCACTATCGCTTGAGGCCAGGTCCATTCCCTCATCCATACGACCTGTATCGAACCCTTCAATTACTACATTCACCTCTTCTGCAAGTTGTCGCATATCTGCCTGAATGCGGGATCTTTTCTCATAATTACGACCTATCAATACAACCAAACTTCCTTCCGTATAGGAGGTTCCCTTATAGGTAAAAGTTCTTCCTGCACTTCGGACGTTATATCCCATATCCCAGAGTTTCGCCAATGCTTTTGGGGCGTGACGCTGTTTCCAGTCGATTACATACGCATATTGTGCGCCGCCATTTTCCAGTATAGCCGGATAGCTAAGTTCTTCAGTCAGCTGCTCGGTCGGTACTCCCACATTATTGGTCGTCCAAACTGCATCTAAGTTGTAAGCTAACGGAATAGACCATGCAGCCATATCATACATCACCGAATCCTCTATCTGCATTTGATTGCGGAATAACGTATTAACAAAAAGATGCTTTGGCTGATCGGTTTTAATAATGAAATCACCTGCTTCAAAACTTTGAGTTGAAGAGCTTGCATCCCAATAGCTGTACGAATTTCTTTGATTAAAATCCTCTGTGGCCCGCTCGATCCGCACATTGTGTTTCATCAGCATGTTGATCACCTGGTAGGTGTAATCATTCTCATTATTCTTCAGGATATAAGCTTGTGTATTTCCTTTTTGGGCAGATTGTGATACCGAGTTCTTGAAGTAAGTCAGTAAGCCTTCTTTATTCTCAACAGAAGTTTTAACAATGGAAACCCCATTCGTGTAATGATCAAACACACGCTGACGAAGAGTAAGGATATAATCGTCATCGGTTTCAACAGCACGGCCCCCTCTGCTGTGTCCGCCCTGCTCAGCCAGCATCCCAATTCCACCCATCACACTTGGGTAGGATGACCCATATCCGGGATAGAAGAAATCGAAAGATTCGCGAGTGGCATAATTGACATTCGCTTTATCAAACTCTTCGATCAAACCGCGGCCAAAAGTATCTGCCCATTGGTCATACTCATCCGGTAATTCCAGGTTTCTGGGTGTAGTTCCCGGCATGGCAAAGTAATTGTTGTTGAAACCCTGCTCATGAAAATCCATGTGTACCTGTGGCATCCATTCCTGATATGCTGCAATACGTCCCTGGGATTCAGGATGCACCAGCCATACCCAGTCACGGTTCAAGTCAAACCAATAGTGATTGGTACGTCCGCCCGGCCAGATCTCGTCATGTTCCAGATCGTTGGCATCGGTATTCAGGATATTAGCCTGAGATGATTTGTACCAATACACGTAACGGTCACGGCCGTCCGGGTTCATCATAGGATCGATGATAACCACTGAATTTTCCAGCCAATTCCGGGTTTCAGAATCTGTTCCTGCAACCAGCCGGTAAGCCGTTTGCATGGCCGCCTCACTGCTTGAGGCTTCATTTCCATGAACATTATAGCTCATCCAAACAACCACAGGTTTTCCTTCGATGGAAGCAGATTCCGGATTATTGGCTAACCCGACATTCGCATTCCGAATGGATTCTATATTATTCATGTTGTCTTCTGAAGTGATTACCGCATAATAGAGGTCACGCCCTTCGTATGTGGTGGCATATTTGTGAAAGGAGATCCTGTCAGATTCTTCGGAAAGATTCTTAAAGTAGTCCATAACCTGATAGTGAAAAGTGAATTCCTCTCCAAGTTCATAGCCAAGATATTCGGCCGGTGAAGTAATCCCGGGATTATAATTCAGATCAGGGTGAAATTGAAAACGTTCAAAAGCATCCTGCTGCGCAAAAGCAAGCGTTGATGCTATTAAAAAGGTGAGAATAGTAACTGTATATTTCATGTTGAGAAGATATTTGTTAAAAGCTATTTCGCTTAAATTGATATTTAAAATAAAGGTAATTATTAGAAATTAATCACATTTTAAAAGTATGTGTATATTTAATAAGAATAGATCTGTTTTCATTTCTTGGCAATTCAGCTATACCGTATCGGGAACCATCCAGAACGGTGTTTAACGTTTGGTCAAAAACAATCCAAAGATCCTGCCCTTCTCTGAAATTGTATCGAAACCTAAAGTTAGTCCCGATCAAATCAGCCACATTGCTATACTGAACAAATACGCTTGTTGAAATCTTTTTATTAACGGCAAATTCACTCTTTAACTGTCCTACGTGGGCATTAAATTCCGTTTGTTCACGCATCTCCGTATCAGGAAAACGTAACATTGTCAATTGATAACTACCTGAAATTTCGAGATGAAGATTGGCAACCCATCTTGGATCAATTTTGTATTGTGTACGGGTTCCATCGAAAAGCTCACCATATTCTAAAGTTAATCTACTCATAAGCCTCCTTGTACGTGGTGAACTGTAGCTGATCGATCCCTCAAAAAAATCATAATTCGATACCGGAATATAGATCTGGCCCGCCAGATCAAAGGCTTCTGTTGCCAATAAATGTTCCTGGTTATACTTAATTGAAGATCTTAAAGAGCCATTATTTTTAAAGCTGCTATTCCAATTGAATGCAATAAAACGACTTCTCAGATCATAAGTCTCATTTTCGAAAATATTATAACTTTCAACATTAAAGGAATGCTGATTAAAGACAGAATTTTCCCCCGGCCGCCATCCATATCCTAAACGGTAAAAATAATCTGAGGTATTTATTGTTTTATAAAACCCAATACTCGGATCGAAATCCTGACCGGTGCGATTTATAAAAAATCGATATAAAAGTCCTGTGCTTGCCCTTCTCTCCCAGGCAAGCCGGAATATGCTGTTATCACTAAAACTGTTTCTTCTGGTTTCCGGCACATTACTGTCAATAGATTGGCTGACTCTGAACGTCAAGTAATCATCACTATATACATTCAGGTCGGCATCCAGGCCTAATACCACATTCGATGTACCATCAGCTCCAATACGGCTGGTGACAATACCTCCTGCATACGAACTGGGATTCAATATCCCCTTTTTCAGTCTTAATACTCCGAAGTTCTCAGAAGGTAAGGACTGACTTGAAGCTGTTTGAAGGTTTAAAAAACCAACATCCAGATCACCCACCCTTCCTGTCAGGCGAGCTCCGCCAAATATTCTAACCGGATTACCACTATTATCCAGGCCTATTTTCCGGCTATAAAAAAGGCGGGTATCACCGTAATTGAAATCAAAAAGTCCGGAACGTTGCTGAAAAAACTGCCTTTTCTCAGGATAGGAAATAGAGAAACGTGTTAAATTCAATTGCTGTTCATCATTCTCCACCTGTGCAAAATCCGTATTGGCAGTGAGATCCATTGTAAGATTATTGGTAACATTATACTTAATGTCGAACCCGAACTCATTTTTAAAATCATCCTCATATATAAAAGAGGTACCTGATTCATTTAAAGTATTTGTGTTCTGATGAAGAAATCCGGACAAAGCATAAGGAGTAAAATATATTGGCCTTGGAGCATCTACATCATTGAGTATAATGTCCTTTGCTTTAGAAGGTTTAATTTTACCCTCATCCCAATTTGGCGGTATCTCAGGATAAATATGCCTTTCATTGTGATAAGACAACCAGCGATAAACGATCAACCCCATTTCCGCGACCCCACCTTTGCTTTGAAACCCAATACTGGAAAATGGGATCCTCATTTCAGCAAACCATCCTTCTTCGGTCTGTGTAGTTTCTACATCCCAGTGCGTATTCCAACTTCCATTAATTGGGCTGTTACCCCCAATAGTATTCGCATCATTTGAAATTGATTGGTCAAACCTGGTACCTGCGGGGGTCGTAAAAAACCGCATCCCATTTTGATCATCATTAAAGGGATCCAGTATCACCGCAAAAACATCGTCCCCACTATATCTGTCACGATACAAGCTATTAGCAGTAATAGTAGACGGGTTCTTAGTAAACATTTTAGCTGATATGTATAAATACTCATCGTCATAAGCGGCTCTGATCTCTGTCCGCTCACTCATATCTCCCAAAAAAACCGGTTCATATTGGATCATCCGGTAAGGATCGATCTTGTCCCAAACAGGTTCATTTATGATCCCATCAAGTGTAATTGGTTCGAATAGTCTTTGAATTTCAATAGCAGATTGTGAATAACTATTGTTCATCAGAACTATTGCTAACAAACAACTACTTACAATTTTAAACCCCATTTATCTGACTCAGAGTTACTACAATTTTGATGGTAATCAAGTGATTATCGGCCTGTACATTTTTAAATTTCAAAAATGTAATCAATTGATTTATATAAAAAGGTGATTAGGTTTGTTAAACTCTGAAAATCCATTCAGCCATAAACCCGGTTATTTTTTTGGTAAAAGAGCTCATCATAAATTTCTGCTAACATTCTAATAAGTTCTTTGCTTTTTCAGGATTTATATCAATTTTGAAGCATGAAAAAAGTTCTGAAAGTATTATCTATCATTTTAGCAGCTACTCTGATCATTGCAGTAGCGGCAGCGTTTATTATTCCTATCTATTTGAATGAACCTCTCAAAAAAGCCTTCATTGAAGAGTTCAACCAGCAAACGGAGCAAAATTATCAGCTTGATTTTGCTGACATTGACGTCAACCTTTTCAGACGTTCCATTTCTGTTGATTCCATCTCCGTTCTTCCCGACAGTACCTCACCTCATGTTCAGCAGATCTCAGTGGCTTCCATTTCGGTAAATGGGATCAGTTTGTGGAGTTTATTCAGCGGCTCTTTCCCCGATTTCAACTCCATTACTGTCACCGAACCGCGTGTAGAAATTCTTGAGCGTGATCTTTCTACCTCTCTTTTCTCGGGGAGTGACTCCGGTGAATCGGATGAAACTCTCGAAGACCTTGACACCTTCAGCCTTTATATCAACAACGGAAGCGGGACCATACGCACATCTGATGGTACAGAATTGTTCTCGATAAGTGATATCTCTTTAGAAGCCGAGGATGTTGATGTAAACAAGTTGCTTGATGGTTCTGAACTACTGTTTATGGATCACCTTCTAATTCAGGGAGCAGGTGTCAAATGGAATATTCAGAAAGACTTTTATGACCTTACGATTGCCAACTTCAATTTCGATAAACAAGCCGGGTCATTTTCTATTGCTAATGTGGCACTTACTCCCTTATTGCCTAAGTATGAGTTTTCTGAAACCAAAGGATTTCAACTGGACCGTATCAACCTTGAAATACCAGCTCTTTCCCTATCCGGAATGGATCTCAACTCTCTGGCCAATGAGCATATTAATGTGGAGGAACTTACCATTGATCAGCCCTGGATGGAGGTATTTCGTAATAAACAGATCGATCGAAGAGAAGGATTGAATGTGAAACCTTTGTTAAACGAATTAGCACATTCTGTTGATTTTTCTATCGGGATGAACAAAACCACCATCTCCGATGCTACCATCATCTATGAAGAACATAAAGCTCCGTCCGATTCCTCCGCAGCCATTTCTTTCGATGATCTTGATGCAACCATTTCAAATATAAGGACCGCAAGTCACCCAAATTTTTCCGAGGATACCCTGAAATTACATGTCGAAACCCTTTTTATGTACACCACTCCGCTCACCGTAGATGTCCGTTACCCCGTCTTTAATGAAGCTGATCTCCATACCGTTAAAGCAACTCTGGGCAGTCTTAATCCGAAAGTAGCCGGAAATATGCTCGAGCGCTCCGGATTTGTTCGGGTTGAAGAGGGACTTGTAGAAAGTCTCGAAGCAGAATTTGAACTAAATTCTGAATCTTCTTCCGGAGAAATCTTAATCTTGTACCAGGATCTGAAGATCTCTTTCTTAAATGAAGATACCGGTGAACAGGGATTTGGAGAAAAATTCAAAGACTTTATTGCGAATACTTTTTCTATAAAATCTGATAATATGGAACCTGATCCCACTATTGGTGAAATTGCTTTTGAACGAGAAGTCGAAAAATCAATTTTTGCCTACTGGTGGAAATCTTTACTATCCGGAATCCAAGACACCATTAAATAAACCATGAGTACTTCTCAAACGACTCCCACATTTGATGATATTAAACAAGCTTATCAGCGAATATCCAAACATGCCCACCGAACCCCGGTTTTGAACAGCAAACAAGTAGATCAAAAAACGGGCGGACGTATTTTCTTTAAGTGTGAAAATTTTCAAAAGGTAGGAGCTTTTAAATTTCGAGGTGCTTCCAATGCTATCTTTTCGCTGAGTGAGGAAGAGGCCAAAAATGGCGTGGCCACGCATTCCTCCGGAAATCATGCCCAGGCCGTCGCTTTAGCTGCGAAAATGAGGGACATTCCGGCCTATGTAGTGATGCCTGAAAATGCTCCAAAAGTGAAAGTGAAAGCGGTTAAAAACTACGGGGCTAAGATAACCTTTTGTGAATCTACCCTGGAAGCACGGGAATCTACACTGCAGCAAGTGGTTGAAAAGACCGGAGCCACCTTCATTCACCCTTATGATGATGCCCGAATTATTGCCGGGCAGGGAACCAGTGCTTTGGAACTACTTGAAGATTATCCGGATCTTGATATCATCATCGCTCCCGTGGGTGGTGGTGGATTGTTAAGTGGAACTGCCCTGGCTGCGAAATCCATCAATCCTGATATTGTGGTGATTGGTGCCGAACCTGAAAACGCGGATGATGCCTATCGCTCCTTCAAAGCAGGAGAGCTCATCCCTGTTAAAAACCCTGATACGATCGCTGACGGGCTTCGCACATCTTTAGGCAGACTCCCTTTTTCCATCATCACCGAACATGTGGATGATATTGTAACTGTTCCTGAGGAATCCATAGCGGAGGCTATGCGCTACATTTGGGAGCGATTGAATATGATCATCGAAGCCTCCTGCGCCGTTCCCGTAGCGGCTGTTTTTGATGGCAAGGTGGATGTAAAAGGAAAGAAGGTCGGTATCATCATTACCGGAGGAAATGTGGACCTTGATAATTTGCCTTGGTAATAATTTTTTACTCAACTAAACTACACTGCACTGAAAATGCAGAGGTTTGGGTTAGGACTGAAAGTCCCGCTCTCAACCAAAGTGGTCTTCCTGAGGGTACTCCCGAAGGATCTAAGCAATTCAGGTCTCGCTTATTTAACATGCGAATGCACAAAGTAGTGACACTAACGATGTGAACGCCTACTAATATGCTCCGCAATAGGCAAGATCCTTAATTTCTTTAGGATGACATTATATACACCTGACAAGCAAAGTAGAAAACAGTTTCTTTTTTCTACTTTACCCTCTCTCCATGTTTAATAACCATATCCACATCACTTAAAAGATTGATGTATCGCATAACATCTCCCTCCACAGCAATGATGTCAGCATACTTCCCCTCGCTGACTGTTCCATAATCATCCTCAACATTCATGAAAAGTGCAGGCCAATAAGTGGCTCCACGAATTGCTTTCATTGGATCTACCCCCAGCTTGTTCACCCAGACATCCAGTTCAGTCCAAGTAGACTGACTATGAAACATCATGGGTACTCCGCTATCAGTACCAACCATCAGCACTACACCCGCTTCCTGTAATTGCTCGAATTTTCGGTCAAGCGTTTTCTTTCTGATTGGAGTCAGCTGGAAATAAGGAAATCGGTCAGGATGTTTCAGAGAATTTTCAATATCTGCAATAATAGCATCCGGCAAGCCTAAGTGCCATGAGTCATCTCCCAAAAACAGCGGGTGATCTCTCATATACTCATAGTTGTATAAAACTGAAATGGTTGGAGTCCAATACATAGGGCCTAAATTCATTTTTGATGTTCGCTCTTTAAGTGCCTTCATCACATCTTCGGGATATTCTGGAGCCGATGACAACCCCGTATGTTCAAAATTATCCACACCGGCTTCCAGACCACGTCGTATTTCTTCGGGACGGTGACTATGACCTACTACCTTTAAACCCTGCTTATGGCTTTCATCAACTACAGCCATTACTTCTTCTTTCGTCATTTGGTCTTGATCGATCAACTTTATGACATCCACCCCTGCATTGGCTAATTCCCGCACTTTTTGCCGGGCATCATTGGTCCCGTTAATCCCCCAGCGAAATTTTTCAGTTCCGGGGTAAGGTTGGTGCTGTAAAAAAGGTCCTGACATGTACATCGTAGGACCGGGAATTTCTCCTTTGTTTATAGCATCCCTTACATTTATAGATGCCTCAAGGGGCGCTCCGAGATCTCGGGCACTGGTTACTCCAGCCATCAAAAGCTGATGAGCGGATGAAGGCATGATCACCGATTCAAACTGATCGATATACGTCGAGTCCCAATGCGCATAATCAGTATGGCCGTTAAGCATCAGGTGAACGTGCATATCCCATAAACCCGGCAGAACACTCATGCCTTCTGTTGAAATTACCTCTGCATCTTCCGGAATATCAATGGCTCCGATCCGGCCCACTTCCTTGATTCGCTCTCCTTCAATTATAATTACACTATTTTGGATAGGAGTACTCCCATATCCATCGATCAATGTACCACCCACCAGAGCCTTTATATCTTGTGAAACACCTATGGAATTAAAAAGCATCAAAAAAAGTGCGGTGCACAGAAGTGGTTTCAGAAATTTAGCAGCAGAAGTAAGATGAGACATAGGAGTTTATTTCGTTGACAGATATGGAAATTAGACCGGATTGACAATACAACCCAATAATTACTAACCGTTCGATGATATTTTAATTAGTGCTAAATACCAAGAAAAACTTATTTACGTCAGTTCGAGATAAGAACTAAGTTAAAAGGATAAAAATGGATTCTTGTGGTCATTCCCGTGGAGACGGGGATCTAAGTATTGCCATGATTTCAGCATTCGCTACCTGACCAACCATAGGATTTCGGGCATTCGCCGCAAAATGATCATTTAACGTGTTCAACCGATGGTCTTTATATCGAATTCACGTTATTTAGTTACTGTTTTATGTCTATGCCCCTCAATTTTTATAGTCATTATTTCTTTAATTTTCGTTAGCAGAAATACATTGAAGAAAATAAAGCAGGACGATAATTATTTTAATTCTTCTCATGAAACAATTTCCTGGCATTATTCGTCTATTCAAAAAATACTTTTCACTATGAGTAATAAGGGCAAGTACAAACAATACAAATTTGAGAACGATCTGGATCGCGGTGATGACCATGATCCCGATTTTGATCTCGACGAATATATTCGTCAGCAAAGCATGGATCATTCTCGATCCACAGACATTCACGCTCCGGTTGATGAAGAAACCTCCCAGTTTAAGAATGCAATACTTATGTTTTTGGTTTTTGCGGCTGCTTTCCTATGGGCCAACGACTGGAGCCCAACCCAGGCATGGGGTAGTATTTTTGGCGGTGAAGAAGCAAGCACTGAAGTAACAAGCACAGCCCCCTCTTTCACCATTCCTGACATTCCAGATTTTCCTGATATAGCCCCTTTACCAAGCTTAAGTACTGAAGCCGGATTTGTGGATTATCTGAGGGAAATAAACGAAGCTGGATTAGATGATATGTATTCAAGCTCAGGATATTCAGCCTTATACCAAAGCGGTGTAACCATAGAATATCTGACCCAACTTAATGAAGCCGGTTATCTGAATAAATTCTCTTATTCTGCGATAATAGGCCTTTTCAATGGAGGCGTATCTCTTGATTACCTGAATAGTCTTAACGAGTCCGGATATATAGACCAATTCTCTTATTCTGCTATCATCGGTTTATATAACGGTGGTGTTACAACAGAATACCTTGACGCACTAAATGAGAACGGATATATAGACACATTTTCTTATTCCGGTATTATTGGGTTGTTTAACGGTGGTGTAACCGTTGATTACCTGGATCAACTTGCCGAGAATAGATACCTCGATACTTTTTCCTATTCCGGTATCATTGGGATGTATAACTCCGGGGTTACTGTAGAGTTTTTGAATCAGCTTGCTGAAAACAACTTGCTTGAGGGGATGAGCTACACAGATGTTATAGTTGCATTCAACGCTGACAATTAGATCAATTGAACATTCTATATTACACTTTTCGGTTCGTCCAGGTCACGGAACTGTAATTCATAAAGATGGCTGTATAATCCTTGCTTGCCTATGAGCTCAAGATGTGTTCCCTCCTCTACGATCTTCCCTTCATCCATTACCAAAATATGATCAGCATGTTGCACGGTTGAAAGCCGGTGAGCGATCACAAAGGTGGTTCGGTTTTCCATGAGTTGTGTCAAGGCTTCCTGAACCTGGGCTTCAGATTCCGAGTCTAACGATGAGGTGGCTTCATCCAATAACAATATCTCCGGATTTTTTAGGATGGCACGTGCAATAGCCAACCGTTGACGCTGTCCACCACTCAACTTCACTCCTTTCTCTCCAACCATAGACTCATAACCCTTTTCTGTTTCCAGAATAAATTCATGGGCATTTGCATCTTTAGCCGCCTGAATGATCTCTTCTTCGGTGGCATCCAGTTTCCCATAAATGATGTTCTCCCGAATAGTGGTACCAAATAAATGTACCTCCTGCGGAACAATGGAAATGTGATTTCTAAGTGATTTAAACTTTACGTCCTGTATGTTTATTCCATCCACATAGATTGCTCCTTTCCGGGGGTCATAAAACCTTGGTAGAAGATTGAGCAAGGTTGTCTTCCCCGCGCCGCTTGGCCCTACAAGAGCCACCGTTTTCCCGGCTTCGGCTTTAAATGAAATTCCTTTTAAAACATTTTTCTCCCCTTCATAACTGAACCAAAGATCTTCGATGACAACTTCTCCCTTAACCGTATTTAAAGCCTGTGCATTGGGATTATTCTCGATCTCGGGAGTTTCTTCAAGCAGCTCGAAAATTCGTTCTGAAGCGCCGGCAGCTGTATTTACCGCGGTATATAATCTGGAAGTCTGGCTGATTGATCGCGAAATATTCAATGCATAAATAATGAAAGCAACCAGGTCACCTGCCGTCAACCGATCGGCAAGTACTTCTTTCCCACCATACCAAAAAATGATTACCAGCGTGCTCATGAACATGATTCCCACTCCTGACCAAAAAAATTGAGTCAGTACTACTTTCCGCCGCGCTGTAAAAAATAACTTTTCAACCGCATCTTTATAGCGCCCCACTTCATAATCTTCCCTGACAAAAGCTTTTACCAAACGAACGGCACCCAAAGCATCTTCTGCAACTGCTGTGGAATCCGCTAATTCATCCTGAATATCTTTGGAAAGATGTCTGATCTTTTGCCCAAAATAACGGGTAGCCAGCGTTACGAAAGGAACCGTCACAAAGATCACCATACTTAATCGCCAGTTTAAAACTACCATCAATGAGACAGATCCGATCAATGAAAACGTAATGGTGAGTAATTGGGGAAGGGAATCGGTCAGGGCCGTTCGGATGGAGCCGACATCATTAGTAAGCCGGGATGTGATTTCCCCTAACCTTCGCTCCGCAAAAAATTTAAATCCAAGCCGGTGTAAATGCCCATATACTTTCTTTCTAAGATCCGTTATCACCCGCTCACCCACCCATTCAAGGTGGTAATTCCCAAAAAAGGAAAAGGCCGCTTGCAGTATAAAAAGTCCAAATAAACCGATAGCCAGCCAATTAAGCAGCTCGTTATTGCCCGACTCAAACACCGCATCCAGTAATTCGCGAAGCCCCAGAGGCACCGTCAGCCAAACTGCGGATGCAAGAATGGCTGCAATTGTTGCCGTATAAAATCGCAGCCTATACGGTTTGCTCAGGGCAAAGATCTGCTTCAGCGTCAGCCAGAGGGACTTAATAGATTTGTTTTCTTTTTTGTCGTTGTTACTCATGCTTTAATATAAGCCTTCATCAAGAAAAACCGTTCAGGGAAAAATGATAACTTAATGTGAGTTCGAGATACAGTCTGCTTTAGAAGATCCATCTGAAAAATAATTAAAGCACAAGAACTGGAATCTACCAATCGATCAGACAGACTTAGACCCGTCAGATCGAGAGTTTATATAAAACCACTTCAATATCTATCTGACCGATTATCGGCCTGATGGATAGTTAAGGGCTTCGTTACTCGAATTCAATCATCGGTCAGACGGACTCGAAGCCGTCAGACCTTGACTAGGTTTAAAAAATGAATCCTTTAATGATCGAAAATAAATCTAAATCGAAGAAGATTTTTTGCAGTCAATTCACTATCTATATGCAAACAAAAAACAAAGCTATCTGCTTATGGATGGGGAATTTATAACTTGGTTGTTTTTAATTGGGGGCGTCCTCCTGATGTTGCTTGAGACCGTACTTCCGGGGGGTATCGCTTTCCTTTTGGGGTTCACCGGTATAGGCGTTGGCATCTTGAGATATTTCGGGCTTCTGGAAGATCCGCTGACCGCAACCTTTATCTGGTTGTTTACCTCCACTATCCTCACTATTGCCATACGTCCGTTCATCAACAAATACTTCAAAGGTGAAAGTTCGTATAAATTGGCGGATGAGGATTATGAAGCTATGGATCAGATCGCAGAAGTGATCGAGCCTATCAACGACCTTGATAATGAAGGACGCATTCGATTTCAGGGAATCTCATGGCAAGCCCGTTCGATGGAAGGAAAAATACCGAAAGGGGTACAGGTCAGGATCAAGTACAGGGATAACACCACCTGGATTGTAGAACCGGTAGATGTCATCGACTTACCCAACAATCAACTTAAAGACTCAAACAAAAACTGATATGTGGACCACACTTTTAGTCATCATCGTTTTATCGTATTTCGTGCTCACGCGTTTATTTCAGATCGTGGAGTTCCGAGAGGAAGTTATTCAGGAACGTCTTGGTAAATACAAGAAAACCCTTAAACCCGGTTTTCACTTCTTGATCCCTTTTGTGGATCGCCCGGCTTACAGCCAGGAAATGCGCGAACAAGTGCTGGATGTTCCAAGCCAAACCTGTATCACCAAAGATAACATTGAGGTAGCCGTAGATGGACTCGTTTACCTGAAAGTGATGAATTCCCATAAAGCCAGTTACGGTATTTCCGATTATCAGGCTGCGGCCGTAAACCTGGCTCAAACTACCATGCGCAGCGAGATCGGTAAAATGACGCTTGATGATACTTTTTCAGAGCGGGAAAAAATGAACGAGAATATCGTTCGTGAAATTGACAAAGCGGCTGATCCCTGGGGGATCAAAGTAATGCGGTATGAGCTTAAGAACATCCGCCCTTCCGGTGAGATCATTGATACCATGGAACGGCAGATGGAAGCCGAACGTGAAAAACGTGCAGAGATCACCAATTCTGAAGGACACCGGCAGGCGCGTATTTATGAATCGGAAGGAGAACAGCAGAGTCAGGTTTTGGTATCGGAAGCGAACCGGCAAAAACGTATCAATGAAGCCAAAGGGCGAGCTAAAGAGATCGAGCTGGTAGCAACGGCAACTGCTCAGGGAATCCGGAGGGTGGCTGAAGCTATTGAACGTCCCGGTGGGGAACTTGCCGTAAAAACAAAACTGGTTGAGCAGTACATCAAACAATTCGGAAATATCATTAAGAAAACCAATGTATCCGTACTTCCGACTGAAACTGCTAACCTGAAAACCTTTTTTGAAGGTGTAAGCACCATCAGCGATCACACCAAAGGTTCAGATTCAAGCCCATTTAATAAAACCAAAGCGAGTAATTAAGGAGCATCATCATGGAAATTTTAGAAACAATCAGTAAGGTCTTATTAGGATTATTTTCCATTTATGTGATGTACCAGTTTGTACGATCACTGCGCCTGGTGCCCAATCAGTTCGCTTTTATTGTGGAACGACTCGGTAACTACCATAAAACGTTGGGACCTGGATTTCACGCCCTGATCCCTTTCATCGATAAAGTAGTGTATAAACAGGATCTGCGTGAAGAGACAATTGAAGTAGAGCCCCAGGAATGTTTCACCAAAGACAATGTAAAGGTGGAAGTTGACGGAGTGATCTATCTAAGTGTTATGGATCCCGTGAACGCAAGTTATGGGACCACCAACTATCGGTACGCAGCGGTACAACTTGCTCAAACCACCACCCGATCTGTTCTCGGAAATATGGAGCTGGATCAGACTTTTGAAGAACGGGCCGCTATGAGTAAAGAAGTGGTTAAAGTTTTAAGTGAAGTAGAACAATTATGGGGAATTAAAGTCCACCGATATGAGATCAAGAATATCATGACCCCGCGCACTGTCCAAAAAGCTATGGAACGGCAAATGACCGCCGAACGTGATCGCCGTGCCATCATCGCTAAGTCTGAGGGTGTGAAAGGCTCTAAGATCAATGATGCGGAAGGTATTCGTGCAGAAATCATCAACATCTCGGAAGCTGAAATGCAGCGCCGGATCAACGAGGCGGAAGGATATGCTGAAGAGATCCTGTCTATTGCCGAAGCCACGGCAAAATCCATTGAGGAAGTAGCCGATGCCCTCTCCCAGCCAAAAGGAGCTGAAGCCATGAAACTCAAACTTTCTGAAAAATACCTGGACGTTCTATCCGGTTTGGGCCGCAATGAAAACAGCGTGATCCTGCCTAAGGATATTTCTAATTACGAGGCTTTGATGGAAGGACTTTCGTTGAAAGATCTGGACGAGGTGAAAAGCAGAAAATAGTTATCTATCGGCCTGACGAATAACCCGCCTGGCCGATGGGTGGATTCGAGCAACTGAGCTTTAGCAATCGATCAGACGGCTCTTTGCAGGATTTGAAGTAACGAGGCAAGTCCAGCCGTCAGATCGTGCACATGGTTTTTTCGACATCTCAGTCTGACCGATGGTCGGATTCGAGCCACTAAGCCTGTTCTTCTTTAAGCATGTATAACTTTTGAAGCTTAATTCATCGATCAGACCGGTGATCGGTCAGATCGAATTGGCTGCCATGTCTTGCAGGATCCTGTCCCTTTCCCTCTGGCACATTAATAATACATGGCAACGCCGCAGGGCAAGGGAGCGCACGCTTTGGTGAGAGTTTTGGCTGGTAGTAAAATTTAGGCATTACGGTTACATTCACTTTTCCCCTTTTGAACCATGATTTATGGGATTAAGGGATTTTTAATGATTCTACTCATCCATCATGGAAATCCTTCCATCAAGAAAATCATGGTCCGAAGTAGTGCAATTACCGCTTCCCAAAAACACACAGAAATTCTCCCCAAATTTTTGCAGATTAAAGACATGAGGTTAAAGAATATATTTCAATACAACGTTTTACGGAAAACAAAGCTCATTCTGCTTGTTGCAATAGTGGCTTCGGGATGTGCCCCATCTATTTCTCAGTTTAACGAAACGGCTTACCGGCAGGCAGTCGAATTGAAAGTGCAGTCTCTGGCCTTGACTGATAAAGCCACGGAATCCTATGCCGGTCATGCGGCAGGAGCCGAAACTTTGCGGCAGGATTTACACACCGCCTACGAATATGCCAAAGGACGGCCCAATAATGAACTCAGCACGCGACAGTGGGAAATTATGATCGATCCCGAACGCAACCTGATGGGCGGGTTGCTGGCACGATGGGAAGAAGAAGGTTCCCTTTCGCCGGTGTTTGTACGGGAGTTTCGCGGGGTGATATCCGATGCTTTTGATACCATCATAGGACTGGAAAGCGGTAAAATAAAACCGGGAGAGGTACAGTAATTATGGTTGATTTTGATTCGTTTTTGGATACCCTGCAATCTGATTTAGCAGATGTGATAAAAGAATACGGGCAAGAGTATAAAGAAGATATTCTGAACGATGCCGTAGATTTTGCCTCCAAAACCCAGAATGATATTGAAAAATGGGCTGCACTGCTTAAAGAAGGTGAGCTCAGCCCAAAAGATTTTGAATTCCTGCTCAAAGGCAAAAAGGACCTGGCCGAAATGGAAGCCCTCAAACAAAAAGGCCTCGCCCAAGCCAAGGTGGATAAACTGAAAGCGGATATTTTGGATACCATTGTGGGTTCGGTGAAGAAAGTGCTGTGAGGTTAGTTGCCCTGCCCAACAGAACCCTAACCCTGTCCCTTTCCCTCCGGCACGTTGATGCAATCAACTACGACTTTTCACTGCCGCAGGGTAAGGGGACGCCTTGGGAAGAGTATTGGCAGGCAGCACATTTAAACAAATACGATTATCTATTTTGGTTCGATGGTAAAAGCAACATTCAAACTCACCAAAGCGTCTCCTTCCTTGGTCCCGCTCGGCGGGATTAGGGAAGGAACAAGGATGGGTCCAATAGCGGGGCGAACTTGCAGTTTTCCCAAAAAAGAACCTAATTCCGCCATGAACCTCACATGGAAATCCATAACGGAAATTGCCCGGGAGCTTCGAAAGAACCCAACCCCTTCCGAAAAATTACTTTGGGGATATTTGAAAAAACGTCAACTTCAAGGGTATAAATTCCTACGCCAAAAACCGTTTGTTCACCAGCAGCGGGATAACGAACGTTATTTCTTTATCGCCGATTTCTATTGCGCAGAATTAAAGTTGGTAATTGAAGTGGATGGAAAAATTCACGATTTCCAAAAAATATATGATTACCAGCGGGATTTGGTTTTGAATGGATTGGGTTTGAAAGTGCTTCGAATTAAAAATGAAGAGTTGAAAGGTATAGATGCAGTTTTGGGGCGTATTTTGGAGTTTGTACCTGAATGAATTTGTTACCCTGCCCAACAGGACCCTAACCCTTTCCCTAACGCGCTATGTGGTTATATTTTTGATGGATTCAACAATCTCTTTTTTCAAATAACTATTCTGAATTAACCCGTATGCGTCAAGGGAAAGGGGGACGCCTTGGTGAGGATTTTAGCAGTTGGTGACATTTAGCAAAAAATTGGACCACGGTTAAAACTGAAAATAGTTCGATATTCCTTGTTCTGCATTCGATGTTCTTTAGGCATCTCCCAATGTTTTCATGAAACACCTGCTTTTATTATTTATATTTCTCTTCTTCAATACAGTATTCATCAACAAAGATATTTGAGATAATGAACGCATTAGATCCTGCAGTACAATCCAAAATTGACCAATGGCTTAACGGTAGTTACGATGAAGAAACCAAGGCCGAGATCCGGCAAAAATTGGACAATGAGAAATTCGATGAGCTTACCGATGCGTTCTACAAAGACCTGGAGTTTGGTACCGGGGGACTCCGTGGCATCATGGGAGTCGGCTCAAACCGGGTAAATAAATATACCTTTGGAATGGCCACTCAGGGACTTTCAAACTTCCTGAAAAAACAATATTCGGGAGAGCACATAAAAGTTGTAATAGCTCACGATTGCCGAAATAATTCAGTGGAATTAGCCAATGTAGTAGCTAATGTATTTTCTGCAAATGGCATTAAAGTGTACTTTTTTGATGCCCTCCGCCCTACTCCTGAATTGTCTTTTGCCATTCGGGAGCTTGACTGTAAAAGCGGTGTGATGCTGACTGCCTCTCACAATCCTAAAGAATATAATGGCTACAAAGCATATGGTGCTGATGGCGGGCAACTTGTGGCTCCCTACGACAAAATGGTGATGGAAGAAGTTCAAAAGATCGCTTCGGTTGATGAGGTGAAGTTTGAGCGTAATAATAGCCTCATTGAAATGATCGGGGCTGAAATAGATGAGAAATACCTGGACAAGTTAGTGAAGCTGTCCGTTTCAAAAGATGCTATTGAACGGCAAAAGAATATGAAGATCGTCTTCTCCCCCATCCACGGAACCTCCCGAAAGCTGGTGCCCGCTGCTTTGGAAAAATTTGGCTTCGAAAATGTGATTCTGGTAGAAGAGCAAATGTCTGCTGATGGAAACTTCCCGACCGTGATATATCCGAATCCGGAAGAGAAAGAAGCGATGGATATGGCTCTCAATAAAGCCAAAAAAGTGGATGCGGACCTTGTGATGGCTACCGATCCGGATGCCGATCGGGTTGGGATCGCCGTTAAAAATCTTGATAATGAATTTGTGCTTTTGAATGGAAATCAAACCGGTGCACTCCTGATCAATTACATGCTTACCGCATGGGAACAGACAGGTAAGATCACCGGAAATGAATATATCGTAAAAACGGTAGTTACTTCATATATCATCGACCGTATTGCAGAATCAAAAGGAGTAGAATGTTTTAACACCCTGACCGGTTTTAAGTACATTGGGGAATTGATGACTAAACTGGAGGGCAAGAAGCAGTTCATTGCAGGTGGGGAAGAAAGCTACGGATACCTGATCGGGGAACATGTCCGGGATAAGGATGCCGTGATCTCATGTGCCATTATCGCCGAAATGGCGGCTTTTTATAAAGATCAGGGAAGCAGTTTGTACGAAGCTCTGCTTGATATGTATGTAGAATATGGCTTATTCCGGGAAAACCTTGCTTCCGTATATAAGGAAGGTAAATCCGGTGCTGAAGAAATTCAGAAAATAATGATGAATTTCCGCGCGAATCCTCCCAAGAAACTCGGTGGGTCTCAGGTTGTAACGGTTAAAGATTACCAAACCTCAAAAGAAAAAAATATCGCAACCGGAAAGATCACGGATATTGAGCTCCCAAAATCAAACGTACTTCAATTTATTACGGAAGATGGTGCCATTGTATCTGTACGCCCTTCCGGAACGGAGCCGAAGATCAAGTTTTACTGCAGCGTAAATACCAACCTGATGAGTCCTGAAGATTACAGTCAGGCCGTTGAGACCCTTGATAAGAGAATTCAAGTCATGATCGAAGCGCTGCAAAACTAATCCATTTTGGCTTTCATAGGGAGGCCAAAATATTCTTCCTGTAAATTTAACAGGCTGTCCGATTTCTCTTTACTTTCATAGCTAAACCTCATTAATTATTTGACAAGAATTAACAGAGGCAGATGGAACACTCAGCATATAATTATGTTGTTATAAGTAAATTAGTTACATCTATTAAACAGGAGAAAATTATGAGTGTTGTAAACAGAGAAACGATTGAAAAGCTTATCAGCAAAACTCAGGATATCAATGTCACCATATTTATTCCCACTCATAAAAGAGGGGAAGAAGGAAAACAAGACTCGATCCGTTTAAAGAATATTATTCAAAAGGCTAAAAATGATCTTATTGAAAAGGGATGGAAGGATGCCCGGGTAGATGAATTATTCAAACCTGTAATTGCAAAAACGGAAGAAAATCAATTTTGGCTTCATCAGGAAAAAGGTTTGGCGATCTATGTTAATGAAGAATATTTCGATGTGTTTAAGATCCCGGTCAGTCCTAAGGAAAACTATTATATCTCTGAGAATTTTTTGATCACGCCATTACTTGAGCTTCAGAATCATCACAATGACTATCACGTGCTGCTATTGAGCCAGAATGAAACGAAAATGTTCAAAATAGCACCAGATAAAACTACTCAGGTAACTTTTGAAAGTGTTCCCACAAGTATGGAGGAGCATCTTAAATACCATGTGCATGAGCGATCGGTACAGCATCATTCAGGTGCCAGTGGTGGTGGCTCTGTATTCCATGGTCAGGGTGGCGAGCTGGACGAGAACAACAAAGAGCTTGAGCTGTTCCTGAAGCATATTGAAAATAAGGTTACCAAATATCTGAAGAAAGTGAATGGCCCACTGGTGCTTGCCGGGCCCGATAAAATGGTATCCTATTACAAAAAGGCGAATAAATATTTTAATGTACTTGATGAATATATTTCAGGAAACTGTGATACCAAGAGCATTCAGGAAGTTGAGGAAGAATCCTGGAGCATTGTAGAGTCATATTTCAGAGAGGAAATTCACAGTGATATTGATCGCTTCAATAACTTGCGAGGCAGCGAATTGATCTCCACGGATATAAGTGACATTGTGAAAGGAGCTTATTTCGGGAAAGTTGACACGCTGTTTGTGCCTATGGGATTTCATCAGTACGGTATTTTTGATACTGAAAAAAATCAGGTCGAAATATCAGATAATTTAAACGGGAAAGCCGTTGATCTGATCAACTATGCGGCCATATCAGCGATCCGCAATGGAAGTACATTATATGGGCTTCAGCAATCTGAGGTACCAAATAACTCCGGACTGGCGGCTATTTATCGCTATAAGTCCTGATCTTTGACTCAAGTTCGGTTCGGATGATAATTTCTTAAAATTCCTGTGAAGAAGAATAAAAATTATTCGAAGCCGGACTTATTTTAATGTCAGATCGAGATAAGAACTAAGGTAAAAAGATAAAAATGAATGCTTGCGGTCATTCCCGTGGAGACGGGAATCTAAGCGTGGCCATTACTTCTTTATTTGATACCTGACCAACCATAGGATTCGAGTATTCGCTGCGAAATGACCATTCAACGTATTCTACAGATGGTCTTAATATCGAATTCACGTTATTTTAATTTATACTTCAGGCTTTATTCTCAACCACACAATCATATCTTCCGATTCATCGCCTCTGGTTTGCAGCATTCGTCCGGATTCTTTACAAATCCAATAGTAGTATTTACTCTTTGAGTTTTTCCTTGAGATCACGTATTTGAGGGCTTCATAATCATTGCCGTGAAGTGTTATTTGTTCTTCACCCAGTTCCTCAATGGTAACTACATCCTTTTTATTGTTTGAAGAATAAACCGCAATACTCCACTTACTCCCTTCCTCTTTATCAATACCATACACCAATGTTGGAAGCCAGTGAGAATCGTATCTCAACTCGCTAAATTCAACAGAATAGCTGGTATCCTGATTTAACCCAAAACTACTTCTTCGTGCACGAACATCAACTTTTTCAGTTCCCGTATAGTTAACTGTGATGTTTTGACGGTTTTGCATGACCGAACGATATGTAATTGGGGTGAAGCTCTTAAGATCCAAAAGCAAGCTGTCTCTCATTGTAACTCGGGGAAAATCCTGTGCATAAGTAATCAATAATGTGTTATCACGTCTTTCAACTTTTTCGGTGATCGTACCTGCTATTGTTTCTTCCCCATTCATTTCTCTTACATATTCATAGATCTGAATGCCATCCGTTACATTTTCGCCGGAGAGAACCGGAGCTTTTTTCTGTGCGAATACTTCAGTTCCTGCAATCAAAAATAAAACAAGCGCAATAAGCTCAGCTGTACTTCTCATGACAAATAGTATAATTTTTCTGTTACGATATACGGTACGAACTTAATGTTCTTCCGGATCTATTTTAATTCGAAGATCTTACCGGCCCTTTGTTGAACCAGGCCTTCCATTTCAAGCTGCAATAAAGTAACCAAAAGTTGGCTCGTATTTACACCTAATTCTTCACTGAGATCATCGATCTGATAGGCCTGATTCTCCAAAGCTTCACAAATCTTCGCAGAAGGTTTATCCAGGCCCAGGTCTCTCCAGTTCGGTTTTGGAGATTCATTTTCTATTTTAACTTGTTCATCGCCTTCATATTCTACCGGCAACTCTTCTAAAATATCATCTATTGTTTGAACAAGCTTGGCGGCCCCTCTTTTGATCAAATAATTACAGCCTGTTCCTGAGGGATTTCCCAGAGAATGGGGCACGGCAAATACTTCTCTGTTTTGATCAAGCCCAAGATCAGCTGTGATCATGCTTCCACCTTTTATACCGGATTCCACTACCAAAACTCCCAGACTCATTCCACTTACAATCCTGTTCCTGACCGGGAAATTCACTGCATCAGGATTAGTTCCCAATGGATATTCTGTGATCACGGCCCCTCCGCTTTTTACGATATTATTGGCAAGGTTGGTGTTTTTCTTAGGATACAAATTGTCGATACCTGAACCTAATACAGCTACTGTAGATGCCTTATGCTCAAGGGCGGTTTTATGTGCAATGGAATCAATGCCATAGGCCAATCCGCTAAAGATACACATTCCCTGATCGGCTAATTCCCCGGTTAATTTTTCTGCCATGGTACGTCCATATGCAGATGTATTCCTGGTTCCAACCACCGCAATTCCGGGTTTTGAAAGTGCTTCAGGATTCCCCTTCATCCAAAATAAAACGGGAGGATCGTAAATTTGCTTTAGTAAAGGCGGGTAATCAGAGTCCGCCATGGTAATGATCTTTGAACCGCTTTTTTCAGTTTCAGCAAGTATCTGATCCACTTTATCCCAATCATCGAAAGAAAGCAAGGATAAAGCTGACGCCTCTCCTATTCCTTCTACAGTTCGTAGTTTCCGTTTGCTTAGCCGGAAGATCTCTTCTGGATCTTCAATATGTTTAAGCAAGTTAAAAACCCGACGGCAACCAAAGCCCGGGATAATGCTAAGTGCGGTAAGTACCCTAAGTTTCTTGTTGTTCTTTTGCATATTGAATCAATTCCCAAAGTTTCTCTCTTAGTTCATCGACACCGTGACCGGTTGCCGAAGAAATAGGAATAACGGGAATTTCATCATCAAAGTGAAGTTCTTCTTCAAGCTCAAACCCTTGTTTTAAATCCATCTTTGTGATGGCAAGTACACGGGGTTTATCTAATAAGTCTTTTCGATAAGATTTGAGCTCATTGAGCAGGGCATGGTATTCATACTCTATGTCTGTCATAGCGCTTACCATGAAGAGCAGTACATTATTTCGCTCAATATGTCTCAGGAATTGAATCCCCAGGCCTTTTCCTTCATGGGCTTCTTCAATGATTCCCGGAATATCCGCCATTACAAAACTTCGATAATCTTCGAATTTAACCACTCCCAGATTAGGTTCCAGCGTGGTAAATGGGTAATCTGCGATTTTTGGTTTGGCGTGAGACAGGACTGAAAGTAAGGTGCTTTTCCCCGCATTTGGGAATCCTACCAAACCGACATCCGCAATAAGTTTAAGCTCTAATTCAACAACACGTTCTTCACCGGGTTTTCCCTCCTGTGCATGTTGCGGGGTCTGATTGGTTGAGCTCTTGAAATGCCAGTTTCCCAATCCACCCTTACCTCCTTTAGCTATCACAAGCTCTTGTTCATGATCGGTGATCTCGCCTAATCGCTCTTTGGTTTCGGCATCAAAAACTACCGTTCCCAATGGGACTTCCAGCCTCTGCGATTCACCGTCGGCACCTGTACGGCGCTGCTTTGAGCCATGCTCAGCCGGCTTTGCCTTGATATATTTTCGATACCTCAGGTCAAGAATGGTATTCAGCTGTTCATTTCCTACCAGAATCACATCTCCGCCTTTACCCCCGTCCCCTCCGTCCGGACCGCCTTTGGGAACATACTTCTCCCTTCTAAAGTGACGAGAACCATCTCCACCTCGTCCGGCTGTAACATAAATTTTGGCGTAATCAGCGAAGCGCATGGTGTTTTTCTAAATGATTGATACTGAAGGTAATTCCCGTTCAGTAAATAAATTGGTAATTAAAGATTCTCTAAAATGAATTCTGTCATCAAACGGTAAAGATGCCTTCTGGCATTTCCACCATAAATACTATGAGCTTTATTTGGATAGATCATCGTTTCAAACTGCACATCAGCTGCCACAAGTGCATCTATCATTTCAATGGCATTTTGATAATGCACGTTATCATCTCCCGTACCGTGTACCAACAAATATGAACCCTCGATCTGCCCTGCTTTTGTTATGGGAGCCCCTTCATTATAGCCTTCGGGGTTCAGCTGTGGCGTTTGCATAAAGCGCTCGGTGTAAATTGTGTCGTAATATTTCCAATCCGTTACCGGGGCGACTGCAATGGCTGCACTGAAAACATCCGAACCCTCAGCCAGAACCAGTGAAGACATATACCCGCCATAACTCCATCCCCAAATTCCTATTCGGCCTTCATCTATATAGGGAAGTTGAGCCAGGGTTTTTGCCGCTTCAACCTGATCGGTTGTTTCCAGTTGTCCTAATTTCTTGTAAGTCTGCTTTTTGAAATCCCGTCCCCGGGCTCCGGTTCCGCGATTGTCAACAGAAACAACAATATATCCCTCACTCACAAGATATTGATGCCACATCGGGCGTTGTCCACTTTCAAAGTTACGGGTTACCGTTTGGCTTCCCGGTCCGCCATACACATACATCAGCATCGGATATTTTTGGGTTGAATCGAAATCTACCGGTTTCATCATATAGGCATTCAACTCCGCTCCGTTTACATTCAGGGTCATAAATTCTTTTTGAACAAACTCGTATTCATTCAGTTTCTGAGCTAATTCTGCATTGGCCTCCAGTGTTCTTACTTCATTTCCTTTTTGACGGTGAAGGGATACTTCGGCAGGTTTGTTGTAATCCGACCAGCTGTCGATATAATATTTAAAATCACGGCTCATGTTGATGGTATGCCAGCCTTCGCCTTCCGTAAGTTTTTGCTTTCTTTTGCCATCCACGCGAACACTGTATAAATGTCTTTCAAGAGGTGACTCTTCCGCACTTACATAAAACAGGAGGTAATTTCGCTCATTATGACCAATGAAGTTAGTGACATCCCATTCCCCTTCTGTAACCTGCTGAAGCTCTTGCCCCTGCATATCATAAAGGTAAATATGGTTGTAGCCATCCTTGTCGCTGGTAGTGATAAATTGTTCGCCATTCTCGAGGAAATAGAGATCATCATGAACATCGATCCATGTTTCACTTTCCTCGGATAGAATTACACTTGAGCTTCCGGTTTCGGCATCCGCAAAAAGCAGATCTTGCTTATTCTGAAGACGATTCATCCTTCTGATCGCCAAAAGATCATTGTCGTTTGTCCAGTTGATTCTCGGAATATATTGATCCGTTTCTTCCCCAATATCCATACTTATCGTTTCACCGGAATCAACATGGTACACATGGATGGAAACAATAGAATTCTCCTCTCCTGCTTTAGGATACTTAAACTTAACTGCTTCCGGGTATAGGCCACCCCATTCTGTCATAAAGAATTCATTTACCCGCTCCTCATCAAACCGGTAAAAAGCAATACGATCACCATCCGGTGACCAAAACCATGCTTTTGCAAAACCAAACTCTTCTTCATACACCCAATCAGCTGCACCATTTATGATTTTGTTGAACTCACCATTTTCGGTGATCTGAGTTTCGGTTCCGGTTTGCAGATCAACCCAAAACAGATTATTGTCTCGTACAAAAGCAGCCCGATCTCCCTGCGGGGAAAGTTCAGCATATTGTTGTTTTTCATCAGAATCGGTTAACTTTGAGAGTTCTCCGGAATTCATATCATATACAAAATAATTCTCGCGGGTACTGCGCCTCCAGATCTGCTCTACATCCGTGCGGATAAGCAATTTTGATTCATCTGCTGAGAATTGGTAACCCTGAATATTGAATGGCTTTTCTCCACTGCTTCCCTCAAAATCATTCCCATTAAAAAGAACCTGCTCAGTGCCATCCAAAATATTGAAACGGATGATCTTATTATCTCGGGTAGCCGAGTAATATTCACCATCATTCATCCACCGTACATTTTGCACGTTATTTGAAGAAAAAGTATCATCAAAAACATGCTCAAATTCGATGGGCTTCTTGTCCTGGGCAATAGCCGTAACGGAGCACATTGCCAATAACAGAATCGAAAGTTTCAGTATTTTCATAAAGATATCCTGAGTTTAAAAAAGAAAAGAACGCTATTCGCATTCTTTTCGGTATTAAGTATTTGGAAAAAAATTAGTTTTTGTGAAGAACCAATTTGAGCAGTTTTGTTAGCTTTGTTTTCATCTTGGTCCTTGGCACTATAAAATCAAGAAAGCCGTGTTCTAATAAATATTCAGACGTCTGGAACCCTTCCGGAAGATCCCTCCCGATGGTTTGCCTGATAACACGAGGGCCTGCAAATCCGATCAAAGCTCCGGGTTCGGCTATATTAAAATCACCCAGCATGGCATAACTTGCTGTTACCCCACCGGTTGTAGGATCAGTCATATAAGAGATATATGGTACCTTGGCTTCCTCAAGCTGAGCCAGTTTTGCGGATGTTTTCGCCATCTGCATTAAACTGAGAACACTTTCCATCATCCGGGCACCACCTGTTTGAGAGATAATGATAAGCGGTATCTTGTTCTCGCGGGCATGATCAATAGCAATTCCAAGTCGCTCTCCCACAACCGAGCCCATACTTCCTCCTATAAAAGAGAAATCCATGCAGGCTACCACAAGATCGAGCTTGTTCATTTTTCCTACTCCAACCCGAGCTGCATCAGAAAGGCCGGTTTTATCCTGATATTCTTTCAGACGGTCTTTGTACTTCTTACGATCTTCAAACTCAAGAGGATCGGTAGGCTGTATTTCCTGTCCCAGCTCTTTGAATTTTCCGTTATCAAAAATAATTTTAAAATACTTTTCACTTCCAATCCTAAAGTGATACCCGCTAAGCGGGTCAACCCAAAGATTATCCTCCAGCTCACGCTTATGGATGGTTTCACCGGTAGTAGGAACTTTGATCCAAACCCCTTCCGGCATTTCTTTTCGGGTGTTGGTCTGAATGTTTTCGTCTTTTCTTTTAAACCACGACATATGCTTCTTTTTATGTTTTTTCAGAACCTTAAAATAAAGATTCTGATGCATAATTCTGAATCTGTTTTGGTTAGAATCAGACTTACATTTTTGAATTATTGACCAGGCTGCTTTTCAAATAATTGGATTCAAGTTCTTCTGCGGTCGTTCCCATAAAATGATCATCTTTTGCGGGACTATTGAACAGATGGATCAACTGCCTGGCTGATATCTTGGATTCTTCCAGAATGGTAAGCTCCTTTAACTTTTCGGCATCCAATCTGTTAACTCCGGTCCCGATGATCTGATCACCGGGTTTGATCAACCCATTTATTTCATCAAGTTCCAGAATCCCGGATTTCGTTAATACTTCTAACCGCTCTCTTTTTTCAAACTTTTGATGATATAAGTGTTTTCTTCTGGCGTTGATCACAGCGTGCACCGTTCCTGCCTCAGCAGCCAAAGCAAACCCTGCGAGCGTATTCCCCGCATAGATCTTCACGTCCAAACCAAACAACATTCCTTTAACGGCACTTGCAGCTATTCGGAGTCCGGTATAAGAACCAGGACCTGAGCTCACCAAAACGGTATCCAGATCTTTCAGTTGAAACGCATGCTCCTCCATTAGCTCCTGAATAAAGATAAAGATCAATTCGGAATGGGAACCCTTTCGCTCGGTTCGTTTTTCGAATATCTCCCCTTGTGCATTTAGGAAGGCAATGGAACAAATATTGGTAGCAGTTTCAACAGCAAGTATCATGCATTCCCTGAGATCGAAGTATTATTTTTATCGGAGTTCGTTAAGTACCAATTGCCCTTTATTGAAAATCCCAACCGCACGCCCGGTGAGTTTTTCATTTAAATACGGAGAATTTTTAGATTTTGAGCGCACATTATTAGGGGTAAACATCCATTCTTCATCCGTATTGAAAAATGTCAGATTAGCTTTAGCGCCTTCTTTGATCTCCGGGATATGAAGACTCAGGATCTCCCGTGGCTTATATACCAATTTATCCATCAACTTCTGTAGATCAAGTTTCTTGGTTTGAAAGAGTCTTTTGTTCGAAATTGCCCATGCTGTCTCCAATCCAATTATGCCATTTGGAGCATACATGAATTCCACTTCTTTTTCCTCAATGGCATGTGGTGCATGATCGGTACAAATGGCGTCAATGGTTCCGTCAACCAAGCCTTCCACCATCGCATCCACATCCTCCTGTGTTCGTAGCGGCGGGTGCATCTTAAAATTCGTGTTGAAATTCGTGCGATCAATTTCTTCATCCGTTAGATCAAAATGGTGGGTACAAACTTCTGTTGTAACCTTGATGCCTTTTTTCTTGGCTTGCCTCACCAAATCTACACCTTCCTTCGTACTGATGTGAGCAACATGGATATGTCCGCCGATATACTCCGCAAGTAAAATATCACGTGCAATCATTACCTCTTCTGCAATACCGGGCGTTCCATCCAAGCCAAGCCGGGTTGAAACTTTACCTTCATTCATATGTCCGGGACGGGAAAGCGCCAGGTCTTCCTCATGATTGATGATCGGCATTCCCAGCATCGAAGAATATTCGAGCGCCACACGCATAACCTGAGAATCATACACCGGATCACCATCATCACTGAAAGCCACAGCTCCGCCTTCCTTCATATCAGCCATTTCAGCAATAGATTCCCCTTTTCGTTCTTTGGTCACACAGGCAATCGGGTGCACATCAACCGGTAATTTTTCTGCTTTTTTGATGATGTATTCTACCACATCACGGGTATGCGTAGCCGGCTTGGTATTGGGCATACAAGCTACCGCGGTAAAGCCTCCAAAAGCTGCCGCATCGCATCCTGTTTTTATCGTTTCCTTGTGCTCAAAACCGGGTTCGCGCAGGTGAACATGCATATCCATCCATCCCGGAGAAACATAAGCGCCTTTAAAATCATGCGTATCTTCACCTTTTGCTGCTTTCAGCCCGGAGCCGATCTCTTTGATCACTCCCTCCCCAATGCGAAGATCAACGGTATCTTTACCTTTATGAGCGTTGCTGACTGGCTTTACATTCTTGAGTAGCATAGGTGTGATTTTGGCTTAAAAGTTCGACCGCAAATATACCGTCTTTCTGCCCTAAACCACAAAAGAGAGAAAGAATGAATTCCTTCTCTTTCCTAAAGGACAGATAGCCGCAAAGAATTACGATCTTTCCAAAGAATGCCTGTCTTCCGTTGCATGGGCGAAGTCCTTAAGGACTTCTTTTGAGAAATTTTTTAACGCCGCATCACCACAAAATCCCCTTCAAATTCAGCCAATACGTCTTCGCTATTCTTAATCTTTGCCTTCAATGTGATACGTGCCTTCCCAAAACGTCCGTACATCTCCATAAACTTTTCAATGGCCTCTTTTTCAGGGATAATGAGCTCAGAAATAAAATCATCTTTCACGGGTTTTATATAATTGGTTGCGCTTCGCCCGATCACGATACGAGGCACCGATTCTTCCTCGTTGAACAACATTCGCAAATAAGACCACCCGGTGGTGATCAACAGGCTGCTGATACTTCCTCCAAATGCCGTTGAACGATGATTGATGTTATTTGACAACGGGGCTTCAAATTTCACCTCATCCTGCGAAAATGAAACGGCCTTCACTCCCAATGCTTTGGTAATAGGGATATGTTTATAAAGGTATTGTTCGATCTCGGTTTTGGTCATTGGATTCAATATATATTATTAAAGGATTGAAATCTTTCTGCAGGCCTGAAGACATTGGCTTGTTAATTTCCATGCCTGAAAATATAACAAATGATGTTATCCCCCTATCAACTTTCAACTTTCAACTTTCAAAAACCACTCACTTTACCACTTCATCACTCTTTTTAAACCTCTATATTTAACCTCGACTTTGAACTGAAATTCACCCATGTCCAACAAACAGATCCCATTTCTATTCGATATCCCCACCGTATCGCAGCTCACCGATAAGATCAAAAATGTATTGGAGCAGAATTTCATTGATATTTTGGTGGAAGGCGAAACCAGTAATGTGAATCAAAGCAGGAACGGGCATTATTATTTTACGCTGAAGGATTCCGGGGCTTCCCTGCCCTGTGTGGTCTGGCGAAGTACCGCTCAGCGACTTGATATCAACCTAACCGACGGGCAGCAAATCGTGGTGGGCGGAGATATTCAGGTATATGCTCCTCACGGCCGATATCAAATGATTGTGAGTTTGGTTCAGCAGGCTGGTATAGGGAAACTCCAGCAGGCGTTTGAAAAGCTGAAAGCAAAATTAAAGGAAGAAGGTTTATTTGAAGACCGGCACAAAACGCCTCTCCCTAAATTTCCCGAACGCATTGGAGTGGTAACTTCAGCTACCGGAGCTGCTTTTCAGGATATTCGTTCTACTCTTGAGAAACGATGGCCTCTCGCTACCGTTAAGCTCTATCACGCCAGCGTGCAGGGAATGAATGCTGCGCCAGAGATCGTGAAGGGAATCGAGTATTTTTCCTCCCGGAAGAATGTAGATGTGGTCATTATCGGCCGGGGCGGCGGTTCACTGGAAGACCTTTGGCCTTTCAATGAGGAAGCAGTTGCTCGCGCTGTTTTTGCGAGTGAGATTCCCATCATCAGTGCGGTAGGACATGAAGTCGATTTTTCCATCTCTGATTTCATAGCTGATGCCCGTGCCGCTACCCCGACCCAGGCGGCAGTGGTTGCCGTTCCTGATATCAATGAAATTCGATTTTTAGTGGAGGATTATTCCAAACGACTGGAAATGAATACCACAGGAGCCATTCAGCTTTATAAGCAGAAAGTAGCAAACATGGCGAAGTCGCACGCCTTGTTAGCAGTTAAACAGAAAATGGAATCGGCCCGGTCACGAATTCTCACACTCGATCAAAACCTGAAACACCGAACAGAAACCTTATTCAGAAACCACAAAGAGAAACTAACCGGGTATAAGCATATCCTGGATAAGAAAAATCCGGACGGGCCGCTTGAAAAAGGCTTTGCTCGAATCTGGCAAGGAGATAAGTGGATCCGGTCTTCAGTTTCTATGGCAGATGAAAAAGACTTTGATATTGAATGGAACGACGGAAAGAAAAAAATAAAAAGACTTTAACTCTCCTGCTTTGGATAACAACCCAATATCTTTAGTTCTTCGGCCTTAGCAGCAAGCTCTTCAAGACCGTTTGAGACTTCCTCGTCTTCAATATTTCCATGAATGTCGAGGTAGAATGAATATCTGAACGGCTCATTCATTCTTGGGCGTGATTCCAGCTTCGCCATATTGATCTTGTGGTTGTGCAGGATATTCAGGCATTCGATGAGTGAACCTTCTTCATTGGAAGTGACCATCATCAATGATGTTTTCGCAGGGATCTGAATATCTACCTTCACAGGCTCTCTGGCAGCCACTACAAAGCGGGTATAATTTTCACGCTGATTTGCAATGTCATTTTCAATCACGTGTAACCCATACAGATCTGCAGCATGGGCGCCGGCGATAGCTGCCTGGGTGATATCTCCGTCTTCCAGGATTTTTTTAGCCGACATAGCCGTATCCAGGTATGATTCCACTTTACAGCGCGGTAATCTGGATAAGAACGATGTGCACTGAGCAATGGCCTGGGGATGAGATAGAATCCGTCGGATCTTTGAAAGCTCAACCGGCTCTACTGACATCAGGCAATGCACTACTTTCAAAATCTCCTCACCCACAATATGCACATTCTCCTTCCCTACAATATCATAGGTATCGTTGATGGAACCCGCCGTAGTGTTCTCTATCGGCAAGATCGCATAATCCACTTTTTCCTCCATCAGTGCCTGCGCAGCCTGCTGAAACGTGTCATACCCAATGGCATCTACTTTAGAGTACCGCTCACTGAAGTGGCGAGAAGCCGCAAGATGACTATAAGCCCCATCCGTACCCTGATAAGAAACCCGGATCAGATCACCGTCTGCTTTTTCATTCTGATGATCGACCAGGGAATGGGTTTGAAATCGCACCGAATTGGTGATGATCTCCCGAAATAAATGTTCCGCATAATACCGGTCTAAACCAACCTCATGTGCAAGGTCCCGAATATGATTCAGCAGCAGCTCCTCCCGTTCCAGATCACGAATGCCCTGTTCGTTCTTAAGTTTCATCTCTGAGACTTTCTTCACCAGATCTTGTCGCTTAGCCAGTGCTTTTAAGATTGTGCGGTCAGTATCATCCAGCTTCTTGCGGATGGAATCTAAATTATCAGACATGTTTTACATATTCTTTTGAGTGAGTAGTGCAAAGTAGTAAATGTGTGGCCTTTTTAAAGGACCAATTCTTTATTCATCTTCATGCCAGCCAAACCTTCTCTGTAAAGAGTCTATGGTTAAGGAATGCCGTTCGGTGCCTCGTGTACCCAAGAGAAAACCAACGGGTTTAAGGCTTTCAACGTTTTCACACACGATCTTGAATAATCCCAGGTAAGGGATAATGATAAGCATGCCCGGCAGTCCCCATACCATACCGGCGGCTATAAGTGAGAAGATAATCACCAGCGGGTTTATCTCTACATAGGAACCGGTGATATTCGGGGTGAGAATATTATTTTCAATGAATTGTACGATCAAAAATTGAATGATCACCGCAATTGCTAAAGAAGGGCTTTGGGTTCCCAATACGAATAAAAGCACAACCCCATACCCAAGTACGGTTCCCAAGTAAGGTATGAGATTGAACAGTGCGGCAATCACGCCAAATAGTAAAGCATATTCAATGCCGATTAAATAAAACCCAAGGGAATTTAATCCTACCAGAATAAAGCAGACGATCAAAAGTCCTTTTAGATATCGTGGAACCACCTCAGAAGCCTGATCAATAATATTTTGCACGGTATCTTCTTGCCGGCTGTCGATAAGCATGGAAATAAAATCCCGAAATTTATCCCGGTAAAAGAGCAGGAGAAAAGTGTAAACCGGTAATAAACCGATACTAAGCAGAGTGTTTGTTGTGGCATTGAAAAGTTGTGAGATGTATTGCCCTGTTTCTCCAAGATCTCTTATGAAACCGTCTATTCCATCACTGGAAATACCGGTAAATGCTGTAATGGAACCTAATATGGACTGTAGATTGCCTTCAAACTGTTCTTTGATCTTCGGAAAGTCTTCTGCGAAGTTAGCCGATAAAGCACTAACGCTAAATATGATGCCTGCTAAAAACACGATAAACCCGATCACTACGATCAGGTTTGTCACTATTCTCGGCACTTTGTGTTTTTCCAGCCAATCGGCGTATGGGAATAAGAGATAGGCCAGCATTATGCTCAGAAAAAGGGGCACCAACAGCTGCTGAGTCAGTATTAAGGCAGCAACTGTTAAAAATAGAAACGCCAGCCAAATGACGGCTCGAAGTAAAAGCGGGTATTTTTTCATAAAAAATTATATAAATATGTAGTAGTGTTGAGTCATCTGTGAAATGTCGGCAAGGGGTTGCAACCCCTTGTCTCAGGTTACACTTCCCTTCCCATAGCCTACTCACATTATGTACCTATTCCCTGTTTGGATTGGTAACAGATAACCACCAACCGGTATTCTACCCGGCAACTGAACATAGCCATGATGCCAGACTCTTAAAGTAATTAGTTAAAGAACTGATTCAATATCGACTTGGGTTTATTTCCTCCAAGTGGTATTCGGGCCGTTATGTTCCAGGTATTTCCCTTTTCACTTAGCCTTCCTTTAGGATAGTAAAATCTTGTATAATCAAAAGCGAGGTAGCCCAGATCAATTCCAAATCCTCCGGTTTGAACTGTATAAGGGAAATTTACTTCTGACGCTTTTTGATATCCGAAACGCAGGGCTAATGTCTCCAGGAATACAACTTCTATACCAGAATGAAACATTAGTTGCTCACCCAGGGAAGCCTCTTGATAACTTATTCCATCATACCATGTATAAGTTCCCCACGATCTATATAAAGCTTCAAATGCATTCATGGCAACATAGACTGTATCTGATTGCCCATTATTTTCTATAGCTTTCTTTTCCTGACGTACCATAAGTTTGGATACCGCAAATGAACCCAGAACACGTACCGACTTCATCCCAAATATTTCTTCTCCATACTCTACTGCTAATCCCGTCCCTATTTTTAACCTTGCAGGCAATGGATCTGTATCCTCATCATCATAATAAGAAACCGATTGGCCGAAATTAGTTAATGCTGTCCCGAAGGATGGCGTAAGTTTCCAATCCTCTCCTTTCTGATACACTTTTTGATACTGTACACCCAGGTCTACAAAGAAAGAAGTTGCGGGAATGTATTCCCTGTCCGCATAAATTTGATTATCTCCAATATCACTTTTTAAATAGCTTAACCCAATCCCTGCCCTAAGGCCATTGTCAAATATGTATGCTGTTGAAAGCTTGAGAACATTATCTCTGAAAGGTTCATAGAAAATTGAAGCTTCATCATCAAAGACATTTCTGAAATCCAGGTAGTTTAAAGCAATGTTAAACTTTCCTGCTGAAAAACCTGCATAAATATTTTGGGTTCGGGTTTTGAAATATCTTGAAATACCATCGTTTTCATGCAAAAAATAACCAAGAGTCGGTAAGCCTTCATGATCTAAAGATGCAGGATTTAAATAACTTCCCAATGAATTATGAGTGAAGGATACAAGTGAATTACCCAATGCAAAATTTCTTGAATTCATGGACTCATCTAAAACGGGAACCGATACCGAAGTATATTGTCCGCTCGCCTCAACTGAAAATAGGAATATCATCAGAACTATAAGTAATGATTTCATAAGTCATTGTTTATTTGCGCTTACCGACGTTACGCTTTCGCAGAGAATGAGTCAAGAACAAAAAAGCCGGATATAGTGCCCGGCTTTTTAAAGCATATCCTTTAATATTCACTATTCTCTTACTTATCCGTCAGTGCCGATACCCCCGGCAACTCTTTCCCTTCCAGATATTCCAGGCTTGCACCACCTCCGGTCGAAACGTGTGATACCTTATCACTCAAGCCCGCTTGCTTGATAGCTGCGGCTGAATCTCCACCCCCAATAATAGTTGTTGCCCCGAACTTAGTTGCTTCCGCAAGAGCCTCTGCCACGGCAAAAGTTCCATCTGCAAAATTCTCCATTTCAAAAACTCCCATTGGTCCGTTCCAAACCACAGTTTTTGCCGATTTGATCACATTACCAAATGCCAGTGCTGACTGTGGGCCAATATCGAGGGCCATCCACCCGTCTTCGATACCGTCTTCATCTACTACTTTGTGCTCCGCTTCATTGTTAAATTCCCTGGCAACTACAGAATCCAATGGCAACATAAATTTTACGCCGGTTTTCTCTGCTTTTTGCAACAGCTCTTTAGCAAGATCTACCTTGTCTTCCTCTACTAAGGAGTTCCCTACCGGCCAACCTCTGGCTTTGTAAAAAGTATAGGTCATGCCGCCGCCTATAATGATAGAATCAACTTTGGTAAGCAGATTTTCAATTACTCCGATTTTGTCAGAAACTTTTGCTCCACCCAGAATAGCTACAAATGGCCGGCCAGGATCGTTGATACTTTCTTCCAGATACTTGATCTCTTTCTCCAGTAAAAAGCCGGAAACCGCCGGTTGCAGGTATCTTGTAACTCCTGCCACGGAAGCGTGAGCACGGTGTGAACTTCCAAAGGCATCATTTACAAACAGATCTCCGTGAGCAGCCAGTTTTTTACTGAATTCCTCATCATTCTCTTTCTCTTCGGAATGAAAGCGTACGTTTTCGAGCACAACAATTTCACCGAATTCAGCTTTTGCTATTACAGATTCGGCTTTTTCTCCGATGCAGTCCTCAGCAAAATGTACTTTTGCATCTACCAATGTAGCCAGATGATCAGCTGCGGGTTTTAGAGAAAATTCAGGATCGTATTCCCCGGCCGGCCGGCCAAGATGACTTGTTAAGATCAACAGTCCTCCATTCTCCACTACATGATTGATGGATGGCAGCGCCTGCACAATACGATTGTCGTCCGTGATCTTGCCATTTTCGATCGGTACGTTGAAATCAACACGCATCAGTACTTTTTTTTCTTGTACTTCGATATCGTTGAGAGTGAGTTTAGCCATGATCAAGCAATTAAATTATGTTTTGTATTCGGCTTGAAGGTACCAAGATCTAATCATGAAATGAAGTTTTGATAAACCCTTTTTCAGCCCTGCTTTTCACCCATAATTTGGATATTTTCCTGCACTGGAAAAATTAATTCAACTTATCCTATTCATGCGAACGGTGTACTTAGATCATGCAGCAACCACCCCTTTAGACGAAAGGGTACTTGAAACCATGCTTCCCTTCCTTAAAGATAATTATGGGAACGCTAATTCACCTCATCACCTTGGCCAAAAATCAAAAGTGATCGTAGAGGATGCCCGTGAACAAGTAGCCGCTTTGATAGGTGCTGAGCCATCCGAGATCATCTTTACGAGTGGGGGTACCGAAAGTGATAATGCTGTTATTAAAGGTGTTTTGGCTGTTTCCGGAGATAAAAATGAAGTTATTACTTCTAAGCTCGAACATCATGCGGTGCTACATACCGTGGAGCTTGCCAAGATACAGGGGGTGAAACCGGTATTTGCCAAAGCACGAAATTGCGGGACTATAACGGCAGATGCTGTAAAAGAAGTGATCACTGACAAAACAGCATTGGTTACTATCATGCATGTGAATAATGAGATCGGAACCATTAATCCCCTGAAAGAAATTGCTGACGTCTGTAAAGAACATGGGTTGCTATTTCATTCTGACACCGTTCAAAGCCTGGGTAAAATGCCCATCAGCGTGAAAGATCTGGGAGTGGATTTCCTGAGCGGAAGCGCCCACAAGATCTACGGGCCGAAAGGAACCGGCATTATGTATGTAAAAAATGGTTCGCGGTGGATCCCTTGGATGAACGGCGGTTCCCAGGAAAGACGCCGACGTGGCGGAACATTAAACGTGCCTGGTATTGTAGGTTTCGCAAAAGCACTTGAATTGGCCGTTGAAGAAATGGACGAGCATCAAAAACATTTCAAAAAGTTACGGTCTCTCCTTTTGGAATTGATGGATGAGAGACTGGATTTCAAATACACGGTAAATGGTCCAAAAGATAAGGGAGTACCACATATTGTCAATCTTTCTTTTAGTGATCAAGAAGACCATTACATTGACGGCGAAATGCTGTTGCTGAATCTGGATATTGAAGGCATTTGTGTTTCTAACGGTTCTGCTTGTACTTCCGGTGCTGTTGAGCCTTCGCACGTGCTGAATGGTATTGGCATGGAGGAAGGCCTTGCCAAGTCAAGCATTCGTATCAGCTTTGGAAAACAGAATACCGAAGAAGATGTCAAGTACTTCGTTGAAACGCTGGATACTGTCCTGAACCGAATGTTTTCTTTAGCATGAAAAAACATATTTGTGTGTATTGCGGCTCACGAAAAGGCAACTATCCTAAATTCCCTGAAATAGCAAAACAAGCCGGAAGAGAAATTGCCCAAAGAAATTGGGGAATAGTTTATGGAGGAGGAAGAGTAGGTATAATGGGGGAAATTGCGAATGCGGCTCTTACCGAAGGCGGAGATGTTATCGGAGTGATCCCAACCCAACTTAAAAATCGTGAAGCAGCTCATAAAGGCCTGACAGATCTCCACGAGACACAAGATATGCATACACGAAAAGCTCTCATGGAGTCTTTATCAGATGCCTTCCTTGTTCTTCCCGGAGGATTTGGAACCCTTGATGAATTCTTTGAGATCTTAACCTGGCGACAGCTTGGAATCCATAATAAACCCATATTTTTAATGAATGTGGATGGCTATTTCGACGGGCTCTTACAGTACACCAAAAATGCCGTGGAGCATGATTTTATCCACAAAGAAAGCTTATCATTGTTCCATGTCTGTGATGATCTGGATTCCTTTTTGCAGCAGCTGGAACGATTTTTTGAACTGAGTTGATTTTGTTTGCCAATGGATCACAAAAATACTTAAGTGATATTTAATGGCTGAAAAGAAACAAAATCATCCACTTCCTCCCTGTCCTGCCACTCCAAATTGTGTGAGAACTTCCCGGAATTTTAAAGCCGGAATAGAAGAAGTCTTTGAAATACTCATCCATATTTTTGAAGATGAAGCACACAAATTTGAAGTCATTGATCCCAGGCGGATAGAACTTCATACTGTGTATCGCATTCCGGTTTTCGGATTTAAAGATGATGTAGATGTGATACTGGAAGAAGCTGAAGGTGAAACTACAGTTTACATCCGGAGTGCAAGCAGACTTGGGGTGTATGATCTCGGGGTTAATAAACGAAGGGTTGAGAAAATTTTCAGAACGTTAAGATCAAAGATTAGCGATTAATTTTCGCTATATTCTAAATGAAATTTAAAAACTAACAGATAAGAATATGTACACCGGTTTACTTCACGCACATTCAGGACTTCGATGGATCGTTTTAGTTTTAATTGTCTGGGCTTTATTCAAAGCCATTTCAGGTTGGAGCGGACAGAAAGAATATCAGAAATCAGATCGGCTTTCTGCACTTTTAGCACTGATCTTTACTCATATTCAGTTATTGATCGGACTGGTTCTTTATTTCATCAGCCCTAACGTCTCCTTTGAATCCGGAGTGATGGAAAGTTCAGTTCTCAGGTTCTATACTGTGGAGCACATTAGCATGATGATCATAGCAATAGCTCTTATTACCATTGGTTTCAGTACAGCAAAACGCATGGAAGCCTCTCTCGAAAAACACAAGAGGATCGCCATTACTTATGGTCTCGGTCTTCTGCTGATTCTTGCTTCTATCCCATGGCCTTTCCGCGGTTTGGGAACCGGCTGGTTTTAAAACAAAGTGAATTCAATACAGAGTACTTTCTATTTTCTTTAGCAATAGACATAGTCAAACGGCTTCAACCCAGTCTGACCATTCTTGGCGAGTTTGCAGGTTAATAGAGCAGAGCATATCCATCAGAGGGGGTATCCGTCAGATGGATTTTCTAAAACATTTTTATCCCTATTCACTTTATTTCGGATACCTGATACTCTCCACCATTTCCTGTACCTCTTCCGGAGGTTCCGGGAAGATCATTCCTACTGCAAACGCAACCAGAAGATTGAGAATCATTCCAAGGGTTCCAATTCCCTCCGGTGAAATTCCAAACCACCAGTATTCAGGAGAATTAACTTCGGGGAAGGCGATCTTGAAGAAGATCACATAACCAAGAGTGAACAACAGACCGGCAATCATCCCTGCTACGGCTCCCTGCCGATTCATTTTCTTATAGAAGATCCCCAGAATAATAGCCGGGAAGAAAGAAGCCGCGGCAAGTCCGAAGGCTATTGCCACTACCTCAGCCACAAAGCCCGGAGGATTAATTCCAAAGTATCCCGCTACGATAACAGCTCCCCCCGCAGAGATACGCGCCCACATCAACTCACTTTTATCTGAAATATCTGTTTTGATCTGCTTTTTGATGAGATCATGAGATACGGCCGTAGAGATCACCAATAGCAGTCCTGCCGCAGTTGAAAGGGCCGCTGCCAGTCCTCCGGCAGCTACTAATCCTGCAACCCATGCGGGTAGATTCGCGATCTCGGGATTTGCCAAAACCATGATATCCCTGTCCACATAGAGTTCATTGGGTCCTTCAACAGGTGCGTTATTAACTTTAACTTCCCCAAAGTTACCACGAACGATCTCTCCGTCAACATTCCTCTTAATATCGGGAAGCCCGCTTATAGCCTCTCCGGGAGCATATGTTATAATACCATCTTCGTTTTTATCTATCCAGGTAAGCAATCCCGTTTCTTCCCAAACACTAAACCATTCAGGCATTTCGACGTACTCCTCCTCGTTTACAGTTTCCATGAGATTGTATTTGGCGAAGGCAGCAATAGAGGGTGCGGTGGTATAAAGGATCGCGATAAAGATCAACGCATAACCTACAGAGATACGGGCATCTTTCACTTTGGGAACCGTGAAGAAACGAACGATCACATGGGGAAGCCCTGCCGTACCGATCATCAAAGCTGCCGTGATAAAAAAGACATCCTGCATGCTCTTGGTTCCGCTTGTGTAAGCTGCAAAACCAAGTTCGGTATGAAGCTCATCCAGTTTTTCCAGAAGATACTGTCCGGAGCCATCTGCCAGAGTTGACCCGAATCCAAGCTGAGGAATCGGATTCCCTGTCAGCTGAAAAGAGATGAAAAAAGCCGGTACCATAAAGGCAAAGATCAACACACAATATTGAGCAACCTGGGTATAAGTAATTCCTTTCATCCCTCCCAACACCGCATAGAAAAATACGATCGCCATTCCAATGAGGACACCAATATCGATGTTCACTTCCAAGAATTTGGAGAATACCAATCCCACCCCGCGCATCTGTCCGGCTACATACGTGAAGGAAACGATCAGCGCACAAATAACCGCTATAGTTCGTGCAAAGTTGGAATAGTACCGGTCACCAATAAAATCAGGAATGGTAAACTTGCCAAATTTCCGAAGATATGGAGCCAGCAAAAGTGCCAGTAAAACGTATCCGCCGGTCCAGCCCATCAGATAAACCGAACCGTCATAGCCCATAAATGAAATAAGGCCGGCCATGGAGAGAAATGAGGCTGCCGACATCCAGTCGGCTGCGGTAGCCATACCGTTTGTGATCGGGTTAACGTGAGCGCCGGCGATGTAAAAGTCACTGGTGGAAGCGGCTTTCGCCCATATCGCGATTCCAATATAAAGCGTGAAGGTGATTCCAACTAAAATATAGGTCCAAACCTGAACATCCATGATCAGTCCTCCTGCACGTTAAATTCCTGATCCAGTTTGTTCATCAGATATACGTACACAAAGATGAGTATCACAAAAGTATAAATGGCCCCTTGCTGGGCAAACCAGAATCCGAGCTTGAATCCGGCTATCTGAATTTCATTTAATAAAGGGGTGAGCAATATCCCAAATCCGTAAGAAACCACGAACCAGATACTCAAAAGTATCCCCAGGTATTTCAAATTCTTTTTCCAATATCCTTTCAGGTCCCGTTCTGACATACTTTTGTAACCTCTATAGTTTTATTCCCGCTAAGTATGCAGGATTTGGAGGAAGGAATCAAATGGAGAAATTTAACTGAGAAGTCATCAAAAATATACAGAAATAAAAAATCCATCAGCCTGAAATCATCCTGCTGATGGCTTTATCTTAAAAGAATAGATCTAATAAATAGGGGGATATTGCTGTGGATCGGCTTCCCGCATAATTTCGTAAACGCTTTCGAAAATATCTTCCGCATTGGGCTTGCTGAAATAATCTCCGTCAGACGCATAAGCCGGACGATGATCATGTGCAGTTAAACATCTGGGCTCAGAATCGAGATTGAAATAACCATCCTGCTCTTCCAGCACCTTCTGCGTGATATAGGCAGAAGCTCCACCCGGAACATCTTCATCCACAACCAATAATCGATTGGTCTTACTGAGTGATTTCCCGATCACATGATCAAGGTCGAATGGCAGTAATGTCCTAACGTCAATCAGTTCCACAGAAATTCCGGCGTCTTCAAACTGAGGCAGCAGGCTTTCTACAATATTAAATGTGGAGCCGTAAGAAACGACTGTGATATCGGTTCCTTCATTCACAACTTCCGGCTTCCCAAGCGGAGTCGTAAATTCTCCGATGTTGGATGGCATATTTTCTTTAAGGCGATAGCCATTAAGAGGTTCTACAATGATTGCAGGATCATCTCCCTGAATCAGTGTGTTATAGAAACCGGCCGCTTCCGTCAGGTTTCTCGGTACACATAAATGAACTCCGCGCGCTCCGTTAATGATCATCCCCATTGGTGAGCCTGAGTGCCAGATCCCTTCCAACCTGTGGCCACGAGTTCGAATTATAAGCGGCGCAGCTTGCCCACCTTTTGTTCGATATCGGAGCGTGGCTAAATCATCAGAAATTCCCTGAAAGCAATACAACAGATAGTCCAGATATTGAATCTCGGCAATCGGGCGCAACCCACGAATAGACATTCCAATTCCCTGACCTAAAATAGTTGCTTCACGGATACCGGCATCGCTTACACGGATCTCACCGTATGTATCCTGCATGCCCTCAAGGCCTTTATTGACATCACCCAGTTTTCCAGAATCTTCACCAAAAACAAGAGTGTTCGGGTGCTTCTCAAATAGCTTGTCGAAATTTTCACGAATTACCATACGGCCATCTACCCGCTTTGGCTTTTCCTCATACTCAGGTTTTATTTCATCAACGTTTAGCGGTGACTTAGGGGTTTCACTGTATAGATGAGAATTATATCGTTCTGCGTTTTCCTCACGCGAATTGCTGACCCATTCCATCAATTCCTCTCGGGCTGAACTTTGCTTGCCTGCCGTAGCCACTAAAGAGTTCCGGGCTGCAGATAAAATATCTTTTCGGATCGCTGTGGGATAATTCTTAAGATTTTTGGCATACTCGCCGAGCTTCTCAACTCCGGATTCCTCTTTTAACTTATCAATGAGTTCAACCACGGTTGATTTCTCTTCTTTAATCGGGTCCATGAACGCTTTCCAGGCCGCTGTTTTGGCCTCATTCACCTCGTCCCGGGCTTCCTCTTCCAGCTCATCCAGCTTCTTCTTGGCAGCGATCTTGTTGTCAAGAATCCACTTTCTGAATCGTGCAAGGCAGCAATATTCTTCTTCAAATTTCAATCGTTCTTCATTTTTATATCGTTCATGCGAACCGGAAGTTGAATGCCCCTGGGGCTGCGTAACTTCCTGAACGTGAACCAATACCGGTACATGTTCTTCCCGGGCGATCTTAGCAGCTTTTTCGTAGGTCTCGATCAAGGCCTCATAATCCCACGCTTTTACGGTCAGGATCTCGTATCCATCCTTATCTTCAGTACGCTGAAATCCACTTAGTACTTCAGAGATGCTTTCCTTGGTGGTTTGATATTTCTTAGCAACAGAGATTCCAAAACCATCATCCCATACTGAAACAACCATCGGAATTTGAAGCACACCGCCGGCGTTGATCGTTTCCCAAAATACACCTTCCGAAGTACTTGCATCACCTATCGTCCCAAAAGCGATCTCATTTCCATTGTTGGAAAATTTCTTCCACTCTTTGCCCTTCAGTGCCTTTTCATTCCTATAAACCTTGGAGGCTTGGGCTAGCCCCAAAAGACGAGCCATTTGCCCGGCTGTGGGAGAAATATCGGAAGACGTATTCTTTGTTTTGGTTTGATCGACCCAGTTTCCTTCTTCATCAATAAGACGGCTGGCAAAATGCGAATTCATCTGACGACCTGCAGAACTGGGATCGGCTTCAACATCGGCATGAGCATAAAGCTGAGCAAATAGCTGCTGCGGAGTCACATGATCAATAGCTAACATTATGGTTTGATCGCGATAATAACCGGAGCGAAAATCACCCTCCTGAAATTGTTTGGCCAATGCGATCTGCGGGATCTCTTTCCCATCTCCGAAAATTCCAAATTTGGCTTTACCCGTAAGCACTTCCTTTCTTCCGATCAACGACATATGCCGACTGACCCAGCCTAATTTGAAATCAGCTAAGATCTCTTTCTTCTGAGCAGCGGTAAACTTTTTCTTTGTCGTCTTTTCTTTTGTTTGAGCCATTGTAAAATTTTTGTTCTGGTTTAGGGAAGCGCCCGTCTAAAAGGGGCAATAGTATACGGAAAAGCGCTTTTTTATGAAACAGTCCCCACTGCCTCTATCCTTCTTTTCACGTTAAATCTGAGTTAATTTTGAGTTTAGAATTAACCGGACAGACTGATAGTCGTCCGACCACTCCTCATTAATTTACTCAGTAAATCCGCCTTTCGTCATCTTGATCGGATCGAGTGCTTTATCAAGCTCCTCATCCGAAAGGTCCGTCATTTCCTTAGCCACCTCTTTCAAAGGCCGGCTTTCTGCGAATGCCTTCTTTGCGATCTTCGCGGCCAGATCATATCCGATGATCGGGTTCAGTGCTGTTACCAGAATTGGATTTCGTCCAACCATATCTGCGATAGCCTCTTTCTTCACCTTCAATCTTGATACTGACCGATCCGCCAGGTTTCTTGCCGCATTCGCCAGTATTTCAATGGATTCAAGAAGGTTATGAGCCACTACAGGCAACATCACGTTCAGTTCAAAATTTCCGGCCTGACCTCCAATAGTTATGGCTGAGTCATTTCCAATTACTTGTGCACACACCATAGTGAGTGATTCTTCAATTACCGGGTTCACTTTTCCGGGCATAATGGATGAACCGGGTTGAAGAGCAGCCAGTTCAACCTCACCGATGCCGCTATTTGGGCCTGAATTCATCCAGCGCAGATCGTTGCCAATCTTCATCAAACCAACAGCGATGGTTTTCAGCTGACCGCTGAGTTCAACGGGAGCATCTACCGTAGCCTGAGCTTCAAAATGGTTTTCAGCTTCATTGAATTTTTCGCCAGTCAGTTCTGAGATCTTCGCTGCAAAGTTCTTACCAAAATCTTTGTGGGTATTGAGCCCGGTTCCTACCGCAGTACCACCTTGCGGCAACTCTGAAATTCTTTCAAGTGCAGATTCAACGCGGTTGACACCCAACTCAACCTGACGGGCATATCCGCTGAATTCCTGCTCGATAGTTACCGGCATCGCATCCATGAGATGTGTTCGGCCGGTTTTCACTACGTCAGAATATTCTTTGCCTTTTTTGAGAAAAGTTTCCTGAAGATGCTTAAGTGCCGGGATCAAATTATTATTTACGGCTTTTACCGCAGCAACCCGAATGGTCGTTGGAATCACATCATTGGAACTTTGTCCATAGTTGATATGGTCGTTCGGATGGATATTTACATCCAGGTTCTTTTTAAGCTCATTCGCTCTATGGGCAATTACCTCATTGGCATTCATATTAGTTGATGTGCCAGAACCGGTCTGAAAGATATCGATCACAAATTCTTTGTCATGAAGACCTTCTATAATTTCTTGTGAGGCCGCCTGGATGGCACTTGCAACCGCTTCATCGATCAGTCCTAACTCAGCGTTTACCGCAGCAGCGGTTTTCTTTACATAGCCCAAAGCTTCAATAAATTCACGGCTGAATTTTATTCCGCTAACCGGAAAATTATCGTGTGCGCGTTGGGTTTGAGCTCCATACAAAGCATCTTTTGGCACTTTAACTTCACCCATAGAGTCTTTCTCAATACGAAATTCGCTCATTTGTATAACTTCTTTTTGTTTGTTGATTTATGTCCTGATCGAAGTACGTTCAGAACGTGCTTAGCAAATATGAATAGATTTCAAGCCCCAAAAAGATAAGGAAAAAGTATGTAGATATTGAGAAATGGATGTTAAACTTAGAACAGTAAACTCAAAGCTCTTTTGAGTACATTCGGTAGGTTTTGTCGAGCGTGCCCCCTATGCGTTCAGCAACGTGGATCATCTCAGGATTTGTCTCCAATATCCAGCTCATTTCAGAAGACGTTTTATTTTGCCCCTTCAGTCCGTTTTGAATAGATCGATGGTGCAGCAAGGCGTCGATACCTTTGCCTTGATACTCAGGCAAAACTCCCATCAAGGCTGTGCGAAGGCTTTTTAGCTTTCTTTTTTTCCACAACAACTTAAAAATCCCAAATGGGAACAGTCTTCCATCCATCGTTTTCAGGATCTCATTTATATTCGGCAGGCCTATAGAAAACCCCACAGGTTTTCCTTTTATCTCTGCCATATGAGCAAAATCAGTGTCAATGATCATTTTAAGATCTTTACCTGCCGCTTCAAATTCCTTTTCAGAAAGCGGAATAAATCCCCAGTTGTTTTTCCATGCCTCATTAAAGATTTCCCTTATTATCTTGATCTCTGATTCCATTTTCTTCAAATTGAGCGGACGTATTACAAGATCAGGCACACGATGCTTTACAATATCCATCGCTCGGTTTATTCGATCTAAAGAAACAGTTTCCGTATCTACCATATAAGCATACATATCCATTTCCTTTGAAAAGCCACAGCTTAAAATAAGCTCGTCATAATAGGAAAAGTTATATGGCATCATGATGAAGGGGTCCTTGTCAAAACCATCGACCAGAACTCCGATCGTATCCATCATGCTTGGGCTCGCCGGCCCCAATACTTTATTCATCCCCTTGTCTCTCAACCAGTCTGAAGCTACACGAAATAATAAATTTGCCGTATGCTGGTCATTTATGCACTCAAAAAAACCAAAATGGCCGGTTTTTGTCCCGTGAAATTCATTAAACCGATGATCCACTATAGCGGCAATGCGCCCCACTTCTTTATCATCCTTTTCAGCTAAAAAGAGAGCTATTTCAGCATTGTCAAAAAAAAGATTTTTTTTAGGATCGATCAGTTTTTTCTGATCCATTCTAAGCGGAGGCACCCAATGCTCTTCATCTTTATAGAACTTATATATGAAATCAGTAAACCGTTTTTTTTCTTCTTTAGTAGAAACGATGGTTACTCCTGAACTATTCATATAACCTTCGCAGGATTAGTTTATTCAATTGCTGAGTGACCATTTCTGTCAATGACACCATGTTTAAGCCCAACTTTTCGAAAAGCTTCTAAAATCTGATCAAGATGCTCATCGGTATGGCTGGCCATATAACTCGTTCTAAGTAAAGACTGTCCCTGTGGTACAGCCGGTGGGACAACGGCATTAGTATAAACTCCTTCTTCAAAAAGATCTTTCCAGAATTTGAAACAGTTCATCATTTCACCAATCACCACGGGAATGATAGGACTTTGACTGCTCCATACATTGAAACCTAATCCACGAAGTTCCTTGCGCATATAATTAGCAATTACTTCAAGTCGTTCCAGTCTCCAGGGTTCTTCCTCCAAAATTTCAAGTGCTTTTAGCACCGTAGCCACATTAGCGGGTGGCATAGATGCACTAAAAATATGAGCGGGGGACTTGTGCCGGATATATTCAATGACAGGTCGGTCACCTACTAAAAACCCACCCAAAGAGGCAAATGATTTTGAGAAAGTACCACTGATTAAATCCACTTCATCTGTAAGGTCAAACACTGAAGCAGAACCACGACCGCCTTTACCAATAACTCCGATAGCGTGAGCATCATCCAGATAAAGCCGGGCGTTAAACTCTTTCGCCAGTTTCACTAATTCCGGTACTTTTGCCAGTGTCCCCGACATGGAGAAAACACCATCCGTTACAATGATTTTCCCTGCATCAGGGGCAGCTCGTTCCAGCAATTTTCTCAGGTGATCCATATCATTATGTTGATACCGGACTGTTTTTGCATTAGCTGCAAGTGTCCCCATGACGATACATGCATGGTTATCCTTGTCAGAGAAAATAATATCATTACGATCAGCTATAGTTTGGATAGAACCTTCATTGGTTTGATATCCAGTGCTAAATAGCACGCACCCTTCTTTGCCCATAAAGTTTGCGAGTTTTTCTTCCAACTCCAGATGGCTGTCGAGTGTACCATTTAGATATCTGGAACCGGTACATCCCGTTCCGTATTTGGTAAGCGCCTCTTGTGCTGCTTTAATGGTACGCTGATCATTAGTAAGCCCCAGATAGTTATTGGAACCGGCCATGATCACTCTTTTGCCTTCAATTTCTACAACAGTCCCGTCTGTGGCTTCAAGTGGTTTAAAATAAGGATAGAGCCCCATTTCTTTTATTTCATCCGCCTTCGTGAAATTGAAAGCTTTGGAAAAAATATCTGATGTTGTGGCACTGGATTTTTGGTCGGCCATTCGCTAATTCCTTAACAAAGATTCTAAATAAATATCAAAATATAGCCAGTATTAAATTTCAATCAAATTTCAGAAAAGATACTGTTAACTACCGGCTGCTGACATAGGTTAAAAATTATCGTGTAAAAGATAAGAAAATTATTGGTCTGCTACTGAATTACATCTCAATTTTCTTATCCATGTGCACTAAGTAAATATTTTTACTAAGAACTTTGGTTCTTATCCAATAATTCCTGATATCTTTTAAATAACAACTCAAAGTGTCCTCGCATGGTTACGATATCTTTTTCAGCCGCTATTTTTGTAGCATTAACTAATTTTTTTCTGTCTTTTTCAACTAACCTGAGAAGGTTTTCAGTGAAAGATCTGGCATTCCCGGTTTCATAGGTTTCGCCAATATCAGAATTTGTAATATTAGCCGCCCCCCCCCTGTCGGGCACTAACACCGGCAGCCCACTGCACACTGCTTCAGCAACTACAATACCATAGGTTTCTGCAGCAGAACCGTGAACAAAATAATCTGAGGACGCCAGTATATCAGCCAACTGATCCCGGTTATCTGTAAACCCCATTACCTTAACATGATCAGATTTACTTGCTTTTCGGTTCACATATGCACGGATCGGTCCGTCACCAAAGATCATAAGCGCCATAGGTGCTTTTTTTGATGCGGCTTTGAAACCGTCAATAATGGTACCCAATCTCTTTTCCGGATGATGCCTGCTGATAGCGATCATCAAATGGGCTGATGCCGGAAGACCAAAGTCAGCCAGTAATGTTGTTCTTAATCCTTCATCTCTTCGCTGCGGTGAGAAGAAATCCTTATTGATCCCAAATGGAACCGGGATTGGGTTATGAACCCCATAGCTGCCAATTCTATCGGCGAGCCACTCTCCACTTACCACCGTGGCATCAAAACGATTGCTTAGATTTTGAAGGTATTTCCAATAAAAACCAAACAACTTATCGACCCACTCAAATCCAAAAGTGCTCCCAAAAAATGTATGGGGATAGGCTGCAACGGGATCTTGATGAAAAATAAAGGTTTTCACCGCATCCCCTTTCCAGCGGCCTGCAAACCAACCTCCCGTCCATGGGGAAGACCCTTCTACAATATCGGGTTTCTCCTGATCCAGAATCTTATGTACAGCCTTTTCTCTCCATAAGAGATAGTAACGCCAATCCACCGGAAGTCGGGGACCTTTCACCCATATCACGCGGCCTCCATACCTTTCTTCTTCGCCCCAATCTTTTCCGGGGGCCACCACCACTACTTCATGCCCCATTTCGGACCCAAATTTCAGCTTTTGGTTGATATAAGTTTTAACCCCGCCACCCTGATCTGTATAAAATTCTGCTATGTCAACGATCTTCATCTAATTAATAATGTCTTTTTAGAAATAATTTTTAGGTGCAGGTTCATTCAACGCTTCTTTATAATTGTCTGTCAGACGACCGTTAATTTCACCCCATTCATAGTTCAGTGCTTTTTGGCGAGAAGCTTTGCTCATTTTATTTCTGAGATCTTTATCTGAAACTATGAGCGAAAGTTTCTTCGCAAAGTCATCTTTATTTTCAGGTTCAGCGAGGCAACCATTCACACCATGCTCAACAAGTGATTTACTGCCGGCAGCATCTGCGACTAAGCACGGTAATCCGCTGCTCATGGCTTCAAGTGTTACATTCCCAAAGGTTTCGGTGTGTGAAGGGAACAGGAAAATATCGCTGCTTGCATAGGCTTTGGCAAGGTCTTCATCTTCCAGGAACCCGGTATATTTTGCCTCCGGCATCAGTGCTTGTAATTCTTCTTTGGCGGGTCCGTCTCCTACTACTAATGCTTTTACCCCTTTATTATTAGCTGCCATTTGTTGCACGCTATACCGAAAGGTATCCAGCTCTTTTTCCCACACTAACCGCGAGACAAAGGTAACCACAATGTCATCTTCAGAAAACCCAAGTGAGTTGCGCCATGCTTCATCCCTTTTTTTCGGAGAGAATAAATTGGTATCCACGCCCCGAGCCCAGATCCTCATGTCCGTATCAAAACCTTGCGGAATCAGCTCCTCGATCATAGACTTTGATGGTACATATACATGGGTGCATGAATTGTAGAACCAGCTTAAATATCTCCAGGCAATAAATTCAATGGCCGTTAAACCATAGTACTTAAAATAGCTGGTAAAATGAGTATGGTAAGATCCAACCACCTGAACACTGTTTTTCTGAGCCCACTTCAATGCTCTCAAACCGCCAAGATCCGGAGTTGCTATATGTATGAGCGTAGGGTTGAATGCTTCCAGTTCCTTCTCAGCCTGAACAGACATTCCGGTTGTAACTCTGTATTCCCCCCGGCCTGAGACCGGCATCCTTATGGAAGGCAGTGTAACCAATCTTCCGTTGTGTTCCAGTTCCGGTTCATCGATGGTAGGCCCAAATACCAACACAGGAATACCCTGCCCTTCCAAAAACTTTACCAGACGATTTAAAGTGAGGGAAACACCATCTTTGATGTGGTTATAATTACCTGTAAAAAGGGCGACTCGTAATTCTTTCATAAATATTTAAAAGCAGACGGCATATTTGTATCTTAAGAGCCCTGCGATGATTCTTGGTATTACATCTATTCATTCCAAATAATTTTTAAATATAAGGAAATTAATGAAAGCCTTTGTAACCGGAGGAACAGGTTTTATTGGAAGTCACTTAGTAGAAGCTATCATCAATTCAACCGATTATGATGAAGTGCGATGTTTGGTAAGAAGTGAACCAAAATGGCTTTCGGGCTTATCTTTCAACACCATAAAGGGAGATCTCAACGACCTGAAAGCATTAGGAAAGGGGTTGGAAGGAGCTGATGTACTTTTCCATGTAGCCGCAATCGTGAAAGCTCCTTCAAAAAAGGAGTTTACTCAAGCGAATGTGGATGCTACCGAAAACCTCGTTCGTCTTGCTCAGAAGAAAGGAGTTAAAAATATTGTTATTCTATCCTCTCTGGCAGCAGCAGGACCAAGTACCGGTTCGCCCAAAAAAGAAGGGCAACCCATGGAGCCTGTGAGCATGTACGGGAAATCAAAAATGGAGATGGAGGCGAGGGTAAAAGCCGCAGCGTCAAAAAATGACAGTATCAAAATCATTCGCCCCCCGGCCGTATATGGACCGCGGGAAGACCAAATCTATTCTTTCTTTAAATCCTGTAGTAAAGGTATTTGCCCAATTGTAGGAGATGGGAACAATCCCAGAATATCCATGGTCTATGTGAGTGATCTTGTTGACGGAATATTGCTGGCTGCCGGTAAAGAGGACACCGGCGTTCATACGTATTTTATTTCCGGTGAAGGTGTACATTCCTGGAATGAGATCAAGGGAATTACTTCCAAAGTATTGGGCAAAAAATTGATTCCGCTTAAAATAAAACCAAGTGTTGTAAAAAAGGCAGCCGGTGTTATTGAAAATATTGCATCATTATTCGGAGTGTATCCCGTTGTAAACAAGGAAAAAGCTAATGAGCTTATTTTAGAGTGGACTTGTACCTCCGAAAAAGCTGAAAAAGAATTAAATTACCGTCCGAAAGTGTCTTTGGCTGAAGGTATTTCAAGAACAATCCACTGGTATAAAATACATAACTGGTTATAGTATGATGAATAGTACTGCTAAGATCACTCCCTTTTTAATTTCCTTCCTTCTCTTGGGGTTCAATATTCAGGCTCAAGAAAAAATTGTTCAGGATTACAGCCGTCTCATGGAAATCCCGGAAGTTGTGGCTATGGAAAGCTCGCCCACTCATCTATATGTTCTGTCGGAAAAAGAAGGCATGGCTGTTTTTCGAGCCTATCCCGATTCACTTCAATGGCTCTACACGTCTTCCGGTATGCAGCGCAGGGGAAATAAGATCATGAGTGATATTCGTTTTGCTTATTTATTCGGCGATTCAAACCGTCTGACTGTGCTTGAGCCTACTTCCCCACTTGGTGTCTATTCCTCAACCTATCTTCCCGGCTCCCCTAAAGCCGCAGCCCGAATAGATAACAGATTATATATTGCTTTGGGTGAACGCGGGCTCGGAATGGTTTTGCTTGATACTCCTGAGACCGTTGACACTGATCCGGTTTTTGTAGCTGAAGGTGAAATTTCGGGGGCATCCGTACTTGATATTCGTTCCACAGAATTCAGCAACCAGCTTTTCGTACTTACTGATGAGCCTTCTTTACTTATTTTTGATCAGGAAGATTCCGCTTTGTCATTGTCACGTGAGATCGATATCCGAACTTCACTTTCCCATATTTTTATTGATGAAGAAGAGGTTTGGGGAAGTACTGAAAACGGAGAGATCTATGAAATACGATCAACCGGTATCGGGAAACGTATTGGCGTCACCAATGAAGAAATTCAAAATATCGTCCGGTGGAATGACCGCATTTTTGCAAGAACAATTTCCGGCCGGGTTTGGGTAACTGACAGTGACGGATCTTTAGGCATCTGGAAAAATGACCAGAATGCCGGTAACCACATAGCAAATAGTACCCATAAACTATGGATCTCAGAAAATAACAACATCTCTACTGCTCTTCTGAGAGTCGATTCTTTGAATTCAGATCAAGTCGCAGCTGCCGATTTTAAGATCAAAGAGATCCCAAATCAGATTATCACTTATCCCAACCCCCTGATATTGAGTCTTGAGATGGAAGCAAATTATCCGGCCGATGAAGTTGACTTTTCATACAGATCCAATGTTGGCAATGCAAAGATCAGAAAACAGGGATTTTATTGGCAGCCTAACATAAATCAGGTTGGAAATCATTGGTTCAATATTGTTGCTACTAATGCTGAAGGCGAATCTGACAGTACCCGTTTTGTAGTGGATGTTCGATCTTTTAATTCACCTCCGCGATTCAGCCCTGTGCGTTCTGCAAGTATTGCAGTGAATGAAGAATATGTGGTTCAATTCTCAGCTACCGATCCCGACAGTCCGCATAATTCGTTAGTCAGATACATCGGAGTTGATATGCCTGACGGAGCTTCCATCAATGAGAAAACAGGGAAATTTACCTGGACCCCTACGGAGCGGCAGGTTGGAGAAACAACTTTTAAGATCATTGCAACCGACAGGCTTGGTGCCGCGTCCTCTATTGATGTCACCCTTAAAGTTTTGGACATCGTACGCGACAGTGAAGAGTAATTTCTATTCAAAATCATAACAACGCATCTTGCAAAATTCTGATTTTTCTTTTCATCTGTTAAAATGGTATCAAGATCATAAAAGACAAATGCCATGGCGGGATGAACCCGACCCGTACAAGATCTGGATCTCAGAGATTATGCTTCAGCAAACACGGGTTGATCAAGCAACTCCTTATTTCAGAAATTTTATTTCTCTTTTTCCTACTGTTTATGATCTGGCCAATGCTGATCAACAGCAGGTATTGAAAGCTTGGGAAGGCCTCGGATATTACAGCAGAGCACGGAATTTACACGCAGCTGCTAAGATGGTAGTTCAGAAATATGATGGAAAACTGCCGGAATCCTACGATGAGATCATTAAACTGAAAGGCGTGGGGCCTTACACAGCCGCTGCTGTAACCAGTATCGCCTTCAACAAACCCAATGCGGTTGTTGACGGAAATGTAATACGTGTACTTACCCGCTATTTTGGCATTGAGGACGACACCCGAAGCACCAAAACCCGTAACAAAGTTCAGGAATTTGCCAGTACACTTATTGACGAACATCAGCCCGGCGATTTTAATCAGGCATTGATGGAGCTTGGTTCTGAAGTATGCACACCAGCAAATCCTGATTGTACAAATTGTCCTGTTCAGGGCGGATGTATAGCTTCTAAAATAGCGAAAACAGATGTTATTCCGTATAAATCACCCGCCAAGAAAAAACCTCACCATACCATCGGGGTCGGAATCATAGAACGCAAAGACGGAAAGTTGTTAATTGCCCTGAGGCCGGAAAATGCCATGTTGGGCGGACTTTGGGAATTCCCGGGTGGAAAACAGAAGGAGGATGAGCCTATTCAAAAAACGGTGGAGCGTGAGCTCAAAGAAGAACTCGGAGTTGAGGTAAAAGCTTACAAAGAACTGATGATTTTAAAACATACCTACTCTCACTTTTCTATTACTATGCACGCATGGTTTTGTACGCTTATAACGGGAACGCCGAAGCCTAAAGAAAGTCAGGAAGTCCGGTGGGTAACACGGGAAGAACTGGAGCAATATCCCTTCCCAAAAGCCAACAAAGTGCTTACTGAAAGGCTTATAAAAGAATCCTGATCATTTTATGGCAACTCCACATACGTGTGGGATGATCGGCACAAATACCGTTTTGCTCTCAAATTCTTGCATTTCAACTTTGCTAAAATGTGCATTCTGTATCACTTTTCCGCTGTCTCGGCTAACATGGCAGCCGTCAAAAACCCACTTCCAGGGCCTTTCTACTATATGTTGAACTTTGCAGATCCACGTGTCTCTCTCGGCTTTCACATGTTCCAGGAAAGCAAATTTTCCCTCTTCTTTCAGCACTCTTCTGATCTCGGAAATCACTTTTACCGGGTTTTCTGCTGAACATAAAACCAGGCTTCCAAATACCATGTCCACCGATTCCTCTTTTAGATTCATAGTCCCGGCTCCGTAATTATTGATCTCCACCTCTATTCCATAATACCTTGCTCTTCTGTTAAGCAACTCATTGAATGATCTCTTTGGCTCTATCACGATCACTTTTGTGCCCGGCCTTAGATATCTGAAATTGGCACCGTAACCCGCCCCAATTTCAACCACAGTATCAGGATGGTCTTTTAGCAACTTTCGCTTTCGGTCACCGTAGCGGGCGTGCATATACCTATCTACCAATAAAAAGAACCATTCGTTGATTTTTTGAATCAATTTGTCTGAGTTTTGTTTGTATGTTTGAGCACTTACCGGATAACCCCTTCACGTTATTGTCGATTACGTAAAAACTCTAATCTCAACAAACTTAGCTTATTTCATTGACCCGTAAAAGAAAAAGGTATAAAACCATTTCTAAGAAAAAACTTCTGAAACTGAAATCCTTTCTGGATGATCTGGTAGTTAACATCGAACAGCCTGATTACATCAATGATGACCCGGTACAATTCATGCATGCTTTTGAGGATAAAAATGATAAAGAGTTAGCAGGCTTTTTTGCCGCAACCATGGCCTGGGGCAGGCGGGATATCGTAAATGCGAAAGTTGAAGATCTGCTTCAGCGTATGGATTATAAGCCGTATGAGTTTATTCAAAATTATTCTGATAGTGATGCCCACGTTTTTGAAGGATTTAAACACCGGACTTTTAAACCCATAGACGTACACTGGCTGACAAAAACACTTCAATCTATCTTGTTGAAATTTCGAACCTTTGAAAGATTTTGGGATTTTTGTGCCGAACAGGCTAAAGTTCAAAAAAGAGAATTGATTGCAGTCTTTCACGATCAATTCTTTGCTCTACATCCCGAGATACCACAGCGAGTACGGAAACATGTTTCCAATCCCGAAAAGAACAGCTCCGCTAAGCGCTTATATATGTATTTGAGGTGGGTCATTCGAAAGAACAGCCCTGTCGATCCAGGCACTATGAGTTTTATAAGTCCTTCTGAATTAAAAATTCCTTTAGATGTTCATGTAGCCCGCCAAGCACGTAAGCTGGGGCTTCTGTCCCGCAAACAAAATGATTGGAAAGCGGTACTTGAACTAACGAAGAAAATGAAAATTCTGGACCCTGAAGATCCTGCAAAATATGACTATGCCCTTTTTGGGATCGGTGTATTAAGATCAGGCATACCTGATGAGCTGATAATAAATAAGCGGGTTGAGTAACAATTTCAATATTCTGTTTATTTTAAAACAGCGAAAGAGTTTGTATATTAGGTATTCCCAATTATGGGGCAAAAATTAAAAGAAAGGATGTGATACTTCATGTTAGGAGTCGAAGTAAAAGACAACGAAAGTGTTGATCGCGCAATAAATCGCTTTAAGAAACTGGTATCCCGGTCACGTGTTCTCAACGAATACAAAGATCGACAGCAGTACACGAAGCCTTCATTTGAGCGACGCGAAGCTTTGAAAAAAGCCAAGCGAGAACAGAGACGTCGCAATCGCGACAACTTCTAAGCGAAGTGTAACGAATTCGAGCCCTCCGGTTTTACCTGAGGGCTTTTTTTATGGCCTCATGTAAATACCTGATCCCATTCTTTTGTTTGGAGCCGGGCATTACCAGGTCTTTATAGCCTAATTTTTTTGCCTCTTTTTCACGCTGTTCCAAATGAGGAACCGTCCGTATTTCTCCTCCAAGCCCAACCTCTCCAATAAATGCCATGTGTGAAGCGATAGGCTCATCCATTAAACTTGATACGAGTGCACAGCAAACTCCCAGGTCCCCTGCGGGATCATTTAGCTTAAATCCACCCGCAATATTCAGGTAAACATCATGATTGGAAAAATTTTTACCTACTCTCTTTTCCAACACTGCCAACAGCAGTGCCAGCCTGTTTCTGTCAAAACCGTTAGCGGTTCGCTGTGGCGATCCATAAGATGAGGGGATTACAAGTGCCTGCACCTCTATCAAAAGCGGGCGTGTTCCTTCCATCGTGCACACAACAGCATTCCCGCTTATTCCTGTAGTTTTATCCGAAATAAAAAGTTCAGAAGGATTGGAAACCTCGATCAACCCATCCGATTTCATTTCAAATACTCCAACCTCCTGGGCCGCTCCAAATCGATTTTTGAGGCTCCTAAGTAAACGATAAGTGTACTGCTTGTCTCCTTCAAACTGAAGAACTGTATCTACCATGTGCTCTAAAACTCGCGGTCCGGCGATATCTCCTTCCTTGGTCACATGCCCGATCACAAGTGTGGTAATATTTTTTTTCTTTGCAAGTTGCTGAAATAATGCCGCGCATTCTTTTACCTGCTGAATACTTCCCGGCATACTCGAGAGTTCTGTCCTGTACACGGTTTGAATGGAATCTACGATGAGCAGGTCGGGCTGCATTTTCTGAGCTTCAGCAATGATGTTATCCACCTGGGTTTCATTGTATATCAACAATTTGTTCGATTCTACGCCAAGCCTGGCTGCGCGTTGTTTGATCTGTCCGGCCGATTCTTCCCCGGCACAATACAGTATGGTTAATTCAGGATTTGCCTTAGCTATTTGCAGCGTAAGGGTGCTTTTTCCAACTCCGGGCTCTCCTCCTATCAAAACATAGGAACCCGGTAAAAACCCTCCACCCAATACCCGGTCAAGTTCCGAGATATTACTTTTAAATCTTGATTTCTCTGAAGTTTCTACATCCTCGAGTTTCTGAGGTGCTGCCGTTGATTCCAGTCCCTCTACTTTCGCTTTATGGGATGATGAGGATTTTTTAGAGACCGTTTTTTCAGAAAAAGTATTCCACTCTCCACATGAAGGGCAAGATCCATTCCATTTTGGTGAAACATATCCGCAATTAGAACACTCAAATTGAGTTTTCACTTTTGCCATATCAATCCTGCTGGGTTACTTCTACAACTTTCTGATTGATGTACCAGGTAGTGGCCATAATTCCCAATCCAACACTGATGTAATAACTGATGATCCTCCATAAAAATACGGCAAGGCCGATAAATCCTTCACGGGAAATTAGCGGGCCTTGAAATAATACAAACAACCCTTCCACACCACCGCTTCCACCCGGAGTAGGCACAACCAGAAAAGCGAGGTTCATGGCAAGGCTTCGTAATACGGATAACACTTCCGGTGCAGGAAGTAAACTGAGTACTACGATCGTGGGTAAAGCGATTCTCATAATCCATGACATTGTCGATAGAAAAAAAGCTTTCATTAGAAAGCTGAATGGTTTTTTCCTCAGTTGATGTGCATATTGCTCGAGGTTTTCAGCTTCAATTTCGATCTTATCACTCATTTTTCTGAGCACAGGAAGTTTGAATACTACTTTAACTACTTTTTTTATGGCAGCCGGATTTCTAAGAACACCATAAGCAAGAACACTGGCATAACTGAGAAGTCCCACATAGAGCAACCCCATCGAAACATCTCCTACCAAGCCAACTTCAGCAGGCACCACTTCATAAAATATTCCGGCAAACAAAAGAATTGGAATGGCCATGGCAAACCAAAGCTGATCAAGTAACACTCCATATAATATAATAGCTCCGGCATCTCCTAATTTAAGACCTTCCTTGGTCATGGCGTAAGTTGCCATTGGAGCTCCACCAATAGTAGATGGAGTTACAGCGGAAGTGAAGTCCCAAGCCAATACCACCCGGACAGAAGCGAACCAGTCCAATTTCTTCTCCGATAGAAACCGGATCTTGGCAGCTGCAAACCAAACTCTTAATAATGAAACCACTACAGCAATCACCAGTCCTGGTAGCCTTTTAGGTGCAAGGTGCTCCAATACGCCCGGCGTGTAGGTCCAGTAGATCACTCCTGCCATAGTCGCTAAACTCAAGGTAATAGAGATGATCAAATATTTCCTGGATAGCAGAGATTGTGGCTGCTTATTATGTTTTGTTTCGCTACTCAAATAATATCCTGAATCAGAATGGCTTAGATAAAAAAAGCCTTACAGGCCATTTCCTGCAAGGCTTAATGTGTTTTCTGCTTGTTATGCAAGTGTGATCTCATCATTGAGGTAAACGTCCTGAATCATATTCAGAAGTTTAACCCCTTCCTTAAGTGGTCTTTGAAATGCTTTCCGCCCACTTATAAGCCCCATTCCACCGGCACGCTTGTTGATGATAGCTGTTTTAACCGCATCGGCAAAATCATTGGTACCGGAAGCGCCACCTGAGTTGATTAACCCGGCGCGTCCCATAAAACAATTAGCAACCTGATATCGAGTCAGGTCAATCGGGTGATCTGAACTAAGTTCAGAATAAATTCGCTCATCCAATTTACCGTAACTTGAATCACCGGAATTCAATGCTTTGTACCCGCCGTTATTTGTGGGCTGCTTCTGCTTGATGATGTCTGCACCAAGAGTAGTACCAATATGATTCGCTTGTCCGGTAAGATCAGCTGAGGCATGATAATCAACACCATCAACTTTAAATGCACTGTTTCGTGTATAACACCAAAGGATAGTTGCCATACCAAGTTCGTGAGCATAAGCAAAAGCTTGGGCTACTTCCTGAATTTGTCGGTTAGATTCTTCAGATCCGAAATAGATAGTGGCCCCGACAGCGGCAGCTCCCATATCATAAGCCTGATCGATGGTGCCAAACATGATCTGATCATAATTGTTCGGATAAGTCAATAACTCATTGTGATTGATCTTTACTACGAAAGGAATTTTATGTGCATATTTTCTTGAAACGGAAGCAAGTGCTCCAAAAGTTGAAGCAACGGCATTACATCCTGCTTCCATAGCAAGGTTTACAATATGATCGGGATCAAAATAATCCGGATTTTTTGCAAAAGAGGCTCCGGCTGAATGTTCAATTCCCTGGTCAACAGGCAGTATTGACAGATACCCGGTTCCACCTAAACGCCCGTTATTTAATAATCTTTGAAGATTTTGAAGCACCCTGTTATTGCGATCAGAATGATACCAAACGTCATCTACATAACTTTTGCCCGGCTTAATCAGCCGATCTTTATTGATGGTTTTACATTTATGGTCAAGAAGATCCGAAGCTTCATCCCCCAGAAGTTCTTCGATACTGTTTATTCCAAGTGACATAATTAATTTTCCCTTTTTAAATTTGTTTTTATGAGTGAGTAAGTGGGCAGAAAATATAAGCCTAAATGAGGGAAATGGCTAAAGAGAAGTTTATGGAAATTAAGCTACTGTCATCTCCATGTTAAGTTGCCGGGTAGAATATCGATTGGTGGTTGCCAATTGCCGATCCGGACAAGCAATAGGTTAATATTGTGCTTAGGCTATTGGAACCGAAGTGTAATCTGCGACAAGGGCTTGCAAGCCCTTGCCGGCATTTCATACATGACTCAACACTGTTTGCTTTACATGTTTAAAATTTGTCATGAAAATAATTTCCATGACGCATTTAACACTCCTCGCAAACTGACTTTTTTTCAAACCGGTTTGTCATTTTGTAAATTCCGGCTTAAAAAATGTCAGTTCCAATTTCTTCCAAACAAAGTTGGCACACGATTTGTAAAGTAAAAGGTGTCGAACGATAGTGTCGATTTGGGTTATACCCTATGATCTTTAAATCAAATAAATCATTTAAAAGGAGGACAAACCTATGTTGATGCGAACAAACACTAATACTCCAACACTTTGGAATGACAACCCAACTACTTCACCTCTCAAAATATCCAATTGGATCGATGAGGTTTTTGATGATGCTTTGAACTGGTCGAAAGTGCAAACTTCAGGCTTTGTTCCTGAGTTGAATGTATATGAAACTGACAAAGAATTCGAAGTATCTGCCGCACTCCCGGGCATGAGTAAAGATGATATCGAGATCAGCTTTAATTCCGGTGTGCTTACCATCAGCGGTGAACGAAAAATGCAGCAAGAGGAGAACGATAAGCGATATCACCGAATTGAAAGCCGATTCGGTAAGTTCAGCCGTTCGTTGCCATTACCCGGAGATGTGGTTGATCAGGAGAAAATATCAGCTAAATACGAGAATGGCGTGCTAAATATTACCATTCCAAAAGTAAAAGAAAAAGCAGCTAAGAAGATCAAAATCATGTAAGCAACCCACAAAATATGGTTGAACATAAAAAAAGCCACGATTCTATTCGTGGCTTTTTTTATTCACCTTAAAACTTTGTTTATATATCCAATCTCCAAATTCTGATTGGTCTCCATTCGCTGCATTAGCTGCTATATGGAAATGAATGGTATCTGGAATCAACTCTGGAGATTTCCAAACTACATCCCAGCGATTTTCTCCATCTTCTAAAGGCAATATTCCTTGTTTAGAGTGTTGCAGATATTGCAGAGAATCCAGGACTTGTTGAGTAAACATCACTCGATCATTTTTATCAAGCTGAAATGTCCCTGCCTGAGAACCATCCGCGTACCTTGCTGAAAGTTGAAATCCTGCCTTCATTAGATCTTCCCTCTGTATAATGATTTCAAATTCATACACACGATTCTCTTCTATAACATCCGGAATTCCATAAACTGAAAGATTTCCCTCTTCCCAATTCAGGTCATAATCGAAATGGCAGCTGTGACAGGTTTCCTCTCCAAAGCCACCGGTAAAGGCTCCTGCTAAATGCTCGGGATACAGCTCCATTTGTGGGCCAACTGTCGTCTCAACCATAGAAATAAAAAAACCGGTACTGAGAGCCAGCACCGGAATTAGTACTAATTTATGAACTGCTTTTAACATATCAATCCAGTTGTGTGCGGCCCAGATAGTTTGAATCTGTACCAAACCAAATGGAATTAGTGGCTTCATCAAACACCATATGACGTACACTTCCACCTCCACTTGGAATAGCTTTTGAAGCAATAAATTCTTTTGTGTTGGTGTCAAAGCCTACGAACATATTGGGACTTACACCTGTCTCGACCATCCAAACACGATCCATGTCATCTACAGTTACCGCATAAGGTCTTGAATTTTCACCTGATGGGAGTGGCCATTCATTGGTTTTACCATTCTTTGGATTATAACTACCTATATATCCACGGGAATAATCGCCATACCATATCACCCCGTCAGAAGTTTGAGCTAATCTACGGGGCCGGGTTTCTTCATTTGGAAGCTCAATTTCCTGAAGCTCCATAGTTTGAGGATCTACCGTAGCCAATTTATTCGTCCCAAATAAAACGATCCAAGGAGTCACTTTATCCAGGTCCATTATAATACCATAAGGGCGGGCTCTCTGGGTTGGAACTTTTATGATCGTCTCCTGCTCAGTCTCTACATTAAAATAACCTACAGAATTGGCACCCTGACTCGTAAACCAAATATTACCGGCCTCATCAAAGGTCATGGTGTGGGGGTCTCGGGCACTGTTATCATCCGGCATCATATATTTTGTGATCTCCCCGGATTCGGGATCAATCTTACCTATGTGATTAGCCCGGTTTCCGGCATACCATGGGGTACCCATATCATCAACCACTACCGTATGCGGCCCGGCTCCATCTTCAAGGTCTATCTTTCTGAATTCTTCCGTGTCTGGATCAAATTCGGCCACATAATGTGTCCTTTGTCCTACAAACCAAATATCTCCGTCAGGAGCTACATAAGGGTCTCTCGGACGACTCTCTTCCCATGGCACTTCCCATTCCTGAATTTGAACATCTACTTCAACTACTGCGTCATTACTTGCGGTAAAAAAAGTAACCGCTAACAATACCGACAATATCACTGCTATATATTTTATCATAATTCAATTCTCTTATATTGCTGTTTAAATCACATTAAACATAGAATAGAAAAAAACCTAACTCTCTTAAATATTTTAACAAAACCATTTTTTTGGCATTTTTAAATATTGTCTCGTCCTAAAATAGGTTGACAGTTTTTGTATTTATTAAGAAGAACCGGAGAGGGTAAGCTCTTCGGTTTTTTCGTGTATAAAGTTAGGGGTTTTCATTGCTAAACTTAAAGGAGGTCGAAAGCTATTGTAGATATGAATAGATTCGGCAACAAGGGTATTTAATTCCTTCGCGGTATTGCAGGTACACATTAAAAATTCATTTTTAAGAATCCCATTCACCCGTTCAGCGAGTGCATTTTGGTAACAATCATACCCATCCGTCATAGAAGCTCTAACATTATGTGCCTGCAGTAGCTGTTGGTAGATCTGTGAACAATATTGCAAGCCTCGATCAGGGTGATGTATGCTGTGCTGAGAAGTCCGGCGTTGTTTGAGCGCCATACGCAAGGCTTTAACCACACTTTCGGCACTCAAATCATCACTAAGGGGGTATCCCATGATTTTTCGGCTGTAGGCATCGGGGACCAGAGATAGATAATGCGTGCGGTGCCTGCTTTTAACATAGGTAATATCGCTGACAAAATATTGTTCGGGGTGCGATGGAGTTATCTGCTGCATTAAATTAGGATGCTTCTTCAGCCAGTGTTTAGAATGCGTGGTTTTGGTGTACGTTTTGGGTGGAGCTACGAGCATACGTTCGGCGCGCAACAGATCAAACAGCTTATCACGCCCCAGTTTTATCCCCTGTTCGGCAAACTCAGGGGTTAATAAGTAATGCAGTTTACGTGTGCCCAGTCGAGGCATCCGCTTTCGGTGGTGCGATACCAGGCTCTTCACCAGCTGATCTCGGTGATAAGTATCGGCTTGCCGGGCAACCCGTTTATAGATCGCCTGCCGGCTAATCCCAAATAATCGACAACTTCGAGCCAGGCTTATTTGCCCTGTTTGTTGCTTTTCAAGGACGATTTGGGCGAATACTTTTTTCGCAAACCGGCTCCATACTGCTTGTCAAACACATCAATCATAGACTGCATGATCGCATTCTTGGCTTGCTGGTCAGCAAGCTCTTTCTGCAATCGTTTGATCGTTTGAGCCGGTGTTTCTTTACTATGCGGGGGTTTCATCGTGTGAACTTTGGGAGTTGACCCGTCGAAACTACCATGGCTTCTCAACCATACCAACCCCGTACTTCTGCCTTGGATGCCATAGCGCTTTTGGGCTTGTTTGTACGTCATTTCCCCTTGTTCTACTTGGGAAACTACGGCTAATTTAAAGCCTAAATTATAATCCCGTTGCGTTCGCTTTTTCTTTGTTTGTTTTGAATTTGTCATAAATAAGTTCCAGTTGTGTCAACTTATTTCAGGACGGGACATGAACATAAAAAAAGCCACGATTCTATTCGTGGCTTTTTTTATTCACCTTAAAACTTTGTTTTTACGAGTGAGTAAGTGGGCAGAAGATATAAGCCTAAATGAGGAAAATAGCTAAAGAGAAGTTTATGGAATTCTGAAAAGTAAAATTATAGCATAATCAGGAACTGAGCTTTTTTAACTGGTATTGCTTTGGGGTGATTCCGGTTTGCTCTTTAAAGAGCTTGATGAAATGGCTCAGGCTGGAAAACCCAAGTTTATAACCTACATCTGTAACATTGTTTTTGGTATTCTTCAACAACCTGCAAGCTCTCTTAATCCGCTCTTTGTTTATATACTCGACAGGACTCATCCCAAATTCATTCTTAAAATACCTATAAAATGAAGCCTTACTCATGCATGCCACATCTGAAATTTCCTGAACAGTAATACTTTGGTTTAGATTTTTCTGAATGAATTCCACAGCCGCAGCAAGCCCATTTTTTGTTATATGATTTCGATAATTCTTTAAAAGCAGGTTTCTCGATTCCGTCTGTAGCATGTGCACAATTAGCTCAGAAACATTCAATTCGATCAATAAATCACGTTGGCTATGTTCTTCAGTAAAATTGTGGAATAGCTTTCTGATCAACAGATTTACTGATTCAGTATTCGAAAAATGAACGGAACTTTTTGCATCGTATTCCCACTCTCCTGAAATTGAGCTACGGGGTAATATGTCATTCATTTTTGCTACAATCTCGTTTACTCTCGTAAGTGGAAGTTCAACAGTAATACATTTGGTAGGCTCATTAATTTTTGCTTCCGGAAAATCAATATAAATAGTTTGATTTGGGGGAAGAACGAGTGATTCGCTTGGCAAAAAATCGAATGGTTTCTCATTATCGGAATGAATGATTTTCTTACCCGATATCATCCCGCAATACATAGGACTTGAGGCATGAAGTTCTACTCGGTTTGCTTCCTGATAAGTATCATATATAGAAAAAATGGCTTCGTTTCCGGCATAGCACGTACGATTTTCAACTAATTTCTGAGGTTCATGATACTTAGAAGCGGTTCCAAAATTCATAATCATATAGTTTATATTAGTCCGACAAGCCACTCCAGTCATATATATTATATACAAAGGGGTTTTTAAAACCAAATTGAGAGGATTACGGCACTTTTTGAGAGCTTAGGTCAAGATTGGAAGCGCTTTTAATGGTATTATTAAGGAGATCATTTTAATTAACCTAATGGAGAGCAACATGTTACACGAACGCCCATCATTCAAAGAAAAATATGACAACTATATCGGAGGCAAATTTACCCCTCCTGTTGACGGCGAATATTTTGATAATATTTCACCCATAGACGGCAAACCGTTCACGAAAGTAGCCCGATCTAATGAAAAAGATATCGAGCAAGCTTTAGATGCTGCCCACAAAGCAGCACCTGAATGGAACAAGTCATCAGCAGCTGAACGAGCTTCTGTACTTCTTAAGATCGCTGATATCATAGAAGAAAATCTTGAATATTTAGCCCGTGTTGAAACTGTTGAAAATGGCAAACCAATTCGGGAAACAATGAATGCCGATCTGCCTTTGGTAGTTGATCATTATCGATACTTTGCCGCTGCCATCAGAACACAGGAAGGTGGAATCTCCGAGCACGATGCTCACACTGTTTCTATTAATCTTCCTGAACCTTTAGGTGTTGTTGGCCAGATTATTCCCTGGAACTTCCCCCTGCTTATGGCGGCATGGAAAATTGCTCCCGCATTAGCCGCCGGAAATTGTACCATTGTAAAACCTGCCGAGCAAACCCCTGCAAGTATTATGGTGATGTTGGAACTGGTGGGAGATGCACTTCCTGACGGTATCTTAAATGTTGTAAATGGCTTTGGACCCGAAGCGGGCCAGCCCCTGGCAACCTCAGAGCGAATTAATAAAGTAGCCTTTACCGGAGAAACCACAACCGGACGCCTGATTATGCAATTTGCCTCTGAAAATCTGATTCCCGTTACGCTTGAACTGGGTGGAAAAAGCCCGAATGTTTTTTTTGAAAGCGTAATGGATGCCGATGACGAATACTTTGATAAATGCCTGGAAGGCGCTGCACTTTTTGCTCTAAATCAAGGGGAAGTGTGCACCTGCCCATCCCGGATTCTGGTGCAGGAATCTATTGCTGATGAATTTACCGAGCGGGTTATTGAGCGGGTGAAAGCCATTAAAATGGGGCATCCTTTAGATGATGAAACCATGGTTGGAGCTCAGGCTTCGAACGACCAATACGAAAAAATTCTGAATTACTTTGATGTTGGTAAAGAAGAAGGCGCCAAAGTTCTTGTTGGCGGCGGTAAAGCCGATGTGGGAAGTAATGGAATTTCAAACGGTTATTATATTCAGCCTACCATTTTTTCCGGTAATAACTCCATGCGGGTTTTTCAGGAAGAAATATTCGGTCCGGTTACTTCATTAACCACCTTCAAGGATTTTGATGAAGCCATCGAAATTGCTAACGACACCTTATATGGATTAGGCGCCGGTGTTTGGACCCGTGATGCCCATGAACTCTATCAGGCACCACGAGCTATAAAAGCTGGTCGTGTTTGGGTGAATTGCTATCACACCTATCCTGCCCATGCCGCCTTCGGTGGATACAAAAAATCAGGCTTCGGACGCGAAAATCATAAGATGATGCTCAGTCATTATCAACAAACCAAGAACATGCTTGTTTCTTATAATAAAAAAGCGATGGGTTTCTTCTAAAAACTCATGTGCATTCCAAAAATCCTTTGTCTTTTCAGGCAGGGGATTTTTTTTTCAATTTAACCCCAAACCAAGATGAATTATGGCTGTCAAAAGAGTACTCATTACCGATGACGCAAAAGAAGTAATGGATGAACTTCGTGAAAAGCACGGTGATTTGATGTTTCATCAAAGCGGTGGTTGTTGTGATGGCTCCTCTCCTATGTGCTACAAAAAGGGTCAGTTTAAAACAGGTAAAAGCGATATTAAGCTCGGCAAGGTAAATGGAGCCGAATTCTGGATGGCTAAAGATCAGTACAAATATTGGAAATTTATGCAGCTTACCCTCGATGTTAAACCCGGTCGCGGTTCCAGCTTTTCTCTTGAAATTCCCATGGGTGTCCGGTTCCTTGTAAAGTCCAAAATGTTTACTGAAGAACAGCTTGCGGATCTGGAAGAACTGTCCAATCCATAGTTCTTTTTTGCCTGAACTGTGCTTTACTTTCTTACATTTTATCGCCCAAAGTTGTCAATACGAATCCTGACTAAAAAGCCTTATTTTTGAGTAGTCAATTTTCAATAATAACTCTTTTTAGCTGATGAACATCGGTCGCATTAAACTGCCGGAACAACCTTTATTTTTAGCTCCTATGGAAGATGTCACCGACTCTCCATTCCGACAAATATGCCGGAAGAAAGGAGCCGATATTGTATTTACTGAATTTATAAGCTCAGAGGCACTTATTCGCGACTCCGATATTGCCATGCTCAAAATGGATTTCGATGAGATGGAACGACCATTTGGTGTCCAGATCTTTGGCGGCCGTGAAGAAGCTATGGAGGGTGCTGCAAAAGTGGCTGAAAATAATAATCCTGACCTGGTTGATATTAATTTTGGATGTCCGGTGTATAAAGTAGTTAAGAAGGGAGCTGGAGCTGGATGCCTTAAAGATCTTGCAATGATGGAACGTATGGCAGGTACCGTAGTTGATGCCGTCGAAAATAAACCCGTAACTGTGAAAACACGTCTTGGCTGGGATGATAATACCATCAAAATTCAGGAAGTGGCACTGATGCTTCAAAAACTTGGTGTGAAAGCGCTGACCGTTCATGCGCGCACCCGTGCCCAAAAATATAAAGGAGATGCCCGCTGGGAATGGCTTAAAAAGCTTAAGAATACGCCCGGCCTTGAGATTCCAATTATAGGGAACGGCGATGTAACTTCCCCTGAGTTAGCCAAGAAAATGTTTGAAGAAACAGGCGTTGATGGAGTTATGATCGGACGGGGAGCTATCGGAAATCCATGGATCTTCGAGCGAACCCGTCATTATCTCGAAACCGGTGAGTTACTTCCTGAGCCTACCGTGAGAGAACGCATTGAGCTCTGTGCCGAACAGCTTCGCCTTTCAGTAAGACATCAGGGAGAGCGATATGGTGTGATCATCATGAAAAAGCATTACGGGCAATACCTGAAGGGAATACGAAATGGGAAGAACCTGCGTATGGAGATCATGCAGCATGATGAAATGGATCCGATCCTCGAGCTACTCTATAACTTTGATGAGACAGAAATCCACGCAGTTGCTTGAGTGATAAATTAGATCCAATCAACAAATTTATAAAAATTACATTAGCGTCAGTTTGAGATAAGAAATAAGTCAAAAGGATAAAATGGATGTTTAAGGTACTTCCCGTGGAGACGGAAATCTAAGTATGGCCATTCATTCCGTATTCGATTCCTGATAAACCATAGGATTTTGGGCATTCGCTGCGAAATGATCCTTCAACGCGTTCAACAGATGGTCTTTATATCGAATTCGCGGTACTTCATCACTTTATTACTCTTTCTGAATCTTTTGGGGCTTGGCATCGTAATCATAGTAACACTTTAACAGATCCAATAAACATGTTTACACGATTGGCAAGACTTTTCAATTCTCTCATTGGCGCATCCGTGGTTGCTGCCTCTCCCCTTAAAGCCATCACCGGGATTGTAATCAGTATTATTCTGCCTTATTTACTATATGCTTTTTTGGGAGGGTTTGGAATCGCTCTTGCTTTGGCTGGCCTGGTATGGGGCGCAGTCTGGCTGACCAAGAAAAAAGAATGAGGAATAAAGTAGTTCTACACACACTAAAAACTATAAATACTCTCTTCCTATAAACGGCTTCAGCACTTCTGGAACCCTTACTTTTCCATTCTCTTCCTGATAAGCCTCCAGTAACGCAGACACTACTCTTGGTAATGCCAAACCGGATCCATTCAGCGTATGAAGGATCTCGATCTCCTTCTCATCTTTACGATACCTCAGTTGCATGCGTCGGGCCTGAAAACTCTCAAAATTAGAGCATGAACTAACTTCCAGCCATCTTTTTTGTCCCGGACTCCAAACTTCCAGATCATACTTTTTACTTTGGGTGAAGCCCATATCACCGGTACACATAAGTAACGTTCGGTATGGGAGCTCAAGCGCTTCTAATAATCCCTCTGCATGTTCGCGGAGACTTTCAAGTTCATCGTAGGAATCTTCCGGCCTCACGATCTTGACCAGCTCAACCTTATCAAACTGGTGTAAACGGTTCAGCCCTCGCACATCTTTTCCGTAGGAACCCGCTTCCCGTCTCCAGCATGGGGTATGGCATACGTATTTTTTTGGTATATCTTTATTTTCGAGGATCTCATCCCTGTGATAGTTAGTAACCGGAACCTCAGCCGTTGGAATGTTAAAGAACCCATCGCGTGGAATTTCATACATCATGTCCTCTTTATCCGGAATTTGTCCGGTACCGCGAGCTGAATCTTCATTCACGAAATACGGAGCCTGCATTTCAATGTATCCGGCTTTAGCAGCCTCGTTTATAAAATAGTTGATCAAAGCTCTTTGGAGTTGAGCTACTCCCCCAACGTAAAAAGGGAAACCGGCTCCCGTAACTTTTACCCCACGCTCAAAATCTACCCAGCCATGTCGTTCAGTAAGTTCCCAGTGGGGTTTTCTCCATTCACTTTCATTTGGAGTGCCCCATGTTTTAAAAGTTTCGTTGTCCTCTTCTGTTGCACCTATCGGTACGCTTGGGTGGGGTACATTAGGGATCCGGAGTAATAAATTATCCCGCTCAATTCTCAACTTTTTAACCTCTTCCTCAATTTCCTTGATCTGCTCTTTCATTGCAGAGGTTTCTTTGATGATCTCTTGAGCTTCCTCTTCCTTACCCTGGCTCATCAACTGTCCGATCTTACCCGACTTGGTATTACTTTCACTGCGCAAAAGATCTCCCTCATGCACTTTTGCTCTCCACTCTTCATCCGCTGAAAGTACTTTTTCCACCACAGAAGTGTCTTTTTCACCTTTATTTGTGATGGCTTTTTTTACCTGTTCGCGATTTTCCCTGATGAAACTAATATCAAGCATGGTATATTTGGTTATCGGATTGTTAATTAAGAATTCAAAGATAAGAGGTATTCGCCTTTTTGTTATATCTTTTTTGGGTGAAAATTCAATAAGAAAGAGCATTTTATGGAAGCGCTTTTTATATTGATTACCTAAATAATTAAGGCTACCATTCGATGTTCAAAGAAATTTTAGGTAAATAAGCACCAATCATGAGTCAATTATTAGACGAAACCGACCTTACCATTCTCAATCATTTACAGGAAAATGGCAGGGCACAGCGTAATACCATTGCGGAGATCGTAAACCTTTCTGTACCCTCGGTTTCAGAGCGGATGAAAAAGCTCGAAGAACGTGGCCTTATCGAAGGATACAAAGCCATCCTAAACAGTAAAAAATTTCATTTTGATATCACTGCCTTCATCTTTGTTCAAGTTGACGGTTCTGAGAATTATCAAAATTTTGTAGAAAAAGCTTCCGGTGAAGTTGAAATCCTTGAATGCCATTCTATAACCGGAGACGGTTCCCATTTCCTTAAGGTAAGAACAAAAAATACCGGTTCTTTTGAGAGCCTGCTTTCCAGAATTCAAGCCTGGGAAGGAGTAAGTAAAACACGGTCTAATCTGGTTCTATCCAGCTTTAAAGAGACGCGTTTCATTCCGGTGGAACATGCCGCCGAGCTTATAAAAAAGCAGTAATAACCGCCAAATCATTTCACCTCACTTTACGTTTACTTACTAAAGTAAGAATCATTAACTTACGTCATTCTGACAGTAAAAATAATAGGCCTGATTGTCCTTTTAAAATTCGGATATTCAGGCTTAACCTTGATATATAGACTTTATGGATCGCGAAGTTTTTCAGGAACAATTTGGATTACTCGGCACCTCCGAAGCCATGCGGCAGGTGATCGATAAAATTATGCAGGTGGCAAAAACCGATATTACGGTTACCCTTCAGGGAGAAAGCGGCGTTGGTAAAGATGTGACTGCACGAGCCATCCACGCTATGAGTGAGCGCAGCAGAAATAACCTGGTGATCGTAAACTGTGGCGCTATTCCGGAAGGTATTATTGAAAGTGAACTTTTCGGACATGAAAAAGGAGCTTTTACCGGTGCCGAAACCTCACGTGAAGGATATTTTGAGAAGGCCAACGGCGGCACCATTTTTCTTGATGAGATCGGGGATACTCCTAAGAATGTACAGGTTAAATTGCTCCGGGTGCTCGAAAATGGCGAATTTTTCAGAGTAGGGTCAAGCAAAGTTCAAACTACGGATGTACGCGTGGTAGCTGCAACCAATCAGGACCTTTGGAAAATGGTAAAAGAAGGGGCTTTTCGGGAAGACCTCTATTATCGGTTAGATACCGTTCAGATCAAGCTTCCTCCGCTAAGAGACCGCCCGGAAGATATCATCCCGATCTTTAAAAAATTTGTAGAAGAATATTCTGCCCGTTATGACTCTGTATTCAAAGGATTTTCTGATGAAGCCCGGGAATTATTGATCTCCTATCGCTGGCCCGGTAATGTTCGGGAACTACGAAATGTAGCCGAACAATTAGTGGTTCTCGAAAAATCTCAATTCATTGACAAAAAAAAGCTTCAGAAATATTTGAAAGGCCGGCAGCATGAAGGAAGTGCAGATAACCTCCCGATGGTGGCCGGCCGAAACCAGGAACACAGTTCTTCTGATTCGGACGAAGGATTTGACCGCAAAGACCGTGAGCTGGTATATCGGGCACTCGTAGAATTACGAAATGATATCGCTGATGTAAAAAAAATGTTCGCTAACTTTCTTTACTCCACTTTCAACACAAAAGCCCTGAAAGCCTTACCCGCTTCGGTACGGGATGAAGTTGACAAAACAGAAGTCTCCGGGGTTAATGTAAACCTTGGTGACCATGCCACACTTGGTATGCAATCGATGCCTGATGAAACGGATATTGAAGAGTCTGAAGATACCGAACTTAGTGATTTTCTTAAGGACAATAAAATTCCCTCCATTGAGGAAGCTGAAAAATTTCTTATTCAGCAAGCTCTCAATCGTTTTGACGGTAACCGCAGAAAAGCCTCAGAAACACTGGGCGTGAGTGAACGAACCCTTTACAGGAAACTGGATCAATATGGCTTGGACTAAAACTTGGATCCTGATCGCTTTATGTGCAGGTTTTTTATTCAGCGGATGTCTCCGGTATAGCTTTACAGGCGCTTCCATCCCCCCCGGTGTTGATACCATTTATATTCCTTTCTTTCCCGACCAATCTAACAGTGGACTTGGAGACCTCAGTAACAGGCTAAACCAGATCCTCATCAATCGCTTTGTGAACCAAAGCAGGCTGCAACTGGCCAATAACGAAGCTGATGCTGACGCTGTACTTGATGGCATCATAACTTCTTATTCCAACCGGCCTTTCAGTATTGGGGGAAATGAACAAGCCAATGAAAACCAGGTTTCTATAACAGTAAGAGCAACTTTTCTTTATACTTCGAATGATGAACCTGAGTGGACTAATTCATTTGCCGGAAGTTTTACTTATGACCCTTCTGAAAATCCCATTGAGGGAGAAAATTCAGCTGCCAACGGGGCCCTGGAACAAATAGCTAATAACATGTTCAATGATGCGGTAAGTAATTGGTAATTTCCTTTGATTGTAAGGCCGCTTCACTTTATTATTGCTGATCCTTAACCATTTTTATGCAACAACTTCCTTTCAACATACCTAAGTCTCTCTCTTCCTTTGTGGATAAGTTTGAAGAGGACCCTGAAAAAGTCACTCAAAAGCTAAAGAAGCACCTGCATAAACGCGGGCCGGATGCGGTGGGTCATTTTTTACTTTCCTGGTTTTATCACCTTCAGAACAAAAACAAGGAAGCTGTAACGGAAGCACTAAAAGCAAAAACCTATGCCCCGGGAAGCCCCCTGATGGAGCACCTGCATTATTTTTTAGTCCATCCGGAAAAATTTGAAGCTGCCATTCCTGTTCATTCTTATACTTCTTCAAAAGTGAAGCTGCAGCAGGGATCCCGAACATCCCCCATTCTTGATCTTGACCGCCTGATCGAGATGCTGGAACAGGTTGAGTCTAAACGAATACAGGTTCCTGCAGATGATGAGCCTTTTGATGATTCAGATCTCAGTAAAGAAGCTGAACAAGTAGATGACCTGGTATCAGAGACCCTGGCTAAGATCCATACCAAACAAGGCCGCAAAAAAGAGGCCGTTAAAATGTACGAGCGACTTATCGATAAGAACAGTGATAAAGCGGATCACTATAAGGAACAGATCGAAAAGTTAAAGAAAGCCTGATTTTCTTTGGCTATTTAACGAACGGGTTATGTTGTTTCTCGTGGCCTATTGAAGTTTTAGGACCGTGACCGGGATAGACAATTGTTTCATCCGGCAATACATAAAGCTTTTCTTTGATACTTTTTTCAAGCACTTCAAAATCACCTTTATATAAATCCGTTCTGCCAATGCTTTCCTTGAAAAGTGCATCTCCGGCGATCACTAATTTCTCAGCCTTAAAATACAATGAGACATGATCAGGCGAGTGTCCAGGGGTATATAAACAGGTGAGCGAAAAGTTACCGATCTCAAATGTTCCTTCAGAAGGAAGTACCTCAGGTTCAAAATCAAAGCCACCCTGATTGATGCCAAACATCTGCGCCTGACTTCCAAAATTACTCCACAGAAATCGATCTTCGTTGCACAAATATACAGAAACGTCAAAATCACGAAGAACGCGGTTCAACCCTAACACATGATCCACATGTGCATGAGTTAAAACAATGGCTTTGAGCTGTCCGGTTAGGGATTCTTTGAATTTTTGATACTCCGGCTCTCTTGAAAATCCGGGATCAATGAGCAGATGCTGCTCCCCCTCGGTTAGTAAATGCGTATTTTCTAAAAATGGGCCTACTTCAAATATTTGTACTTCCATATTTCAAAAATAAAAAAAGGATGCACCTGAAAGATACATCCTTTAATAAAATGTTCGTGCTGCTTACTTATCTTCACCTTTACCATATCGACGCTTGAAGCGGTCAACACGGCCGGCTGTAGAAGTAAACGTATTGCTTTTCGTATAGAATGGATGATTTTTAGAATCAACCTCACTGCGATAAACGCCGTCTTTAACGTCCATGGTGCTGCGGGTTGTAATTTCGGTACCATCGCTCATCAATACCGTAATTTCTTTGTAATCTGGATGAATTCCTTTTTTCATAATCGTGTGCTTGCTTGAAATTTGCAAAGGCTTTAAATATAAGATTAACTTAAGCTGAATTCAACGAAATTATTACTCAAATTCATCGAAGCCTTCATCGCTGTAATCTCCCAGGGATGAGAACATAGAACCAAGCATATCAGAGTATAACGTTTGGTCGTCAAGGTCTTGCTTACTGAGCATTGAATTCTGATGCAGGGCTTCCAAAACGAAATCCATCCAAATGGATTTCTCGTTCTTTGGGATCTCCTCACTGTATTTATCTACCAATTCTTTCAGGCCTTTCACCCCTTTCAGAGCGGCTTCATACTCTTTATTTGAGAGTGTATCCGTGATGTTGATCTCATTCCCATCAGCAAACCAATCGGTGACAGCCTTATATACTGATTTCTGTTCTTCTGATTTTGACTGCGGGTCTGGAAAATGCACCTTGAATGTTTTGCTGATCGCTTTACCAAGAATATGCTTCGCCACACTGATCGCTCCTTCCTGTTCTCCTTCATACACCAACTCGATCTTTCCGGTTAGCGCAGGAACCATATGATACAGATCAGCGATTCGTACCGAAGTTTCCTTTTCATCATTTAGAATTGCCCTGCGCTCAGCCGAGGAAACCACTTGTTCTAAAGCAGTAATCGTCATCCGGGTTGAAACTCCACTTTTTTGGTCCACATATTCTGATTCCCTGGCTTCAAAAGCTGCTCTCTCAATGGTCTGTCTGAAGAGATCCGGTATATGGATCTTGATCCTGCTCTCGCGTTCCTGCCAGGCTTCCTGCCTGGTTATCTCCATCCCGATACCCATCTCTTTGGGATAATGGGTAATGATTTGTGAATCAATACGATCTTTCAGTGGAGTAATGATGTTTCCCCGATTGGTATAATCTTCGGGGTTTGCAGAAAATGCCATAGCAATATCGAGCGGAATGCGCACATTAAATCCCCTAATTTGAATATCACGCTCCTGCATGATGTTAAGCAGCGCCACCTGGATTCTGGGTTGAAGATCAGGCAGCTCATTGATCACAAAGATCCCGCGATTGGTCCGGGGAATAAGCCCAAAATTGATCACATTTTGGTCTGCCAAAGTCAGTTTTTTAGTAGCAGCTTTGATCGGATCAATATCACCGATCAGGTCTGCAACCGTTGTATCAGGAGTAGCCAGTTTTTCTCCGTAACGGAATGAGCGGTGAAGCCAGTCTATCGGGGTTTCGTCTCCTTTTTCTTCTATAAGATTCTTAGCAAATTTTGAAAGCGGATTGAATGGATCATCATTGATCTCCGATCCCTTGACAATGGGGATGTACTCATCCATGAAGTTAACCATCAGCCTCAGGATCCGGGTTTTTGCCTGCCCCCGCAATCCCAGCAAAATCATGTCATGCTTTGATAATAATGCGTGCTGAATCTGTGGTAAAACGGTCTTTTCATATCCTAAAATACCGGGAAACAATTCTTCTTTATTCCTGATCTTATTGATCAAATTCCGGCGGATTTCTTCTTTGACCGAAACCGATTCCCAACCACTTTTCTTAAGCTCACCTAAGGTAGATGCCTTCATTCTTTTTTATCTGATGTGAATTTTCTTGTGTGTGTCTATAACCCTTATTACAAAGTCTTCATTCAGGTTATTCATCCTTCGCTAAAATATTTGTAATTGCACGGGTTTTGATCAAGGTTTCTTCCCATTCAGCTTTAGGATCAGAGTCACTGGTAATAGCCCCACCGACCGGATACACAAGTCTATTTTCCTCAATGATCGCCGTTCTTATGATGACATTAAAATCGAAATCGTCATCGGGTTTTATATATCCCAATGCCCCGGAATAGATCCCTCTTTGATAATTTTCATACTCTTCAATGGCACGCATTGCAGCGATCTTGGGAGCACCGGTCATGGAGCCCATCGGGAAACATGTTTTTATTACCTCAATGCTGTCGGCTTCATCCTTCACTTCGCACTCCACCGTTGACACCATCTGGTGAACTGTTTCAAAGCTTTGTATCTCAAATAACCCCGATACTTTCACACTGTTCTTCAAGGATATCCGACTCAGGTCATTTCTCACCAGATCTACGATCATGAGATTTTCAGCCCGCTCTTTTTCTGAACTTCTTAGCTTTTCAATGTTTTGATCTGCGTTTTTTCCCGGCTCTCTGGGGATGGTTCCCTTTATGGGCTGAGACCAGACTTTTTTTCCTTTTCGAGCCAGAAATCGCTCCGGAGAAGCACAGCAAACTGACAGATCATCCAAAGTTAAATATCCCCCAAAAGGAACCGGCCCGGTATTTTTCATGGATCTATAAAGTGCAAAACTGTCTCCCTTAAATGTAAATTCAACCGGATGGGAAAGGTTCACCTCGTAATACTCTCCTTCAAAAATGTCGTTTTGGGCCTTCTTTACCAAATTCAGATATGCAGATTTCTCCATTCTATTCGATAGTTCGATTGTGAAATCTTTTCCAGCCTCGGGAGATTCCCTTTCATTTGGCAGCTCTCCTTTCAGAATATTGAACGAACCGTCTTTATTGAACTCTAGCAACAAGCCCGGAACTATAAAATACATATCTGGGGCTTTATTCAATTTTGGATTGTCTGAACTTAGATCTTCCACAAAATTTTTAAGATCGTAGCCAAAATACCCAAAGAGCCAATCGTCATGTTCCTCTCTGAATTCCTGAAGTGCAGTCCAGGGATTTGAATGAATCACACTTTTTTCTTCTTTCTGAATATGGATCTCACCGCCATATGCTTTTATGGCTGCTTCCGGTAGTGCCGCAAGATAGCTTTTGGTGCTTGCCGGATGATCATCCATTTGTGATTCCAGCCACACCACAGTCCCTTTCTCCTTTAAGCGGAAGATCAAATTCGATATGTAATGCTCATTTTTTTGCATGATTTCAGGCGAACGAGTATAAGGGTTCTTTCACTCTTTTTGAACGTTTTTTCGTATCATTATAGCAATGATATACGAAAAGCTTATTAAACCGATTTTATTTAAAAAAGATGCCGAACAAGCTCACGAATGGGCTCTTAAACTGGCATCATTGACCAACCGTTCACGGCTCTTGCAAGAATTTATCTCGCGGGTTTTCAGAAATTCTGACTCGGGTCTGGAGCAGGAATTATTTGGGCTCACTTTTCCCAACCCCATTGGGCTTGCAGCAGGATTTGATAAGAACGGAACAACACCACGAGCCATGCAGGCTTTGGGCTTCGGTTTTGTTGAAGTCGGAAGCATCACGGCAAAGCCATCATCAGGAAATCCCAAGCCGAGAGCATTCAGAATTCCCGAAGATCACTCACTCATCAACAGGATGGGATTGAATAATGAAGGGGCTGATAGAATTACCGACCGACTTTCCAATTTGAACCTGGATATTCCGCTTGGGGTGAATATCGCCAAAACCAACGATCCTTCTATTCACGGTGATGCCGCCCTTCAGGATTACCTATATAGCTATGTAAAAGCTCAGCCGGTGGCTGACTACATCACCCTAAATATTTCCTGCCCTAATACCGGAGAGGGCAAAACTTTTGAAAGCCCTCAGGCTTTGCATGATCTTTTAGAAACTCTTGAGCCCGCAAAAGAGGACCGAAAGCCCACGCTTATAAAATTCACCGTAGATATTGATAAGCCGGCTCTGGAAAAATTAATCACTATCTGTGAAAACTTTGGAATCTCCGGGTATGTTGCCACCAATACCTCGTCTGTGAGAGAAGGGCTAAATACACCAAATCCTATTCTGGATTCCATTGGAAATGGAGGGGTAAGCGGAAGGGCTATTCAAAAACGAAGTACCCAAGTGGTACGCTGGATAAGAGAAATAGCAGGAAAAGAGAAACCCATTATCGGGGTGGGCGGAATTGACAGTCCTGAAGCAGCATTAGAAAAATTAGAAGCCGGAGCAGATCTTCTTCAACTTTATACCGGACTGGTTTACAAGGGTCCCGGGTTGGTGCGATCCATTAAAAAGAAACTAACTAACGTGAATTCGATATAAAAATCACCGGTTGAACACGTTGAAGGGGTATTTCGCAGCGAATACCCAAAATCCTGTGGTTTGTCAGGTATCGAATGCTGAATGAATGGCAACCATTGGATTCCCGTTTCCACGGGAATGACCACTGGCAACCATTTTTATCCTTTTCATTTATTCCCTATTTCGAACTCACGTTAACTAAATCTAATTTGAGCGGTTGACAGGGAACACTACCTCACATGCGAGCGAAATAGCCTGCCCTTCATAAAGAACGGGTTCAAAACTAAGAGATCCTTCGATCTGCTGGGTAAAGTTATTTTTTAATGCTTCCGGCACCTCTTCCGTCAGCAAACTATATTCTTCAATAATTCCTCTTTGGTTCACTTTAAAGTGATACCGTAACTCGTTAATAGTATAATCACCTGTGATATTTACCCTATTTATAAAAGTCTGCATTCCTCCCCTCACTGTCAGTTCTTCTCTAATATCTTCACAGCTCTTGTAACCATCGTGTGTAATTTTGGCTGTTGCCCCCTCTTTGTTTTTATTTTCAACCTGTTTTTCTTCCGTTTCGGGATACTTAATTTCTTGATGTAATCTTACTACTCTCGGCTGTAATTTTGAATCAGGAAACATTTCCAAAAATGTATCCATAACCGTTCTTGCACTGTCCCAATACATCCCCTCATATGGAAAAGCATTCGAGATATCCGGTTTCTGCAAGGTTGAATCCATCAGTCCCTGATATTGTACCCTGTGATCCCTCGTCACTGTAGTATCATCCAACATGGCTCTGGCAGAGTCTTGCAGAGCCTCAAATTCTTTCAGAGCCGCCTCACGTTCTTCATTCAGTTTTATCCATCTTTTTATCTTATTCTGATACATTGAATCCTCCTTGGCTGCAGTAATATATAACTGAATAGACTCGAATTGCGCTCTTGGGGCCACCTCGTGAGAACTAAAACTCAGTGAAAAATCCAGCAACCGCTCCGCTTTTTCTGCAAAATCTAAACTGTCGTCATCAAGAATTAGCGAATATCTTTGAACAGGATCAACTTCACTCCGGGTCTCTTGCGCATCTCCTGATTCAATACCATACTGTTCAGCCAGGCGTTGTGCATAGATAGTTTGAGGGTAATCACTGATTAACCGGTATGCGTATTCTTGTGCTTTTTGTTCATTTCCCTCAATGAAATGCAATTCTGATAATGAGTACAATGAAAGTATCTTTATGTTGTCATCTGAAGGCCTTTCAATAGCTTTTTTAAAATAATGAACGGCACTATCCGGCATATTCAGTGATAAGAAAAACAGATTACCAAGTTCATAATCATAAGCTGCGATTCTCTGGCGCACCGAATCCTGTGCTTCTTCAGTGAAGGGAACCCGGCTGAGGTCAATTTCTATATTGAACAACTCTGACTCTACAGCCAACAGCTCATTCTCTTCAATTTCATTGCTGTATGTTGAAGCCCGGATCATGCTTCTCACCCTCCAGTTATCAGCCAGCGGCCGATCTCCCCAGGCAGCATAAAACTGCTGCCGGGCATTTTGCTGCAATACCGGGCTATTTTCATTCAAGAATCCATTGGTTGTATTTTGTGTGGTTTGGCCTTCATCCTCTTCATCAACCATCACTAACTGATCTCTTTGCTGCTGCTCCCTCTGTTCTTCCAACTCCTGAATTCTTCGGAGCCTGATCTCCGCCAATACCGAATCCAGTTCTACTTGTGAAAGTTGCCCTAATAATAGCAAACTATCCTGCAGTGAGATCTCAGACTTGATTCTTGCATAATTACCAAATGACTCCGCCAATGACTGCGCCTCAAAGTTTTTAGGAAGTCTTTCGGCAGCTACATTTACCTGGGCAGCTGAATCATAATAGGCCGCCGCTCTTGAAAAATTATCATAGCCAAAGCGGTAAATTTCAGCCAGCCCGTAATAAGCCCTTGCCTTGATTTCTGCCGGTGGCTGGCTATTTCTATTGTGCAGCACATTATTATACAGATTCTGGGCTTGTCTGTAATTTTGGCGTTCGTGTTCGGTGCGCGCAAGTTCAAAGTCCAGTTCAGACCTATATTCTACATTTTTATCATCGCGGATCATATCGTCGAAAATGCTGAAGGCAAGATCGTTACGGCCCAGTTTACGTGCTACTTCAGCCCTTTTTCGTTGAGCCAGATACTGAACCCTATATTCCGAAAAGTGATTCTGAACCTCCTCATAGGCCCGGTAGGCTGCTTCGGGTTCATTTAGTTTTTCGTATAACTGCCCCAGGAGAAAATATCCCCGCTCTCTGTATCCCTTTTCGTTAAGATCAGGTAAAGCTTCTGTAAGCTGCTCCACAGCGGCCCGCCAGTTCTCCAATCCAACTTGGTGCTGCGCTAATAATGCCAGGGCTTCAGCTTTATGCCTTTTACTCCAAAGACCTTCATAATCGTTGAGCTGTTCATTTAGAAAAGCCACACCCTCCGAATAAAGCTCCATATCCAGAAAAACCCTACCCTGCCAGAGGGATGATTGAAACTGCATTTCAGGATCATCAGTTGTAATATACAGCTCTCGAAATTTTTGACCAGCAGAGAAGTATTCCTGGCGGTAATAGTATGACTTCCCAATAAGATATATAGCATCATCTACCCACTTTGTATCATCATGCCGGCGTAAAATATCGGCTGCTTTTTGTATGGCTTTATCAAAATCCTGAGCACCTGCATTCACAGGTGCGGGATGTATCCGAATGGGGTGAAGCGGATTATATTCCCTGTTCTGAGCCAGGTTTTTTGTCAGTCCGGCCTCAAAACTTTTCTCAGCATTATAGAATGTATTGTAGTATGCGTTAAAATTCTTCCAGTTTGATTTCAGTGATGTACTGCATCCAGTCATCAAAACTAAAACTGAGATCCATAAAATAATGTTTCGCATACCCATAATGTTATGCTTTAACGAAGCATGTTATTCGATCGTGCTTACTTTGATCATATTGGTTCGCCCACGCTTGGCAATTGGCATTCCGGTAGCCACAATAATGCGGTCACCTTGTCTGACCATACCATTATCTTTCAAATAATCTTCCATCATCTTCACACTCTGGTCGGTATCAAAAAGTTCGTCCATTCGCACAGAATAAACGCCCCAGATCAAGTTTAACTGACGCCGCACTTTTTGATTCTCCGTAAATGCCACAATCGGTACTTTGGGCCTGAATTTAGCAATACGCCGGGCTGTATTGCCTGAATGAGTTATGGTACTGATTGTTTTAGCCTCTACATTATCCGCAATGGTTACACAGGAATAAGCCAAAGATTCGATTACCTGCTTTTCTTTCCATTCCGGTTTTCTGTACTCCAAACTGTTATAGAGCTGAGGGCGATTATCTTCAATAGACCGGCAAATTCTATCCATTACATTTACCGCCTCCATAGGATAAGCGCCGGCAGCAGTTTCACCCGAAAGCATTACAGCATCCGTTCCATCAAGCACCGCATTTGCCACATCTGAACTTTCAGCTCTTGTGGGACGAGGATTTGAGATCATGGAATCCAGCATTTGTGTGGCGGTAATTACCGGTTTCCCTGCCATTCTGCATTTCTCTATGATCATTTTCTGAACAACAGGCACTTGCTCCGTAGGAATCTCAATACCAAGGTCACCCCTTGCAACCATAATTCCATCGGCTTCTTCAATGATCTCGTCGATCACATCAAGAGCTTCAGGTTTTTCGATCTTGGCAATAATTCCGGCCTGACTTCCTGCAGCCCGTACTCTTGAAATGATGTCTCTTACATCTTTAGCCGTACGTACAAATGAGAGTGCGATATAATCCACATCCTGGGTAAGTCCAAATTCAAGGTCCTTTATGTCTTTTTCAGTCAGAGATGGGATTGATATCCTCACGTTCGGGAGGTTCACTCCTTTTCGGGATTTAAGCACCCCTCCTGTCACGACCTTAGCCTGAAGCGAGTCGGGATATTTTTCAGTTACCTTGAATTCCAGTAAGCCATCATCAAGCAGGATAGAATTTCCGGGTTCAGCCTCATGGATCAAACTCTTATAGTCGATGGGAATTACTTCTTTCGTTCCCTCTACCTCTTCGGCTGTGATCTTTACAGACGATCCGGTCTCGAGCTCTTGACCGCCATCCTTCATCTGTCCCACTCTAATTTTCGGCCCTTGCAGATCCATCAGCACAGGAATACTGTACTTGTATTTTTTTGCCGCTTTCCGAATATTTTTGATAACCTTGGCATGGCCGGAATGAGTTCCATGGGAAAAATTTACCCTGGCTACATTCATTCCATGTAATAACAATTCTTCAATTTTCTCTTGAGTGTTACAACTTGGACCAATGGTACAAACTATTTTGGTCCTGCGTCTTGCAGAAATCATAAAGAGTGACTATTTAAGTGAGTAAGTTTAAACGTTATACTAAAGATAGGCTAAATGTGGTTATTATTGTGAAATGTTTTTTTAAAAACTTTGTTTGATATAATAAATTCCTATTTAATAATTACACTCTTGGGTTAAATTCACACTATGCGTTTGAGATCAAAAAGATTGCCCTTATTATCCGCTTTACTTTTAGCAGCTTTAGTAACGGGATGCTCAAATACCTATCACGACAACATTGACCGTGGTGA
>Ga0189284_100083_pt1 | contig 154313 bp, 158 predicted proteins | sample N32C7minimetaG_FD_130314 | JGI IMG/M metagenome (GOLD analysis project Ga0189284, IMG submission 130314) | Marine microbial communities from the Costa Rica Dome - N32 C7 mini metaG | ecosystem: Environmental > Aquatic > Marine > Oceanic > Photic zone | place: Costa Rica: the Eastern Pacific...
CGATGATAGAAGCAAGTCGCTGAAGTCCGATCGGCCAGCTTTTCTCATCAGCCATGCCAGCCTCGCATTCGGACAGCATATTCGATCGAGAGTGACAGGCCGGGCGAGCGCTTCCGCCAGATGAAGCGCATGCTGATATCGCCGTCCTTGCGCAGGTACGGGCGAACGGTTTCCTTCAATCGGAAACCATCCGCAACGCATTTCTCATGAAAGCTGCGAAGTGCCGCGTGCGCGTGAAGTAAAGACAGTGCATTGACAGGCTGCAAGTGTCGCCCTGGTCGACGGCGGCTTGATGTCATCATGAAGCCTCCGGGCGTGAGCGCCGGATCATCTCACCCAATTGCCGGATCAAACTGTCCTGCTGTTCATGGCTAAAGCTCAAGATATGAGCGTCCGCACCAACCCCCAGTGCCTTGCAACCCCACCTGTCGAGCGCGCGACGGTCGCCGATCAATACAATCTTTCTCTCCGCGAGAATATGCCACTGCGCCTCAAGCACACGGGCACGGTCATTGTAGAATTTGCCTGTCGTGCTGGCGTACGGCTGCCAGTTGACACCGCCATCGCGTGCCGCCCAATCCTTCAACGCTTCGATAACCTTTTGCGCGTTCTCTCCCGACACCCAGGCAAGCCGGTCGACACCGCCGCGTGCATTGCCGCCCGTGACGCGCCTAGCAAACGCTCCCAGAGCCTTTTCAGACGGAGAGGCAACAACACCTAGATTGTAAAGCGATAGCCAGAGGGCCCTGATCTTGCGATGCTCGCCGCTCGCGGCTTTACCCGTCTTCCGTGCCCGTGGTCGGAATCCGAGTGTACCGAAATATTCCAGAAGGTCGACAAGCTCATGCTCGCTCATCTTGGTACGGGAGCGCACCCCATAGCGGTTCTCTAGAAGATCCCGGAACACGTCATCGTCAAGCCCCAGTTGCTTCTGTGCGATTGCTGTCTTCGCATAGAGAGGCTGGCGCCTAGATGCTGACTTCCGGGCGGCCTTCATTTGTCACCAGCCGTTTCTTTGATCGCCCCGCCGATGGACGAGTATCCGCAAATGTCGATCCAGCTGTCCCGGTGCGCATTATCGTGAGCCAGGCGACCGAGTTTAAAAAGGACCATCGCCTGCGCAACATCTTCACCGCTCACCTCCCAGCCAAACTGAGCGTGCCACAGTGCCGCCACATGCTCCATGAACTGGGCAGGCGAGCCATAGCTTTTTTCTCTTCCTTCAACGATCTCCAGCGCCGCGAACAGAATACCCGCCTCGCCAGTGGTTTTTTTAAGCACACTCATCGGCAAGGTTCTCCTTGTCGAGGAGCGCATCAACCAGCTTGTCGATTTCACCATCGGCAGGCTTGATGATGACGGCATCGCCACCGCTGATCACCGTCACTCCGATCTTCTTGCGATCAGTAGCTGAAAGACCCGAGAGGGCCACCTTCTGCGGCGTCTCCGTCACCTTGATGAGTACATCGACCTTCTCCGGCAGGTGACGTTTGATAAGTCTCACCACCACATCAGTGTCGAACTTGAGCTTGCCCTTCTCTTTCGTGATGCCGACTTTGACGCCATGCAGGATGCGCGTCTTAGGCTTCACGAAAAGGGATCGGCTGTCATCGATCATCGCCTGCAGCTCAGCATGAGCGTTGGCGGTTTTCTCAGCAAGGCTCCGAATGCGCCGGAGACGAAGCCGCTTGATCTTCACCATCTCCGCATCAAGGTCGGAGACCGCCTCACCAAGCGCTGCGCGCGCTTCGGCATAGGCTTTGGTCAGGTTTTCAATGTCTGTAAAGTCACTCATTTTCTGGCTCCTGAGGGAAGAGACCGACTAAAGGTGGTGCGCCACCACCGCCATTGCTGGCGAAGGGGCGCGGTAGCGCGTTTAAAGAAGGCACGCAAAGGTCGCCTGGTCATGCAGCCTCTCTTTCTTCGGCAGTATCGACAGCCATAAAGCCGATCCGGACGAGTTCATTCTCAAGTGCGGAAAATGCCTCAAGCACTTCCGCTCGACGCTCAGCGCTGCCGGGTTCGTCGCCGAGGTTTGCAAGCAAGTCGAGGCATTGTCTGGTGAGATCAAGCGTTGCTGCGAAGTCCAGCACAGCAGCGGCCATGGCTCGAACTTCCTGTTGGCTCGCCATCGTTTCACCGCGTGCACCCCATTTCAGGATTTTGTAAGAGGCTCGAATGACATCAATGCGAGACGGCATGACCAACCTCCTTCTGACTAGCCAGAAATGAGCTTGCTACGATCTCGTCCACATCGTCCGAATTGACCGCTAGCACTTCCTTATTGATCACGGCGCATAATGTCGCTGCTTCATCCGGGTGAAGCTGGACTGTTTCGGCTGGTTTCTTGGGATTAAAGATCGCGACGGACACATAACCGGCCACGTTCCGTTCGACAAAGCAGACCTCGCCCCGATCGGCGTAAAGACAAACGTCCCCTCTGCGTTGCCAGTAGTCGGTAGGAAGGAAGCAAGCCGCTTCTGTCCCCGGCTCCAATTCGTAGGCTATCATGACCGTCCTCCTTCAATGAGTTCGAGCTGAGCTGAAGACCGGCGCGCACTTGGGGCGACGCAGGTTCTTTCCATATCTTCCGCTTGGCGCGCGAGATCATCCAGGCGGGCCATAAAGACCGCAATAAAACCCGGCGACAGCTGATCGCATTCATAGTGAGCCAGCATGGATGCTTTGAGATTGCGAATATCACTACTGATCATGTTGCACCTCACGTCGCAGATGATGTGGTGAGGCGCTCGAAGGCAGCCTTGATGTGCTTCACGTTCCGGTCTTCACCCGTTCCTGCCGCCAGCATTGAGGCAAGCTGCAAACACTTGGTCAGGCCGCGCAGCGCTCCAGGCTTCCCACCTATTGCTTTCAGGAGACGAACCTCTTCTTTTTCAGAGACCCCCCAGGCCTCAATGATTGCGCAAATATCATTAGGCTTTGGTTTGGCTTGGGTGATGCGGACGCCGACACGGCTGAAGAGCTGAGCAAAATTAGCCTTCCGGCCTGCGCCTTCCAGGCGGCTATAGACGCTCTCGTTACCGACAAGCGCAATACCCACGCCGCCAGCAGCTCGATCATAGATGGAGCGCAACTGATCAAGCGCTTCCGATTTCAGGTGCTGTGCCTCGTCAACAATGATGAGGCCGCCGGAGCCTTCCACGCGGCCGGAAATCGAACGTACAAGTTTAGTCGCTGCGAGATTGCCAAGCCCCATCGCGTCACACACTTCCAACAGCATGGTGTGGATGCTGGAGGTTGACGGGTCCATAGTCGCAATCCAGACATTCCGGTTCTGGCGCGCGTATTCATGAAGGGCCGTGGTCTTGCCGATACCCGCACCGCCTGCAATCACCGAGATTTCAGGCATCACCTGCGCGAACCGTAGCGCTTCGATAAAGCCCTGCGCAGAGGGTGTCGAAATGTAATCAGGCGCGCGGGGTACAATCGACTTCTGACGCTTCTTTTCATCCCGGCCAGCCAGCCAGATTTGAACGGCTGCCGTGATCCGATCATTATTGCCCTGGTAAGAGCCGCTCAACCAGCCGGTGAAGGTGCCATAGGCAATATCGACTTCCTTGGCCAAAGATGCCTGGCTCTTATTCTCATCTTGCAAAATCGCACGGATCTTGCTGCGAACCTCTTCGTGCTCGCTCTCATCAAAGGTTCTTTCGTTTGCCGCATCAGACATGTAGTTTCTCCTATATGGACGGGCAGCCTAGTTTCTCCAGGTTGCCTGGTTCAGTGAGGACGCGGTCGTTTGGCGACCCCCGCGTCCTCACAATTCTTTCCCGCCTTGCACGAGGGTCAGCCCCGCGCTGAAGGCGCTCGTAAAGTTGAAATCCTCATCACCATCCGGTTGCGCTTCAGCTTTTCTTGCCGTGTTGCCGACGACCGCGCGAACGATCTTGCTCGGTGGCACATCCCGTTCTTCGATTTCAATTCCGGCGTAGAACTCAGCGAGCTGGGCTGTGGAGAGCTGTTTCTCCATCGCTGCCAGCTCTTTTGTCTTGCGCACAAACGCACGACGATCGCGGGCATGAGTTCGGGCGCTCTCCGCATCAAAGAAGCCAGCCGCTTCAATGCACTCAGCAAACCCGACATATGACCCATCGGTTCGATAGATATGGACGCCGTCATGAAGATTGTCTGGATCAAAGCGAACCGTAACCGGCTTACCGAGATAGTCGTGCAGACACTCCGCCCAGTAACGGTTTCCAACAAGCCGGACACTACCATCATGCTTATTAGGTCGAACGGCCTCTGCCGCGAGCAGGCACATCTGAAGCTGCGCAGGTCCAGCCTTTCTGATCGCCGACCGGGCATAACTTTGGGAGAAAGCCTCATCAAAGCTCAGCGTGCCGCCGCAGACTTTTGTCCGCCGCCCAGGTTTGGCATTGAAATACCGGATGCCCTGGTCGACCACATCCAGAAATGCATCCAAATCAATCGCGCGACTACCATAGTTTTCAGGTTTCGCCTCAGGAGAGTTCCCCGTGTATGCACCCTCGCAGGCGGGGTGCTTCGCTATCCGATCGCATAGCTCCCGGAAGGCCCGCTCGATCGGTTTAGACTGCCCGCTGTAAGGCGTGGCCCAGCGGAGGTCGATGCCAAGAGCTGTCAGTATCCCAACAGGTTCTTCCGGCTTGACCTTGAAGCGGAAGCGATTGGGTGTGCCGCCGGATATATATTTAGAGGCAAAGGCCCGCCCGTTATCCAGCAGGCAGCGATCCGGAATGCCATGCTCCTCAAAGACATCTTTGAATGCCAGCCGGACCAAGTCGGTGTTCTCGCTCCTGTCGATCCGCCAACCAAGTATCTTATTCGAATAAAGGTCTTGTATGGCGACCATGAGAGGCCGCGCAATCGTCCCATCTGGCCACCGCACAAAAACATCCCATTTGTGGCCATCCACATTGACCGCTTCAAGAGCATGAAGTGATGTCCGATCTCGCTCCTGCGGCGGGTACATGCGGGCCAAAGCAAGTGGTCCTTGGCGGTGGAGCACCAGAACAGGTTTAGGGATCTCCTGCTCAACCCGGCGCTTCAACGTCCGCGCAGAGGGAAGGCTCCATCCTTCGCGATCAGCAAGGCGTTTCAGGTCTTCATAACAAATGTCAAAGGGTCGTTGAGACTGGCGTAAATAGTCTGCAAGCAAAGCCTGCCAGGCGCGCGGATCACACTCCACCGTTTGGGTTCGTCCCACGTGGCGTGGGCAGAGCTGCGGGAGCCAGTCTGAACGAGGCACTCCCGCCACAAGGTCCAGCCAATTGTAGAGGGTACGCGCGCTCACACTTTCCCGCTTGCCAACCTCATGCACTGCGAGATTGCGGATCATGCCACCATGTTCGAGTGCAAAAACAGCATTCAGCGCACGCAACCGGTCTTCCGCTTTCGCTTTCTTCTTGTCCGGTTGCCGATTGTACCAATCCCAGCTTTCTGATGCAGATACCTTGGGGCTGGGAGCCTCGGTTTTCAGCCGACCGAGCAGCGCGACCTGAGCGCGCATCGGCAGGAGAGATATATGATATTCAAAACCACCGCCGCGCCCGTTCCGGCGGCGTGACATCAATTCGCCAGCGGCGTTCCGACGCTCCTTCCACCCCTCTCGCTTCGCTAGTTCATTTACCTTGCGTTTCGCTGAAGGTACCCCAGGCAGTGTGAGCTGTGAGATCTCCTCAGCAGTGAGCCATGAAGGTGTTGGATGAATTGCATTCATGGCTGGACTCCCCTGCCGCGACTGGGGTCAAATTTGACGGGAAGCGAATCAGAGGAGCTAATATGAGCATCGATATTGCGCAAACCCTCGCCTTGATTGGCACAGGAACAGACGCTGTCACCAGCCTCATGAATTTCGTCAAGACAGCGCGAAGCGATAAGGGACCGGACCTCGAAGCGATCACAGCGGCGCAGGAGAAAGTGCTGCAACTCCAACAGACGCTTTTCTCGGCACAGAAATCTCTCTTCGAGCTTCAGGACGACAATATGAAGCTGCGAAGCGAAAACGGAAAACTTAAGAAACGGGACCTGCAGCTTGAGAATTACAAGCTGACATCTATAGGAACGGGACCCGCAGCGTTCGTGTACATAGAAAAGGATGTTGTGGAAAACGCGGAGGGGCAGCCATATTACTGCCAGCCCTGTCTTGACGATGGAAACCGCGCGGTTCTGCAGCTCGAAAATCGCGATCTGGGTTTTGACCTTCTTAAGTGCCCGCGTTGTAAATCCGGTATTCGGGTCTCCAATGGCCGGAAAGCAGCGGGTTTCACTGTCATGACGACGGGGCGGTCGCGGTGGTCGGATGGTATGGATGGTTTCTGAGATCGTCTTCACAGCTTCCACCCCCGCGTCAGCATCTTGATTTCAGCGGTCACGTCGTCGCGGTGCTCGATCAGAGCAACCGCGCGGGCGGCAGCCTCGTATTTGCGCTCAATCACACAAAGGTCGAGCTCTTCGGCAAGCAAGTTGAGAAGTCGATAATCATTGGTGGCGTGCGCGAGCGCGACGGCGCGCACGATCGAAATGTTGTGTGCTTCCCGCGCTCCGCTCGCATAGGCATTGAGTATGTGCGCAGAGACTTCCTCGCCTTCAGGCAAACCAAGATACTCAGTCATCTTTTCCGCGATATCTTCCCGGCTGAGCGGGTTCTCCTTACGGTTCTTGGCGTCATTCAGGATTTGTGAGACGCCTCTGCTCACCCGCGCGCCGATCGTTCCCGCGCGCACAGCAACCGGCTCAAATCGCTCGACTTTTGCCGCTTCTGGACGCCAGGCTAGAAGGTCAAGTGTTTGTTTGTCGCCGCGCACCCTCACCATTAGTCAGCTGCCTCCAGCTTTGGCGCGCGTGGCTCCAGAAATCTACAAAGACGGTCGACACCGATTTGCTCTAGAAAGAAGTCCTGCCCGCGTTTATCGAGCCTGTTCCAGGCATCGAGCGCCCTGGCAACTTTGGCCTCTCGGCTCTGCTTGTCTGGACCAGAAACGCGACCTTCGAGCCTGGCAGCCGCCTGACTGACGCGTTTGACATCGCCAGCAAGTAACAACTCGACAATTTCGCGCTGACGGTCCGGTTCAAACCTCACAAGCGCCAACAGCTCACTCTGGTTGCGGGCGAGTTCTGTGCCGATGATCTTCTTGCGGGCCTGTGCGTCTAAGAGCTGATGAAGCCGTACATGGCGCTCAATCGTTCGCTTGCTCCAACCGGTCTTCTCGGCGATGTCGTCTGCAAACGACATCATGTCGTTTGCAGACCCGTGGCGAACATTTGCCCCTGCGACCCCGGCTTTGGTTGCAGGATAAAGTGTTTCATAAACGCTCTTCCGCTCAGCCAGGAAAGCAGCCCGGTCGAGCGGGTTGAGCTCATGGCGACAGAGATTTTCGTCAATCTCCATAAGTCTGGCTTCATCAACCGATAGGTTTTTGTGGATCTCACAAGGTACGGTCTCAAACCCTGCCTTTTTTGCTGCGGCAAGCCGGTGAGCGCCTGCAATAAGATGCAGTGCGCCACTCTTCTTATCCTCGCGCAACGTCAAGGGTGTGAGCACCTTGCTGCAATCCCGCATCGACTGGGAGATAACCTCTACATGATCAGGGTCGACCGACCTCAGCCGTTGTCCGACTTTGATCTCTGAAATTGAAACTTGCCGCATCATGCTCATGTCTAAGCTGCCTCACCTTTTTGACAGTGACGCCTGGTCGACCGCTGTTTATAGTTTTTTGCAGGTTGAGGTCGGAGACGCCGCCCCGTGGGGTCATATCGGCTTGGCCATATTTGATGTGGGGGACGCCCTAAGGCTTTTGCGATTGCACATTCGCCGCGTGTATTCGGAACAGAAGCCGCATTAGAACAAGTTGAAAGTGGCAGTTTATTTGCGCGATCAAGCGCATAAAACCCCTCAATACTTGAGCGTTTCAACTCATATAGAATCCGGATACGATCCCAATCTTGGTTGGTATGATCTTTCATCGGCCATCCTTGTGCCCGGCTCCATCAAGCCGGATTTTGTTAAACCGTGATTTGTTAGAACCAACAAAGGATAGCAATAGTTTGCCCATCTACAAGCAAATAATTACCCATTTGGGAATATTTTTGCCGTGTCAGGAAAGAGAGCATCGTGTCCCTAGCTGAGCGTCTGCGCGATGCTCGAAAGGCGCTGCAGCTCTCCGCGACAGACATGGCTACACAGATAGGTGTAAGCCGACGAACCTGGGAGAGTTATGAGCGCGGTGAAAGTGATCCGAAGGTAAGTGTGCTGGAATGGCTAATAGGATCCGGCTTCGCGCCCGACTGGCTACTCACCGGCAGCGGACCTAAACGTCGCGCCAACGCCAAAGATAGTGTAGAACTTGATGCGGTCCACGACGATTGGATTACCTTTCCTCTCTACACGGCTCGCGCCGCTGCTGGCGCAGGTGCCGTTAACGAAGAGGGGTTTCCCTCGCCTGGTTTGGCGTTCGATCCAGCCTTGGCAGCACATTTGCTCAACACATCACCTCGGTCGCTTGCTGGTCTTTATGTGGCTGGGGACTCTATGGAGCCGACATTCGGCGACGGCGACGTACTCATCATCAACACCAGTGTGGAACGAATAACAGGTGACGCCATCTATGTGCTCCTGGTCGACGAGGGCTGTATTGTAAAGCGCATCACCTGCCTCACAGATGGCAGGCTCGTGTTGCGCAGCGACAATTCAACCTATGCGGACGAAACGATTGATCCAGCACGGAAAGGCCAGCTGAAAATCTATGGGCGTGTCGTCGCAGCTGTGAAGCGGCTGTGAAGCGGCTTTAAGAAAAACGGTCCCACTTCCCGCACGGTAAGCAGGTGGCTACAATTTCCCTAACTCATTGAAATATATTAAACTTCTCAAAACTGGGACCGATTAAACGAACTGGGTCGCCTAGGTCCCAGTTCAGCGACATGATCTGGGACGGTTACTCCGCTTTGCCTGTCTCTTTTGTGGATGTCACGCTGTCATAAAGAGCCGCGCTTTTAGACACCTCAAACCGCTCTCAAAGCCACTTTTCTGCGCGTTTTCGGGGCGATCTGAGAGGTCTTCCATTGCCCCTTAAGTGGTGCTTCAGAGCGTCATGAGAAGGTCGGCACCGCCTGCAAACTCTACTGGCAATTCGGCCTCAAATAGGCCTTACTGCAAAAACAAAACGTAGCAGCGGGCTCCATTGGAGTAAGGCTGAAAATGCCCGGAAAACGGCGGTTTGTCCCAATATATCCCGCCTGATACCGTCTAATCCCACTACTGCAGCATCAAGTGTCCTCTAACATTGACCAAAATGAACTGACCGTATTGACCCCGTTTATCGGTCTGTGACTTTATGAAACCAATATCGCATGCCTGATCAGGATAGGGGATAAGATGAATTTGTCACGGCCAGCTGGCTACATAGCTGAAATTTCCGGTGGGCTTTTGTGCCGTTTTCTGCCCCGGTCGGGCCTGTTGCTTCTCTTGATCGGGCTTTCCGCCTGCCTGCCAACGTCGGAACACCCTATCGATACGGCAAGTGATGTGCTGCCATCTCTTTTTTCAGGGATCTGGGAGGGTGAGTTGACAGACGGCCCGGCGACACTTGCTTTTCTCGCGCCGGGTGAAGGAACCTCACAAGCCAGTGTTCAAGGATTGCTGATCCGCCATCGCGCAGACCGCCCCTCTATCAATGAGGGCTGGCTGGCATTTGAAGCGGACATTGCCAGTTTCCGCGGTGAGATTTTTGCCTCCCTCAAGCTGCGGCAGATGGACGGTAAAACTGTCAGTGACGGCGAGGACGGCTATTACCTGTTCCGTATTGTCGGGAGCGAAACATCTTTCAAAGCGGTTGGGATGAACGACCTTGTATTGACCGAACTCATCAATCGGGGGGCGCTTGAGGGCCATATTGACAAATCAGCGACCGTCCCCCGCATTCGCCTGACGGAGACGGCACGTGCGCTTCGGGCGTTTCTGGTTACAGCGGATCTGGATGAACTTTTTAGCGATCCGTTTGCTCATTTCGCACGGCGCTAAAGCTGTTTCTCATTTGCCTCCAGCTGGCGACTGCCCGGCCAGCCTCTCCGTGGCGGCAGCGACGTGACTTTCCACAACGGCACGCCAAGGCGCATCTGCGGGCGTATCTTCCAGCAGCGCTTTCCAGTCTTGTGTTGCCGCCACAAGATCACCCGTCTGCGCTTTTGCCAATGCCAGATAAAACCGCGACCTGGGGTGTTGCTCGTCCATTTCGAGCGCCGCCTCAAATGCCCTGATGGCGGGCGGCGGTACGATACCGTCGCCAGACAATGTCAACGCTTCGCCCAACCCGGCGAGTGCATCGGCTTCACGCCCCTCAATCTGCATGATCCGCCCGAAAGCGTTGATTGCTTCTCCGTAGCGACCCAGTTGCAGATAGATGGGCGCAATCAGACGCCAACCCCGCACATCATCCGGTTCCTGCTCCAGACGCAGCTCAAGCCGCGCAACGAGTCCTTCGACCGGAAGTTGTTCAAGCGGTGCATTAAGCCGTTCAGCATAAGGTTGCCCGGGCAGCCCCGGTGACCCCAACGTCAGATATGTGGCCAGCGCCGCAAATGGCATGATCACAACCAGGGCCATTGTGACAGGTTTAAGCGACGCGCGTTGCGCTGTCACGGGCGTATCCTCGATATCTGCCGCTGCCAGCAATCTTCTGGAAATCTCCAGACGGGCGCTTTCCGCGTCTGCTTCGGCCAGCACCCCGCGCTCAATCTCCCGGTCGATCTCGCGGAGCTGGTCCTTATAAACCGCCACATCGGGATGCTCACGAGAAACATTATCCGTCCAAAAAGCCCGCAAGAGATAGGCGAGCGTCGCAGCCGTCAAACCACCAACGGTAAGCCATAACGCGAATTCCTGCATGGTGAGGGGCACTGCCATCTCCCTATTGTTCAGCCGAGTGCGGCCTGCAAAGTGTCTTGCTTGTCATAGGGGTATAGATGTTTTGGGTACAAGCGTCACGAGGCGGACGCGAAATCCCCCGCGGTTTTTTGTCCCGCTCCCGCCATTTGCTCTGCCGTCGGCGCCAGCAAACGCTCAACAGGCAGATCGACAAAGACGCTCGTCCCGTGCCCGCGTTCACTTTCAATTGAAAGGGAACCATCATGCAATTCCGTCAGCCGCCGGGCGAGAGGGAGACCAAGGCCTGTCCCCTCGTAATTGCGGGTCAGGGTTCCGTCCACCTGCCTGAACGGCTCCAATGCGTGGGGAATATCTTCTGCCGCCATCCCTATGCCCTGGTCGATCACCGTGATGCGCAGCATGTGTGCGTGCACTTCTGCCGTTACTCTGACTATGGTCTTTTCACGTGAAAACTTCACCGCGTTCGACAGGAGGTTGATCAATATCTGTTTGAGCGCGCGCTCATCACAACGCAGAACGAACTGCTCGTTTTCCAACACCATCTCAAGCTTGACCCCGGCCTGTTGCGCGCGAGGAGCAACGATGCGCATGACGCTGCCGATCAGGAAGGCAAGCTCCACCTCATCGTCACCGAGATCAAACTTGCCCGCCTCGATTTTTGACAGATCGAGAATGTCGTTGATGATGTTGAGAAGGTGCACACCGGAATGATGGATATCTTCCGCATATTCCGCATATTTCGGGGTACCCAACGGGCCATAGATCTCGCGGGTCAACGCTTCTGAAAAGCCTATAATCGCATTCAGCGGGGTGCGCAATTCGTGGCTCATGTTGGCCAGAAACTCGGTTTTGGATCGGTTGGCCGCGTCAGCGAAGTCCCGCGCCTGACGCAAGTTCTCTTTTTCCATCCGCCCGTGGGTTACGTCATGTAGCGCGATCAGAATGGCGGGACCGCCGCGATACCGCATCGCCGAACTGGTGAAATTTACCCACAGTTTGCGACCATCCCTTGTCCCGATAGAGACTTCAACAGGTTTGCGCGCGCTCATTAACTCTGTGAGCTGCCCGACGCTCTGCAGCGACAACCCGTCTGCGACCAGCGTTTCCAGATCAACATTCTTCACCTGCTCTCTGCTGACGCCCAGCATCTCGCACGCTGCCTTGTTGGCCTGAATGAAGCGCGTCTCACCTGGACGAACCAGTGCGAGCGGCAATGGTGCGGCGCGGAAAACGCTCTCGAAGCTCCGCTCATTGGCACGGGCTTCGGTTTCCGCAATCCGTCGTTCCGCAACTTCATCCGCCAGACGCACGGCCATGTTCTTGTGATGCTGCATGGACGTATATTCCGTCCGTCGCAACTGCCCCGACATGCAGCCAAGCCGTACGCCCACGACATTGGTGATGAGACACATGACCGCCATCAGCCCTACCCCGTAGAGACTTCCGTTCATCACGGTCAGCATCGCGACAAGCAGCATGATCGAGCAGACCGTGCCGACAAACACGTTTAACAACAACCGGTTGGGAACGGCGATGTAGTACGCAAAAAGGATAACAATGGCCGTCACGGCGAGGTCTCTCATCTCGCTTGCACCCGCCACAGCTGCAAGCATGAGAACCGAAAAGAGATAGATCTGGGTAAAGGTTACGCTCGCATAATAACCCTTTTTGTCGCGCCCTTCGGCAAAGAAGATGATCGGTGCAAAAGCAACAATCAGGGTCAGGATGCGCAACACAAACAATTGCAGGAATGTCTGGGAGAAACCGAGCGCCATGTAGTCAATCGCGGCAGCGGCCGTGAAAATGACCGCAGCCAGCAAAATAGCCCGGTTACGTGCAATCGTTTCACCCCAGGTCGCTGACAGGAATTCTTGTTCCAGATGCCGATCCGCAAACTCGCCGTCCCACCGAAACGCGATATTGGCCGCCTTATCGTCTTCCGAACCAGTCATCGAACTACTGACACTCGCTGCACACAATTCAACGGGGTAAACCGCTTGCCCCTTGCCCGACGCGAAGTCTAGCTCTGCGATGATGCAGGAATAGTTAGGACGCAATGCCGGATTTACTTAAAATCCAACCGAATGGCGAAAACCCGTTATACTTCGAGGAAATTTGGCTGATTTCTGCGATTCTGACCGCATTCGGCCTATAACCAACAAGGGAGTTGACGTGTTGTCGGGACCAGCAGAAGGCGTGTTGAAAGGTATTAAAGTCCTGGATTTCGGGCGTTATATCGCCGGACCCTATTGTGCCACCTTGCTGGCGGACATGGGCGCAGATGTCATCCGGATAGAAAAATGCGACGGCAGCGAAGACCGTTTTGTTCAACCCGTCATCCCTGATGCTGCGCCGGGTGAAGGCGGTGAAGGCACAATGTTCCTACAACTCAACCGAAACAAGCGGGGCATGACCCTTGATCCGATGTGTGATGCGGGACGGGAAATTGTCGGCAAGCTTGTTGATGAGGCTGATATCGTTGTAGCGAACCTGCCGCCATCGACATTGAAGGCCATGGGGCTGGACTATGAAACCCTGTCCGCCCGCAATCCACGTGTCATTCTCACCACCGTCTCAGCGTTCGGACATGGCGGCCCCTATTCCGAGCGTGTCGGGTTTGATGGTGTTGCGCAGGCCATGAGCGGCGCCGCCTACCTGACGGGACAGGCAGACGGGCCCACCAAGTCTTATGCGCCATGGGTGGATTTTGGCACGGCCGTTCTTTCCGCCTATGGCACCATGGCTGCGCTTATGGGACGTCAACAGACCGGTAAAGGCCAGATGGTGGAAGGTGCCCTGCTGGCGACAGCCCTCAATTTTTTCAATTTCCATCTCATTGAGCAAGACCTGCGGCAAACGAACAGGACCGCCATCGGCAATCGCAGCCCCTATGCCGGGCCTGCTGATTGCGTACAGACAAAGGATGGATGGATTTTCGTGCAGGTGATCGGGGACCCGCTGTTCCGGCGCTGGGCGAAACTTGTGGGCGAGGAGGAATGGCTTTCCGATCCCCGGTTCAAGAATGACCTCTCACGCGGGGAGCATGGCGAGGTTCTAAGTGCCCGCACAAGCCAGTGGGCAGCCACTCGCACCACGGCGGAAGCACTGGAAGCCCTTGAGGCCGCACGACTGCCGGCGGGGCCCGTCTATTCCCCCCAGCAAGCCCTTGATGACCCTCATATTCAGGCAATGAACTTTATGAAACCGGTTGATTTTCCCGGCCTGCCCAAGCCGGCCCCGTTGATGGACACACCGATCAAACTTTCTGCAACACCGGGCGGTATTCGCCACCGTGCGCCATTGTTGGGAGAACATACCGACGATATTCTTGCTGACCTCGGTTACTCATCTGACGCCATTGCCAAGTTCCGCGCAGATGGTGTGATCTAAGGAGACCTTCATGACCCTTCTTCCCGGCGCACTTCCCTTCTATCCCTTGTTGGATGGCCCAACACCTTTACAGGAAATGCCGCGCCTTCGGGACGCCCTGCTGACGGAAGTTCCCAACTGTCCGAGGCTTTTTGTGAAGCGCGATGACCTGACCGGTCTGGCAGGCGGCGGGAACAAAACCCGGAAACTGCAATATCTGATTGCGGATGCCCTTCAACAAGGCGCAGATACCGTCATTACGGCTGGGGCACTTCAATCCAACCACGTCCGGCAGACAGCGGCGGCAGCGGCGAAAGCAGGGCTTCGGGCTCACGCCATTCTTTTCGACATGGTCGACTATCCGGAGCCCGCGTACCATACGTCCGGTAATATTCTCCTTGATCGAATTTTGGGTGCGACCCTTCATCGACCCGCAAAGGGCGCCAACGCGCGCGACGTGTTTGACGAAGTTATGCAACAGGTGGAGGCGGAAGGCGGCACGCCCTACATGGTGCCTGTCGGCGGGTCCAATGCCGTTGGTTCAACAGCCTATGCCGAAGTGTTTCTTGAAATCACTGCCCAATGCGAAACACAAGGCGTAACACCTACACGCATCACGCATGCAACGGGAAGCCTTGGCACCCAGGCTGGCCTGCTGGCCGGACGGGCCCTGTCGGGTCTTGAGCTTCCCATCCAGGCCGTGAGTGTCGCCCGGCCCGACCGGGAAGCGCTGGCAGGTGAATTGCTTGAAATTGCCAATCAGACCGCGACACGCATTGGCGCAGCGGACGTTCTTGACCGGGATATTCATGTAGATTTTCGTCATGTGGGAGATGGGTATGGTTTACCAACCAGCGCGATGGTGTCTGCTGTCGAACTTGTTGCGCGAACGGAAGGGATTCTTCTGGACCCGGTTTATTCCGGCAAGGGGATGGCGGGTTTGATTGCGCAAATTCTGAACGGGGAAATTGACGCGGACGAAACCGTCGTCTTTCTTCACACGGGCGGCATGCCCGGCCTGTTTGCCTATTCGGAGATGTTTCCGTGAGGTTTCACGCTGAAGCCTGAAGCGCGACACGCCCTCTTTTGCGCAGAACAGACGCTGCGCTCTCATCTATCACCAGCGCTGTAATAGTGGCTGCGACATCCAGAAAGGCCTCGGCATTTTCCCGTGATGCCGGATCACAAATCCGCAGCTCTGCGATCAGCGCATCTTCATATGTTTCCATATAGGATTGCAGTTCCGGACGGGTTTTGTCGTAAACATTCTTCACGCCGATTGCCTGTGCATATTCTTCGATCTCTTGCATGAAGGTCAGCTCACGCAATACGCGATCTGTCCTCTCCGCGACGGGCGGGTGAGAGATATCCACTCTGCGGGGGCCCGAGCGCCCGAACCCGCCGATCCGCTGCAAGGGAAGCGCAAGGCTCAGGTCCTTCAGATAGCGTACAAATTCATCACTGATCGCCGTTGAAATTGTGTTTCGTCCGCGCAGCAATCTCTGCCCCCAATTCCCGATCCGCAACAGCTCGATCTCTTTCGTAATACCGTGCGACAGTTCGGAAAACTCCATAATCAGAAGCCGAAGCTCCTTCAGATCCGACAGGCCGGGACGCAAATCCTGAAATGAACCTGATATGACTTCCAGGCGTCGGATGAGACGCTCTCCGAGAATGGAGAAATCCGTTCTAGAAATCATTGTGTCGTCGGAACGTTGTGCCACCTTTCGCGCCAGACGCAATATGTGCCAGGGAAACTGCAAACGCCCCATAACCGCCAATGCGAGATATATCGCGCGGTCAGGGTCCCGCTCATATAATTCATCATAGAGATCACGCACATCGCAGACCATACGGTCATCAAATGCTGAGATATGACGCGGTATGCGGCGTTGCATACCCTTCATTTCATCCAGAATGGACAACACGTCTGCAATTTCCCGCGCATCTTCGATAACATTGAAGTCACCCAGTTTTCGGACGAGCTTGTCTGCAAACGCGGTATCGGTATGACAGGTGGCAAGTGCTGTCTGCATCGCGCGCGCGGCGGCCTCCTGCATGACGGTCACGGAGGCCGCCAAAGCTTCTTCATCCTCGCTGGCCAGATGTGTGTAAATGCGGTCCACCATGTCGGGGAAGGTGTCCGGCAGAAGGTCGAATTTCACCCAGTGCCAGATTGGCTCAAGTGACGAACGGGGTATTGCGCCTGGTATTTTTTCGGTGCGCTCCCCGTCGAACAGAAAATCTTCAAACGGTTCCGCAAACAAACGCTGGGGCTTGTCATCACTGTCACGGTCGCCCGCCAACTCTTTCAGGGCAGGCCTCAGGGTCTCTCGAATTTCTTCTACCGACAGGCCAAGCGTTTTTGCAGGCAGTGCGCCCTGCTCGACCGCTTCCAGCAGTTTGACCGCCGCCCGAGCGGGCAGCGTGCCGAGAAACGCCTTTAATGTCTCCGCCTTGTTCACGTCCATTTATCCTACATGCGATCTGCATGAATTCGCTCAGGTGCACGCCAGAGCGCGACCCGTGTATGCGAACTCTCACACTAGGAGGGTATGCTTAACAATCTCTTCACGAATATCTGCCCCCACGCAAAAGGCCGCCACCCTTGCGGACAGCGGCCTTCTGTTTTCAATCATTTCTGCGTGATTTAGTTCATACGCTCGATAATGATAGCTGGGGCCATACCGCCCGCAGCGCACATGGTCACAAGGCCAAACTGCTTGTTCTGGCGCTCAAGCTCATCAACCATCGTGCCGATCAGGATCGAACCGGTTGCGCCGATCGGATGCCCAAGTGCCATGGCACCACCGTTCACGTTAACTTTTGACCGGTCCAGGTTCAGATCGCGAATGAACTTTTCTGCCACCACAGCGAACGCCTCGTTGATTTCGAAAAGATCGATATCTTCAAGCTTCATACCGGCTTTCTGCAGAACCTTCTTGGCTGCGGGCACGGGCGCGTTCAGCATGAGGGTCGGGCTGTCACCCATGTTTGCCATGGCAACAACGCGCGCACGCGGCTTCATGCCATGCGCTTTGGCATAGTCCGGCGATGCCAGAAGGATCGCAGCCGCACCGTCTACAACACCGGACGAGTTGCCGGCATGGTGTACGTGGTTGATCTTGAGATCAGGATACTTTGCCAGCACGAGCTTGCGGAAGGTTGTACCGTCTTCGTCCAACGCATAATCAGCCAATTGCTCGAATGATGGTGCGAGACTTGCCAGACCTTCGGCTGTTGTCTGCGGACGCGGGAACTCTTCCTTGTCGAGCGCCAACGTACCATCTTCGTGATAGACGGGAACCAGTGACTTCGCGAACCGGTTTTCCTTGATCGCAGCATCTGCGCGCTTCTGGCTTTCCAGCGCCAGCGCATCCAGTGCTTCGCGCGGAATGCCTTCAAGGGTGGCAATCGCGTCAGCACACACGCCCTGGTGTGGTTGCGGATGCAGTTCACGCAAGTGAACATTGCCATTGTCCATGAACGGCGAACCGCCTTTGTTCATCTGACCGAACAGCGACATCATTTCGGTCCCGCCCGCGATGGTCAGATCTTCCATGCCTGACATGATGTTGGCAGCTGCGATATTGACCGACGTAATGCCGGAGCCGCAAAAACGGTCAAGCGTCATGGCTGATGAGCGCACATCATAACCAGCATCAAGTGCTGCCATGCGCCCCAGATCGCCGCCTTGCGTACCCTTCTGCGAGCTTGTGCCCCAGACGATGTCATCCACTTCTGCCGTGTTGATATCGTTGCGCTCTTTCAGCGCTTTCAGCACGGTTGAACCCAACCGCTGCGGGTGAATTTCAGCAAGCGCGCCCTTGCCAACTTTGCCAATGCCACGGGGTGTGCGGCAAGCGTCAATGATCCAAGCTTCAGACATTTGCGTCTCCTGGTGATTAAATTATCTGCCAATGGGATACTGCGTTCAGATGCGTCCTGCAATAGGTGGTGCCGGGCCCTTAAATTGACGCAGGGGCGCGCTCTTTCCGCCACCTGTTTTTCACACCCAATAGCCTGTACTCTGTTTCTGCCGGTCGCAAAAATCTGGCAAATCAGCCACATTATGCATACCAAATGCTGCCTTTTGGGCGTGTGACAACCGGACGACAGACAGAAGAAGGAGCTTTTCTTTGCTGGACGCTTTTTTCACCAAACTGGGAACACGTCTCACACAAGAGATCTGGGTGAAGGAGCCAAGCCGGCCTGTCTGGCGCAAACCGCTGGTGGTTGCAGCACGGATTGGCTGGGTGATCGGGCGTGACCTGATTGGCGGACAGGCCAGTCTGCGCGCCATGAGCCTTGTTTACACGACGCTTCTGTCCATCGTTCCCGTTCTGGCCCTTATCTTTGCCATCCTCAAAGCCTTCAATGTCGATGATCAGGTTGAGGTGCTGATGCTTGAGTTTCTGGCCCCAATGGGGGACCAGGGAAAAGAGATCACCAGCCAGACCATTACCTTTGTCAGGCAGGTCAATATCTCCGTACTCGGGTCCGTCGGTCTGATCTTTCTGGTCTACACACTCATCTCTCTCATTCAGAAGATCGAAAAGGCCTTTAACGCCGTCTGGCAGGTTTCATCCGACCGGTCTATCGCACGTCAGGTCACGGCCTATCTCAGTGCCGGCCTTCTGGGTCCGCTTCTTCTCTTTCTCGTCATCGGGGTTATTGCCACAACGCTCAGCACGTTTTTGCTCGACACCGTTGGCGCGTTCGGCCCGTTTCGCACATTGCTGCAAGAAGCAAACAAGCTCGCTCCCTATGGCATGATGATCGGCGCCTTCTCTTTTCTCTACTATGTTGTCCCCAACACACAGGTGCGTTTCTCCGCCGCGCTTGTAGGGGGGGCGGTTGCGGGGATCATGTGGGTTGGTCTTGGCTGGGGGTTTGCCACCTTTATTGTTACGTCCGCACGCTACGCTGCCATCTATTCAGCATTTGCAAGCCTGGTGCTCTTCATGATCTGGCTCTACACCGCATGGCTTATTCTGCTGATCGGCTGTTCCATCACCTATTATTTCCAGAACAGGGCTCACCTGTCCCCGGACAACGGGCTTATCCGTCTGACCGTTTCGCAAGCCAAACGCCTGACCCTCATTTTGATGACGCTGGTTCATCGCTCATTCCTGACCGGTGATACGCCGTGGACATCCCGGCGGCTTGCTGCCCGCCTTGGCATTCCCCCGCAAATTGTCGAAGCGCTGGTGGTTCCTCTTCGCGATACAGGATTTGTTGCCTGGGCCGGACACAAAGCCCGGCTTGTGCCGACCCGACCGGCGGACATGACGAAAATTGCCGACCTTCTAAAAATTGTTCGCAAGGTGGATGCACAAGGTGCTGCATCGGACAGTCGGCTTGGGACAGACAGCACGGTCGATCAATTACTCGCCGCCGCAGAGGAGGCCGAGCAAACCGCGATCGGGGACCGCACGATCAGCGATCTTATTCAGGCGGAGAAAGCACAGACCCGCAAAGTTTAACCCTGCCATCCCCGCACAACGGGACCGTACAAAGTGCGAAAGCGCTCCCTGCTGTCTGCAAGTCGCGCTTTCTGCTGCTTATGCAGGTCACCCGCATTTCACCACATCCACGATGGATGCGTTTTACATGACCTGCCATTGCCCGTCCGGCTGGCGGCAGGCCGTGCCGTAAGCCTGTTCGCGCTGACCGCCAATGTAGACCGTTTGCTGGTATTCCCGGCAATAGCCCTGCGGGGTCTGATAGGTCTGTCCAGGCTGGACATGACCATAATTGCCGCTCTGATCGTTCCGCCACCACTGTTCCTGGCCGGTTGCCATGGCTGTTTCCGACGCGCGAGACAATTGGTATTGATCGCGCCCATCAAGTCCCCGCCCAACGGACTGGCCGACGGCGGCCCCCATGACGGCACCCAGGCCCGTCGCGATCAGACGACCGCTGCCAGACCCGATCTGACTTCCCAACAGACCGCCCCCAATGGCACCGATGATAGTTCCCGCACCTTCACGCGGTCCGGCACCGTGCGCGTAACACCCTGTAAGAGATGCGGTGATCAGGCCCACCGCTGCCAGTTTGACAATCTTCATGACGGAACCCCGTTTTGAGATGAACTGTTGACGTCCTCTCACAATAGGCCTGTGCGGTTGTTTGATCGCTGAATGGGCCGTTCATCTGAGGTTCATTTTATAAGTGCGGTTTTCCGCTCTTCTTCCGCTGGTGTCCGGTCAAGATTGTGACATCGCTTGGGGTGTGAGGCGGATGTTCGGGGTGACGATTGAGTTGTGGCGCCGCTTTGCCAAACTTGAAACCTGTCGTCACAGACGGCCAAGCCATGTTCCTGACCGGACATCAGTGCTCATCCTCAGACCTTTGGCAGGCGAAGTTCGGCTTTCACGCCGCCCTGTTCACTTTCGGAGAGGGTCAGTTCGCCGCCATAAAGCTCGGCCGTTTCCCCCACAATGTTGAGGCCGAGGCCCGAGCCCGGCACGGCCTCATCCAGACGTGTTCCCCTTTTGAGGACAAGATCGCGTTTCTCAGCAGGCAGTCCCGGCCCATCATCTTCGACGCTGATCAGAAGCTGCGGGATCTTCCCACTCACCGCCAATGCGCGGATCGTGACATTTCGATCTGCCCACTTGCAGGCATTATCGAGCAGGTTTCCCACCATCTCCTCCAGGTCCTGCGCTTCGCCTTTGAAGGCAAGCCCGTCCTCAAATGCGGTTTCAATCACGATGCCGCGTTCCTGATAGATGCGCTCCAGCGTCCGGGCCAGACCGGAGAGAACCGGATCCACCGCCGCGCTTGCCCCCAGCACACGTGCATTTGCCGCCGTTCTGGCTCTTGCGAGATGGTGCTCGATCTGCTGCCGCATCAACCCCGTCTGGTGTTTGACCGTCTGGCCCAGCAGGGTGTCGTCTTTTCGGCTTTCATTGGCCAGAACACTCAAGGGTGTTTTCAAGGCGTGGGCAAGATTTCCGACATGGGTACGGGCGCGTTCCAGCACTTCATTGGCATATTCAAGAAGTGAATTCAGTTCCTCCGCGAGCGGCTCAATTTCTACGGGAAACTCTCCCTTGAGTTTCACCTCATCGCCGTTGCGTATTTTTTGCAAGCCTTTGCGCACATCTTCAAGCGGGCGCAGCCCGTACCGCACCTGGATCAAAAGAGCGATCAGAATACCTGCACCAATCACGATAAGCGCGCCAGCCAGAAGGCCGGAAAATTCGTCCACCAGTGCTTCCAGCTGGGTCATGTTACCCGCCACCGCGAATGAGACCGGTACGTCCACCCCGGGTACAAGCACCCACCGCTCCACCACGCGCAATGGCTGGTCCTCCGGACCGGAGGTGCGCCCGCTCAACAATGTATCCAGCGGCACATTGTTCATGTCGAGTGTACGGCTGGGGGTCAGCAATGCCTGGTCGAAAAGAGAGCGGGACCGCAGTGCTGTTTGGTGCGGACCGGCATCATCCATGCGGCGCTTGCCCATCAGCTTGACCTGCCAGTACCAGCCGGAATAGACCCGTTGAAAACGTGGATCGCTTAATGTCCGGGTCAGAACAAGCTCGCCCCCACCCGTCACCTCAACCGCGGCAATCAGGCTGTCGAGGATTGCATCCAGATTGTCGTCAAATGTTGTTTCAACAGACTGGCGAAACAGGGAGGAAAGCGCGACCCCACCCACAACCAACACCACCGCAAGCCACAGCGCAGCCGCAGCCGTCAGACGGAAGGCAAGACTATCAAGCCGCATTTTCAGCCGTCGCCAGACGGTATCCCAGACCGCGCACGGTCTCGATCATATCCTTGCCGAGTTTGCGCCGCAGACGACCGACAAACACTTCGATCGTATTGGAGTCACGATCAAAGTCCTGATCGTAGAGATGTTCAACAAGCTCGGTGCGCGACACGACTTTATCCTGATGATGCATAAGGTAAGCCAGAAGGCGATACTCAAGCGATGTCAGCTTGATCGGTTCCCCCTTCAGGGTCACACGCGCACTTCGTGTGTCGATGCGCAATTCACCCAGTTCCAGTTCGCTCTTTGCATGACCGGCTGCCCGGCGCAGGAGTGCGCGCACTCTGGCCAGAACTTCTTCTGTGAAAAAAGGCTTGGTCACATAATCATCCGCACCGGCGTCAAACCCTGCCACCTTGTCGGACCAGCGGTCACGCGCCGTGAGAATGAGAACCGGCATATTGCGTCCCGCCCGGCGCCATTTTTCCAGCACGGTCACACCGTCCATTTCGGGAAGGCCCAAATCCAGAATGATGCCGTCATAGGGCTCCGTGTCGCCCAGAAAGTGGCCATCTTCGCCATTGTTTGCGGTATCGACCACATAGCCCGCATCATTCAATGCATCGCGAAGCTGTCGACAAAGGTCGGGATCATCTTCAACTACAAGCAATCGCATGGGGCTTCTCCTTCAAATCTCATCCCGCGTTCACGGGGTCTTCCTCAATTGACTGGCCTTAGCGACCTCCGCGGCGAACATCCACAATCCGCCCGCTGCGGGCATCCACAGCGACCTGAACAACTTCTCCCTCAGAGAGCATCTTGATGTTGTAAAGGCCGGCACGACGATTGAGATCGGCATCCAGCAAACGCCCCGGATAACGGGCACGTACGGCAGCGAGCGCCTGTTCCATTGAGACATAATCACCAGAACGAACCGCATCACGCGCGTCATCCTGATCGGCCCGCGCATAACCCTGCCCGAACGGGCCCCAGGGGTCCCGCGCCGAGGCCGTGTCGGCAAGCGCAAAATCCAGCGCCAGAAGAGACAGGGTAAGGCAGATCGCAGATATGATGGAACGATATCTCATGCCACCATTATTATGCGGTTCCGCCTGAACCCGCCATGAACAATTTTTTGAGGAGTTTGTTAAGATTTCTCAGAAGCCCTCGACATGTACATATTCCGGGAACGGCGCGCGGTCGGTGCGCAATGTATTGATCGGCGCCGTCTCGTCCATGTAACCGATGCCCATGCCGCAGAAAAACATCAGATTGTCCGGTATCTCCAGAAACTCGCCGATTGTCTTATACCAAAGGGCCCAGGCTTCCTGTGCAGACGTATGCAACCCCTCTTCGCGCGCCATCAGCATGATGCTTTGAATATACATGCCAAGGTCCGACCACTGGCCCAGGCCCATTTGCCGGTCAATGGCAAAGAAGAGGGCGGCCGGTGCGCCAAAAAAGTCAAAATTGCGGGCAAACTGTGCCTGTCGCCCTGCCTTGTCCTCGCGGGGAACATTGATGGAGGCGTACATGTCTTCACCACACTTGAACCGTCTCGCCTTGTACGGGTCTGTCAGCTCCTTGGGGTAGATATCATACTCCGTCGCGCCATCGCCAAACGGGTTCTCGGGAAACTTGGTCTGAATGACTTTCCGGAACGCGGCCATTTTCTCACCGCCGATCGCCCAGACATGCCAGGGTTGCAGATTACCGCCAGAGGCGGTGCGCGCCGCCTTGGTGAGAATACGATTGATCTTTTCCGCGCTGACCGGCTTGTCCTGATAGGCACGACAGGTGATCCGCGTGTCGAGAGCTTCTGAAACGTTCATGAGGGAACTCCGTTTTGCTTGAAATGATTATCTGGCTGTGACGTAGGTCCAAAGCGCATCCGCACCGCGCTCAATGGCTTCACGTCCCAGGTGCCTTGCCCAGTCCCGGCCCGAGCCAAACTCGGCACGCCAGCTCCAGAGCCGCCGCGAGGTCAGATGCAATGTATGTTCATAGGTAAAGCCAATTGCGCCATGCACCTGATGAGAGATCGAGGTGGCGATATTTACAGCATCGTCGATGCGGGTTTTCGCTACGGCTATCTCAAAAGCCACATCGTCCGTTTCCGAAGCGCGTTCAGCCGCATGGTTTGCAATCGCGACCGCGGCGGCCGTTTGGGTTGCCAGCACAGCCAATTGCTGCTGGATCGCCTGGAATTTTCCAATCGGCTTACCAAACTGTTTGCGTTCATTGGCATAGGTAACGCTGTCTCTCAGAAGGGTTTGCAGTCCCCCCGCCATCAGGCAGGCACGCATCAACGCACCCCAGAGTTCCATCGATCCCGCCTGTGCAGCCGGCCCCAGCACCACTTTTACCGCGTCAAAAGTGCAGGTGACGCGCGGCTCTCGCGCCGTGTTCAAGGCGTGGGTTTTGTGGGCATCCGCAAGCGGTACAAGTGCGACTTGCGCATCTGGCCCGTCGCCGATCACGGCCACGCCATGGCTTGCCTCCTCTGCCCACGGCACATTTCGGGCACAGCCAGACACCTTGTCTCCATTGAGGGTGAGACCTGTCAACAAGGTCAGCGGTCCCTGCGGCAATGGGAGACCTGCACCATCCAGCAACCAGGTTGCGACAAGCGTCTCTGCCAGCGGCACAGGCGCTGCGTGGCGGCCTTGCGCTGTCAGAAGGACAAACGCATCACCCCATGTCCCGCCCCCGCCGCCATTGGTCTCCGACGCCATCAGACGTGTGAGACCGTTTTCCTCCAGCGCCTGCCAAAGTGCTTTCGGCCAGACGCCCTCCTCGGCGGACTGGATCACCTCCTTGGTCGCATGATCTGCAAGAAGGCGTTCGATCGTATCGCCGATCAGTGTTCTGAATTCATTCATATCCCGCTCCCTTACCTTAGACCCAGACCGCGCGCGATAATGCCGCGCAGGATTTCGCGGGTGCCACCGCGCAGGGAGAAAGACACTGTTGCCTGTGTGAGAAACCCCTGAACCTGCTCATAATCAGATCCCTGGCCCAACAGCGGTTCAACACCCGCCAGTTCGTGCGCGATGGTCGGCATGTCCTGTTCAAACAGGGCACCCAGGTCTTTAACGACGGAGGCTTCGAGAATGGGGTTTTCACCAGCCTCCAGAAGTCCCGCAACGGAAAGAGACATTTGCCGGAGCGTCACCAGATGTGCGACCAGCCGTCCGATTTCCGCATCCGCGCTCCGGTCGCCGCGACGCGCCAGTTCGCGCACCAGTTCGCCCAGCAGGAGATAGCTTGAGAGATAACGTTCCGGGCCACTGCGCTCGTAGGCCAGTTCCGCCGTGACCTGTGCCCAGCCATTGCCTTCCGTACCGACCATCATATCGTCCGGCACAAGCACATCTTCAAAGACAACTTCGTTGAAGTGCGCGTTGCCGGTCAGATCCTTGATCGGGCGAATGGTGATGCCCGGCAGTGTCAGGTCCACCAGAAACTGGGTCAGGCCCGTATGCTTTGCGTCTTCGGCAAAGTTTGTGCGGAAGAGCGCAATCATGTAGTGCGCATTATGCGCGTTGGATGTCCATAATTTTGTCCCGTTGACGAGCCAGCCGTTTTCAACCCTGACGGCCTTGGTTCGGGTTGCGGCAAGGTCTGACCCGCTATCCGGTTCGCTCATACCAATACAGAAAAGCAATTCGCCTTTTGCAGCCCTGGGGAGAATTTTCTGCCGTTGTTCTTCGGTGCCAAATCGCAGCAGGAGCGGCCCGCTCTGCCGGTCGCCGATCCAGTGCGCACCGACAGGCGCACCGGCGGCCAGCATTTCTTCGAGCACAACATAACGTTCCAGCGCCGTTCGTTCGTGGCCGCCATATTTTTTTGGCCATGTCATGCCGATCCAGCCCATCTCACCCAGCTTGCGCGAGAAAGCCGGGTCATAGCCACTCCATGTCTGGGCGCGGGTGACGGCGGGAATATCCGTTAAAGCCTCCGCCAAAAAGGCCCGGACTTCGCGGCGCAGGGTTTCCGCCTCTGGCGGCAATCGGCAGGGGTCGAATCGAAACTCATGCATGGGCTCGGGCGCACTCCGTTGTTTTTTGTTTCGCCAAAATGTTTCCTTGGCGCTTATTTAGCGTGAGTGTCCGGCAGATCAATCAATTAGGCAAGGCATGCCCCTCAAGATACGATTGCCGTAGCGCCACCGTCGATCCTGAAATTGGTGCTTGTGATCGAATCTGCCAACGGGCTTGCAATGTAGGCCACCAGGCTTGCCACTTCGGCAGGCCGGGCGATACGCCCCGTCAGGCCGCCTGTGACTTCCTGCATGGCTTTGGCTTCGATCTCGTCCCAGCTCTCACCCCACCCGTTCTTCTTCGCGAGGGCCATAAACCAGGCTTCCACCTCTTTGGTCTTGATGAGGCCGGGGCTGACGATGTTGGAGGTTACACCGGTTCCCGCCAGCTCTTTCGCAAGACTTACCGTCATCGTGTGGAGTGCACCTTTTGAGGCGTAGTAATGCGGCGTGCGGGCGGCGGGACTGGTTGATCCGATCGTGCCCAATTGAATGATACGCCCCCAGCCACGCTCTTTCATCGGCTCCATAAAATGCTGGATCATGCGCACAGCCGACACGACATTCACGTCATAGGCTTCGTGCCAGGCTGCGCTGCCCGCACTTGTCCAGGAGCCCCGATCGGCCAAACCATAATTATTGATGAGAATATCGACCGGACCGATCCTGTCCACCGCTGCGAGAAGCGCGGCCGCGCCGTCATCATGACGGATATCACCCGTGACAGCATCTGCCGCCCCGCCTTTTGCACAAATGGCGTCCGCAACCGGTTCTGCCGTGCCGGCCTCAAGCCCGTGCACCAGAACGCGCGCGCCTTCCGCAGCCATTGTGTGGGCGATGATCTCGCCCGTGCCACGATAGGAGCCGGTGATAAGGGCCGTGCGGCCTTTGAGGTTGAGGTCCATAATGTCTCCCTTGTTTTGGGGACATTGATAGCAGGTGCCAAGGCCGATGAAAAATGGGCTTGGAAAATAGGTTGGGGAAATAGGTTTGGGAAGATGTGATGCGCCGCGTGCAACAGCGCGGCACGCGCTGCGGCCCATACTCAGTTTTGGCTCATCAGTTTTCGGTGCTTGCGAGCGAAACCGTGACGAGCGATACCGGGCTTTCGGCGATGGCGGCGTGTTTGGCACCGACGCGCACCCCGACCTGAAGGCCCGCGAGAAAGATAGCCGCAGTAAGCGCCATGAGCCCCGTTACTTTCGCAACAAGGCGCAGATTGGTGCGTCTCTTGTGGGGAAAGAAAATCATCCGGTCCGTCATGGTCTTCTCGCTCTATCCTGATGTGCTGGTACGATGGCTCTATCTCATTCATCAGAATACGGACAAAACCCTAATCAAATGCAAAAATCTTCATTTCCATTTGGAAATAATTTAATGATAATAGGCACTTAGAACTTTTGGCTATAAAACAGATAAGATCCGGCAATCGCCTGAAGCTGCATATGGGCCGCCCAGCCCGGACATTCATGGTGGTGATGAAAACGGGTTGAGCCGCATGTCGGATCTGTCGCACCGGGCGAAAGCGCCTGGGCCATGGCCCCCAGTCCCCGTGCCAGGTGCGCATCCACTTGATCATACTCGCCCAAATAGCCGGGCATAGGGCGCGCATACGCGCTTTCGTCCCCAACGCTGCGGCGCCGGTTGAGCAGGACCCATGCGAGCGCTTGCAGGGTTTCTGCGCTCTGTCCTCGCCCGAAATAGTCCACAGCCCGCGCGTAAACAATCAACTCGCGACATGTCACCGGACGCGGGAGCGGCGCCACCTCGCCGGTTGTTTCAGATTGTGCGGCAAACTGGATCATGGGCTGAGTCTAACATATATAGGATTATGTTCCTAGTTTGTTTTATGCGCTCGGCACATCAAGCTGGAAATAGTGGAGTGCCAGGCGGAGGCTGCCGCCGGTGAAAGGCGCGTCCGTGCCTGTGATCCGGACAGGGGTCGCCCCGTAATAAGCGGTCGGGCTGCCACTCACACCATTCACGCTGCTATCGATGGCGGTCCCGATCAGGTTTCCATATCGGCTGGCATCCGCCGCGACGCCCAATTGCCAGCTTGTCGGGCCGGCCACGCTCGTGAGCACGCGTCCCGTGACGCCCAGCACAACAGCCCGGTCGGGGATCAGGAGGCTCGTGTCATTGTAACCCCCGCTTGTTATCGTGTGATCCGTTTCGCGCACCCGGGCGTTGAGCCGTGCCGCGTGAAGGCTTTCACCCAGTGCAGAGGCTTGCGGACCGCGGCGCCAACGGATGCCATCATGCAGGCGCTGCTCACCTGTTGCCTCAAGAAAGGCTGTCCAGCCGGCCCGCGCTGCGATGAACAGCCATGCGCCATCCATCCAGCAGGCCACCTGTCCTTCATGGCCGCTCCAGTCCCCCGAGGCCGGGGTGGCGACGATCCATCTGTCCCCTTCCACCGGGCCCGCAGGCGGGGCGGTGACGGTCTCGTCCTTGACGGCGAGGTGAACCAATGCATCAAGCCGCAGAAGCACTTCGTTTACGGTGACATGTTTCTGCGCCTGCGCAGCCTGCAAGAATGGCAGGCCCAAATGAGCCGTGTCAGACATGAAGATATACCTCTCTTGATGTGCCACGACCGAAGCTGTGGCTGAGTTGTGCGACAGCAATACGCAGCGGCGACGGGGCAAGCCCGCCAAAATCTGCGATCTGCGACGCGACATCGTAAAGACAGTGCGGTGCCGCGGCTGCGATTGTGCGTTTCACCGCCGCACCATCATGGACATCACAAGCATAAGCCTCGACCTCCTCTCCCAGCGGGACATCGAGCCCCGCCCAGCTATCCCCGTCCAGACGGGTGCGCCGTATCCATGAGAATGCAATGTCACCATTGGCAAGACGTTTGCCGCGTACATGCACTGGAGACAAAGGCCGGAGCCCTATACCGGCAAAGCTTCTCGTCTGGGTCAGATAGGTGTCATGGTCGAGCGCATATGTGCGCGGCCCTGCCCGCCACGAAATCGGGCGGTCACGTTCAGACCGCAAGAGACCGATCTGCATCACTGCGCCGTCCAGCAGCACAAAACGTTCGCCTGCCGCCAACAATGTTGCCATGGCGCGCTCGGTGCCCGCCTGTCCGCGCAGCAGGCCCGAAAGGACATAAGTATCCACGTCCACCAGGTCTGCGCGTTCAAACTGGATCACCTCCCAATCGTCCGGGCCGGTTTGGATGGCAGCCACATTCCCCCCGTTCAGCACTGAAAGCCTGTCGCGGGTTGTCAGTGTTCCGCTTGCCAGCTTCACACGCACACTGGCCGCACGGTCCCATCGACCGACAGGGCCCCGGGCGAGAGGTGTTTGCGTGCGCCCCATCGTTGCCGGGTTTGGAAGGATGCGATCGAGTTCAAACCCGGTGCCTGTCGTGGTGCGATAAAGCGCGACACCGCCCGGCCACGGGTTTGCACTCACCGCGATGTGAGGCGCATGAGGCTCTTCCTGACCTGTCAAAAGTGGCAGGTCGAGATAGGCGATATCCGGCGTGCCAAATGTCGCGACCGGTGTGGCCTCACCTTGGCGGTCGGGGGCCGCGAGAGGGCCGAAGACAGATGGTTCCGTCCGCTGTCCTTCGATCGACATCATGCCTTCAAGGGTCATGCCCGTTATCCGGTAATCTGTCTGGCGCGTGCCCAGATCAAGCGTCACCACATCCCCCGGATCCAGCGCCAGAGCAGACGGGGGTAACGTTGCCGTCACCGTGTCGCGCTTTACCCAGATATTGTGCAACCAGATATCGGCAATGCGCTGGGCCTCCTCCTGCCGCAGGACAATGGGAAGCGCCGCTGCGGAGACGCGCTCCGACTTTACGTTGGCACGACGGGCTTCAACTGCGGCCTGCCGATAGCCTGTGTTCGGGTCGATATAGGTGAGTTTTACGCTATAGGGACGTTCACTCTCCTGTCCTCGTGTAAGCCTGTATCCTGCCCCCGCGCTGGTTGGCAGAACGGCAAGGTCTTCCGCTGTGACATGCCGGACGGTCTGCCCCCCCTCGTGGGAAAAGCGAATCCGTCCTTCGGTCTCCACCGCATCGAAGAAATAGGCCAGGCCCAGCGGGTCAATCGCCTGCCGTGGTGACATGATGCGGTCAATCACAAACCCGTCTACAGTCCCGCCAAGACCACTTGTTTCTGTCTCCACACCGCTGACAGCACTTGCAATATGCGCGACCAGCAACCCGAGCGGCACCGCCCCCAGACGCCCGGTGATCCAGTGTCCCCGTTTCCAATTGTCACCATCCGCCCAGACAGATTTGAGAACCGGAAAAGACGGATACGGTCTTGCATCCCAGGTCCAGATAAAAATCCGCGACGGTTCAACCATCGGTCCGCCATAGGCAGGCGAAAGCGGATTGTTGGCGCTCTGTTTCCAGTATGCCAGATGGGCCTCTATGAAACGACGTTGACTGTAATCGTCGCGCCGACCTGAGGAAAAATAAGGCAGATGGCTTTCCGACGATTTGGGATCGACAAATACGTTGGGCTGGTTTGTCCCCTTGTCCACTGCCGGGCAGCCCAGCTCGGTGAACCAGAACGGTTTGGAGCGTGGCACCCAGCCCGTCGGTGTGCCGCTCTCCAGCCCGCCGGGCCGGTTGTAATGTATGTTCTCCCACCAGGCTTTCAGGTCCTTGGGGCGGAATGTCCAGGCTTTACCCGCGACACCATCTGTGATCGGCGTGCGAAGCTGGTTGGTGCGATCAATGTCTGAGGCGTAGAACCAGTCGAACCCTTCGCCCCCCGCAATGTTGGATTGCAGATAGTCAAGATCATAAACATTGGGGGCACCGGCCACGGCATCCAGATGCGTGTGCCCATCCCGCCAATCGCTCAGCGGAAAATAATTGTCGATCCCGATGAAATCGACATTGGCATCTGACCATAACGGGTCCAGGTGGAAAAACACGTCGCCCGATCCGTCTTGCGGCTGATGGCCAGAATATTCGGACCAGTCTGCTGCATAGGAAATTTTGGTCGCCGGGCCAAGCAGGCTTCTCACCTCTGCCGCCAGGGCGACAAGGGCCGCGACGGCGGGATAAGTGGTTGCGTCACTGCGCAAGGTTGTTATCCCGCGTAATTCCGATCCGATCAGGAAACCATCCACCCCGCCCACCCAGGCGCAGAGAGCGGCATTGTGCAGCACCATGCGCCGATAGGACCATTCAGCCGGTCCGGTATAGCTGATGCCGGCAGGACCGATGCTGAAGTCGCTCGCAGCGGCTGTACCAAAGAAGGTCGCGATGTCGGTTGCAACGCTTGCGCTTTTGTCCGGTGATCCGGGAAAGCCAGGTGCTGGCGAGACGCTGATCCGGCCCCGCCAGGGATAGGGGGCCTGCGCGCTCGCCCCATAAGGATCCGGCAAAAGATTGTCCGCGGGAATGTCCATCATCAAAAACGGATAGAACAGGATGGAGAGACCGCGCGCGCGCATGTCCTCGATTGCACGTTTGACACTCGTGTCAGACGGCGTGCCCCCAAAGGCGGCGCGCCCGTCCACAGTGCTGACCGTCGGCACTGATCCGCGGTTCTGCCCCGCCACCGACCAGAATTCCGGTGTCGGGCGTTTGTCTGCGGTCTCTGCGCGCGGGCTTATGTTGCAGTCGCCTACACGCAGATCATCCCCGAACCAGCTCACCACCAGGGCAGCAGCGCTGCAATTGGGTAAGGTCGCCTGTAGGTCGTCCATGGCGACCGACCAGTCTGTGCCACCCAGACGGTTGTTGATGTTTTCACTATGGCTCACGCCGTCCGCAAAAATACGCCGGACCGGCAGCGTGTCATAACCAAACTCGGTGGAACCGGGAATGATGGTCACCGCCCTGATTTCGTTTTCCACGCCACCCAGTGCCCGAAACACTTCGAAACTCAATTGCGGGATACGATTGCCAAATTCGGCAAGTGGCATGTCTTCAAAAACAAGATAAGCGGTGCCACGATAGGCAGGTACGGTCCCTGCGCCTTCAACTGCCTCAATCAACGGGTCAGGCCCTTGCCCTTCACTCCCCGCATAAAGACGATATGTATATCGCGACAGGTCGAGCAAGCGCCCGTCGGCCCACGCCGCACCCAGTCGGGTAATCTGCCCCTCGCAAAGCGCAATCGCGAACGAGGCGGAATAGGTGTAGGTCGTCGTCTCAACCCTTTGCCCGCCACCACCGCCCCCTTTCCCGCCGCCGCCACCGGTTGTTTCGGTCACTTGTGTCTCGCGGAAATTGGTGGCCCAGATCATCTGCCCGGCCAGCCGCACACGCCCATAAACGCGGGGAATGGCCGCACCTTCTGTCGAGCCTTGTACCGACAGGTCGGCAAGGCGCGGTCCCTCGCGCGTTGCAACGGTGCCGAAAAGTTTCTGGTCAATCAAAGACCCCGCGACATTGCCAATGACATTGCCAAGGGTCGCCCCGGAAATGTTTGCCCCGAGAAAGGCCACCCCGTTTGGCAACAGGGTGGAGCCCAGGCTTGATCCGGCTGTGCTGAGAAGAAGCGAAGCCATCAGTCACGCACACCCGGAAAGCGGAACAGAGCGACAAGCCGTCTTTGCCACCACGGGCCCATATATGTCTCCGCGACCGCGCGACCGGCATAGGCATGGATCATGCGACCGTCCTGCGACATGATGGCGGCATGTTTTGCGGCGGCCTTCGGGCTCATGCGAAAAATCAGGACATCACCCTTTTCCGGCTCGTCCGTTTTCTCGACCAGATGACGGCGTGCAGCTGACAGCATGGGTTCTCGTTCACTTTCAAGGCGGCCCGGTAGTTCCGCCCAGTCGGGCGAATAGGCCGGTGGCGTTTCCGGCACCTGCCCCTCAAGCTCCTGAAAGACGCCGCGCACGAGGCCGAGACAATCCACACCCGCCCCTTTGCACGAGGCCTGATGGCGATAGGGGGTCCCGATCCAGTCTCGGGCCGCACGCAGCACGTCGTTGCGCAAATAGGTTTTCTGCTCGTTCATGTATTCCGGCTCCCGCCATCATTGCCCGCACCGCGCGCGGGATAAGACAAGGCAAAATCATTCCCCGGCATGTGAGGAAAGCCCCTGAAATTGCTGATGTTTGAAAACTTGCCGCGACAGGTAACCGCCTGTTTGTCACAACCGGCGGTCAGAAGGAGCGTATCGCCAATAGCCACGTCTGATATTGCCGCCTGCCACAGCTCAATCACCGTTACTCCCTGACGCCTTGTATGTGCCTTGATTTCAAAATTTGTGTCCATGTTGGGCCCGCTGGTAAAGCGGCCCTCGCCACGTGCGAACCAGTGGTTTGTGAAGCCCTCAAGGCCCGTCACTTCAAGTTCCCGATTACCGCTTGCGGCGGTGACGGTCGCGGCATGGGTGTGCGTCGTCCGGGAGAGACCGCAGCGGGTGTCACCAAAGTTTGCGTCACACGCATATTGAAACAGGCGTCCTGTTGGCTGGTTCAGCCGATGTGCAAGCCCGCGCACTTCAGCCTGGAAGCCAAGACTGCCATGCGTGACCTCACCGATATTCCCCTTTCGCAGCAGGACCCTGTCAGCCACGTTCTGCCAGTCTACGCGCCAGATCTCGATATCGGCGTCATCGAACAGGCCTTTCCCAAGGTCCGTTTCATTGAGCCGGGCGGAGCTGAGTGCGCCCACCACGTCCAGATTATCCACCGCGAGACCAACCGACGCTTCGATCGCCCCCGGTGTAAAGCCACCTTCCGCTTCAAAAGTCAGACCATCGAAGGTCAGGTCATGATCATGATCGGTAAAACCAAGGGTCACGCCATCGTGCCGGGACAGTTTCCAGCAATGGCATAATGTTGTTGTGCCGCTTTCCAGTTGCGTCACAAGGCCCGGCGTCAACACTTTCATGTCCGCACCTCAATTACCGGAATGCTGGGAATGTCGCCTGCCTGAAACGTGGTCATATTAATGTCGAGCCTGTCCGTATCGAAACGCACAGGCACATCGAACTCATAGCCCGCGGCGACCACCGCCCCGCTTCCGGGCACGTGGCCCGCGAGAAAGGTGATCTCGCCATTTGTCAGATCAACCACATAATCCGTGCCGGCAATCTGCTCCACGCTATCAACGCTCACACGCACCGTTCCCGCGACAGGTTTGGTGATGTGGCGCACCTCTTCTTCCGCGCCGGAGCGGTAGGTTTTCAGCAGGTGAAAATTCACGCGATGGGCATCACCTGTCCCCAATACCTGATCCAGGGGGGTGACGGCATGGCCGGGGATCGTTGATGAATAATCCAGCCGGTCTTTCCAGCGGAACCCGTGAAGACGTCCCCGACGTGCCTCAAAGAAGGTGAGCACGGCATAAAGATCTGCCAGGGATTTGACGCCATAGCCCGCATTGTATTTACGGCGTGACGATTTCCAGGGCGTGTTGCGCTCCTCGTGGCCGGAGCCCAGTGTCACAATCTCCGTGCGTCGTTCCGGCCCACCGGATGCCCCAAAGGCGACATCCAGCGGGAAGCGGATTTCGTGAAAACCCATAACATTTCCCTGTTTGCAAAAAGTTTCTGACCTGCTCTCTAAAGATTGCGGGCACCGTGATTAAGGCTGCGCTGCAGGAGAGCGGCAATCTGTCCCTCGCTTCGCTTGAAGCTCTCAACGTCCTGCGCGGTTACATTGAAGGTCACCGAGACGTTGTTTGTGCCGCTCCCCGCCACACCCAGGCGTCCATCCGCCCCACGCGCGAGGGGCATAATGGCTTCCGGTCCCGCCTCCCCCGCCAGGCCGGTCCCACCGCGCATGGGAAAAAGCACCGGGCTTGCCAGAACACCGCCCTTGGCGAAGGCACGTATCCGCCCCGTATCGGGCCCGTTCCCATTGGCGTTAGCGCTCAAAAGACTGGTGAGCGCGTTTGCACCGCCGCTCCCATTGCCCAGCAGGTTTTCTGTTGCGAGTTTCGCCAGGTCCACTGCGAGCGATTGCAGGACTGATTTCAGCGACTTGCCACTGCTGGCAATGTCGCCCAGTGCGCCGGTGAACACACGCCCCAGATCGCGTGCCCCCCGTGTGGCGGTGCGCGTTTCGGTTTCAAGACCGACCAGGCTCCGCCTTGCATCCTGCCCGAAGCTGCGGCTTACCGCCGAGAGAGAGGCAAATTCCTGCCGGAGAGCGGCTACACCTGTTCGCAGGTCTGCGGTGAGATCATCGTTCGTGGGCATGCTTGCCTCCGGTCTGGTCTGGAAAGCGGCTCATCAAATGCGCCAGCGTGTCTGCGGTCAGGTTTTCCACCTTGCGCGCGGTGCCATAGGGTCGGGCTGCATGTTCCAGCTCCGGCAATGTGGCTGCCCACACTGTTTTCGGTGACCAGCCCAAGCGCCCCAGCGCAAAACTCAAGACCGCGCTCCAGGGAAAGGGACCGGGGTTTTGGCCCCTTCCTTTCTCCGCGTCGGCTGCGCCGTGTCGGGTTCAGCCTGGCCACCGAATGTGACACTCAAGAGATCTGCCAGCGTGCGAATGAGCCCGGCCATGCCGTGTTCAAACTTCATCTGTGCCAAGGCGTGGTGGTCAACTTTTTCACCACCGCCTTTCAGAGCCGCAGCCAAAAGTGTCATGGCTTCGTTTGAGGTCAGCACCCCGCTTGAGAACCGCTCCGCGAGCGAGAGAATGTCTTCGCCCCCATATGCGCTTTCAAGCTCGGCCAATGCGCCCAGCGTCAGGCAAAGCGTGTAGCTTTTCCCGTTGGCCTTCAGCGCCACTTCACCTCGTGTCCGGTTTGTCATGTCAGGCTCCTGTAAATGTCAGTGCACCAGCAGACTCCAGCGCCAGATCGAAGCGCAGCTCGTCGTCATGTGTGCCCGCATATTCAAGTGACGTGATCTGGAAGGCACCTTCCACCGTGCCGAAATCCGGTATCACGATCTGCCAGTGCCGAATTGTGCTGTCGAAGAAATAGGCGCGGATGGTGGCATCACTCACTTCGTCCTTGAAAAGCCCCGTGCCGGAAAGGCTTGCGGATTTCACCCCGGCGCTCCCCAGCAGTTCGCGCCACTCTCCGGTCGATTCCGCATGGGTGATATCGATAGTGCGGGCGTTAAAGGCGAGTGTCCGCGCCCGCAAGCCCGCGACGCTTGTGAAACTGCCCAGACCATTTGTATCGACCTTGAGCAACAGGTCCTTGCCGCGCTGAGCGGTCATGTTCTTCTCCTTGTTTGTGATGTCAGGCTAGACGGTCGGTGAAGGCACGCATCCTCACCTCCCCTTTCAGGGCGGTTGCAGCCTTGTCATAAAAGAGGGACGCGGAGACCCAATGCAGGCTGACCAGCACATGACCGGCAAGCGGCAGGCGTGCATCGTTCAGCGCAGCGGTCAGGGCGCTCATGATTTCTTTTGCCTCGCGGCGCCCGTTTGCACGCGACCAGACAGCAATGGTCAAAACATGCACGCTTGCCACCGTGTCGCCTGACCCTACGGGGCTTACCTCCGTGTCTCCCAGAGTCAGATAGGGGAAGGCCACGTCCTGTGGCGGCCGGTCATAGATCCGGCCACTCACCAGCGCCGAAAGAGTGGCATCCGCCACAAGGGCGGCATGTACCGCCTGCTGCAGTGGCCAGCTTGCATCCAGGCTCATGACACGCCCCCTTCTTCGCACACGCAAGTGAGAAACCGTTCGCGCCCATCCTCGTCAAACAGGGAGAGAATGTTGAAAACACGCGTCCCATCGCGCAAACGCATCGCGGTTGACACATCGCGGCGATACCGGATGCGCACCTGTAATTGCAGCCGTGCGTCCGGCCGGTCCGCCTGGTCCCGCTCACCACCCCGACGCGCGCGAATGTCGGCCCAGACGGTTGCCTGTTCTGACCAGCTGATGGTTGCACCCCCGCCCCCATCCGGCATCTGGGTCGGGGCTTCGAGTATGAGCCTGTGTCGAAGATTGCCGATCATAGCCGGTGCTTTCGATAGGGTGAGATCAACCGCATGACCGCCGGCGGCAGCGTGGCGTGCCCGGCCTCGACGCGTGATCCGGCCTCACGGTTTTCAAACCATTCAGCAACAAGCATCAAAATGGCGTGGTGAAGGTGGCGCGGCACATCCGTGCCTTCGGGTCCGAAGCCCGCGTCGAAGCGGATTTCGATACCGCCGGCCAGGCCGGACGGCGCGCGCCACGGGGCATTGTCTGCGCGGGCAATTCGCGCGTCCCCACCCGGCACCAGCACATAAGCCTCATTCGCCAGCGCGATACCGTCAACAAAGATTGCCTGAACAGCAGAAACCGGCCCGATGGGCAGGGAGACAACAGATCCCGGCCACCTGTCCAGCCGCAGGGCCCAGGTCTGGTTGATCATAGCGAGGTTTCCATGTGCCTCCAGCGTCAACCGGGCTGCGGAGATCAATGTCTGGATCAGGGCATCCTCAACCGTCCCGTCCACCCGCAAATGCAGTTTGGCATCCGCCAGGGTGACAGGTTCGGTCGCTGGCCCCGTGATGAGGGTCAGGCTCATGGTCATTTCCTTTAAAGATGTTTGGAAGCGCAGGCGGGCCACACTTACGTGTGTGGTTTCAACGTGCCATGGCTGAGGAGGGAGACAGCACCCACCGGTGTGCCTGTTGCATGCACCCCGTCCAACAGGACAGCCACACGGCTATAACGGGCATTGCCGATATAGCCGATCGCATACGTCCCGCCATCCGCTGCCACATTGTCGATCACGGCAAACAGGCCGCCAGGGTCCACCGGTCCGCCAACGACATCGCTGTCATTTCCCACCGGGGCCCAGGACGAGCCGTCCTCGCTCTCATCCAGCCGGAGTGAAAGCGAGAGGGTTGGCGAGAGCGCATCGCCACTGGTCCCCACCAGCACAAGGTGTTCCACACTCTCATAGCCCTGCCGATCGATTGGCGCGCCCATCCGGTCGGTCAGAGTGACCGCCGGATCGAGGCTTTGAACCATCTGAAGGTTTGAATGAAGATCTCTCATTCGTCCCTCCTCACGATGCACTGAATTTCAGAAGCTTGATCGCTTCGAAATTCTGCACGCCGCCCCCAACACGCTTGGTCGTGTAAAACAGCACATACGGTTTTGCGGTATAGGGATCACGCAACACGCGCACACCCAGGCGATCGACAATCAGGTAGCCACGGCGAAAGTCACCATACGCCATGGCAAAACTGTCGGCCGAGATGTCGGGCATGTCTTCAGCTTCAGCGATCGGCACGTTCATCAGGCGCGGGGCCTCGCCGGCACTCAGGCTGGGCTGCCAGAGATAGACACCATCTGCATCCTTGAACTTCCGGATTTGTGCCTGTGTCTGCCGGTTCATGACGAAATGCGCATTGCCGCGATAGCCCGACTTTACCGAATAGACGAGGTCCAGCAATTTATCGGACGGGTTGGAAGCCGGAAAACTGCCGCTGACACCGGTCGCAACATAGCCGACATTTCCCCAGCTCCAGCTGTCATTTGCGACATTGGTATAAGACAGGAAACCACGCGGCTTGTTCACCCCATTGCCGCCCACAAAGGCAGCTCCTTCCTGCTCGGCAAAGGCGGTCTGCACCTCCTCCGCCAACCATTGATCGATATTGACGGCAGCGTCATCCAGCAATGTGGAGGTCGCGGCCGGCATGGCATAAAGCTCCATCACCGGGAATTCCAGTTCGGCTATGTTCGGCGTGCCGGTTTGCGGGCGGGCGTCGGTCTCCCCCACCCAGCCGGAGGCCGCACCGCTGGTTGCAAACGGCTTTTTGTAAGACGCCGCACCGATCTGCCGCAGACCGGCAATCGCCCGGACCGGCGATGCTTCCGACACGGTCCGGTCAATCAGCCGCTCGGTCTCACTGGGGACCAGATAGCCGCCATCCGGGTCCGACTGGGCGGAGAGAGCCTTACCTTCCAGATGACGCAGCGAGGCTGTTTCACCCCGGCGGACATAAGTGTCAAAGGCTGCCTTATGCTCACGTGCCGCCGGATCGAATCGTGTTTCAGCTCCGGCCTTGTCGGGCCGCTTCATGTTGAGAGTGAGGTTCTCCACCGTCTTCTGTTGATGGTCGAGCGCGGCATTCAGGCGGTCCACCTTTTCCACCGTCACAATGTCGGCGCCCTGCTTGCGCTCCATTTCCTTCAGGCGGCCATCATTGGCTTGTTTAAACTCATCAAAGCGGTGCATGAACTCATCCATCGCATCGCGCACATCGCGCAAGGCGGACTGGTTCAGGTCTGCACTCTTTCTTTCAGGCGCATGATGCGCACTTGTCTGCGTCGCATGAAGTCCATGGCCGACACGACCTATTGCGGGGCGGCCTGTCGTTGGTTTGTCGATAAGGGGCATTCTGTTCTCCTGGTCAGTTTGACTGTCAGATCAATCGTTCAATGAATGAAGTGTCGGCCCGCTTCGCGCAGGTCCCGCGCAAGGCCAAACAGGTCCGCCGCCGATGTACGGGCATCCCGCCCGGCAAAGGCTGCCTTGTACCCGCCCGCAATCAGCGCGCGAGCCTGTTGTCGGCTTAGCCGGATGTCCCGGGTCAGCCGATATTCCAGTTCTCTTTCCGTGGGATGACGCGCGGCCTTCACCAGGCTCACACGCGCTTCCGGCTGCATGGGAAAAGTCACAACCGAGATTTCCCAAAGGTCAATTTCCACAAGATGCCGGGTGCCGGTGGAGCGGTTTCTCACCGCCTTCACTGTGTGAAAGCCGATGGACAGACCATCCAGGGCCCCTGCTTTCATGAGTGCATGCACCTCGCGGGCGCGGGCGACTTCGAGGGTCAGGTGTCCTTTGACATAAAGGCCCTTGTCATCTTCGCGGATAATCTCCCAGACCCCGATCGGATCTGCGGGATCGTGCTGAAACAGCATGCGCACACCGCTTGCGCGACGCTTTTCCAAAGAGCGGGTAAACGCGCCGCGCTCAACCAGGTCATGGCCCAGATCCTCCCTGTCAAAAAGGCTTGCATAGCCTTCAAAAGATCCGGCCTCGTTGACCTTGGAAACTTCAAAGGGAGCACGCTTGGTCTCGTGCTCCCTGCCCGGGCGGGGCCCTGCCTCGCCTTTCTCTTCATACTGTTGGCCTCGTTTGTGTTTCATGGTGCTCCCGGCATAAAAAAAGCGCCTCTGCGGCGCTCAGGTTGCTGGCTGGTTGGGCGGCGAAAGACGGGGTCATTCGCGCTCGACGACGCGATCGAGTTTCTGTTCGATACGGTCAAGAATGGTCCGCATGTAGCGTACCTGTTCTTCCACACGCGCGGTCCGTTCGCCGATCTCACTGCTTTCACTGGTGCGGCGTTCAAGCTGGCTGATCCGTTCGGACGCCGCCCCCGCCCAGGTCAGCGCACCAGCGGTTTGCATCACAAGCGCCAGAATGAGTGCAATCGGGACACGTTTGTCCAGATGCCAGTGCGCCTCTTCTTCGGTCGGTTCTTTCATCATTCCTGCTCTTGTCGTTTGGGGGCATATCCCACGGCTTCCCGTTTCTCCGCATCGGTGAGGAAACCGGCACCTGCAAGCCGCGCCCAGAGCTGTTCGCGCTCCGTGTTCAGAGCCGGCACGGCATCCAGATCGAAACCCAGACGCAGTCCTTCCCCAAAGCGGGGCCCAAGCCAGTGGTTAAGCGCGGCGCAGGTCTTCGTCACCAGCGGAACAATGGTCTGTCGCCAGAACGTCACGTTCGCTTCTTTGTAGTTTGAAAATGTATTATCGCCGGGAATGCCAAGCAGCATGGGCGGCACACCAAATGCCAGCGCGATCTCGCGCGCGGCGGCATTCTTTGCTTCATTGAAATCCAGGTCACGTGGTGCCAGCCCCATCTGCTGCCATTCCAGCCCGCCCTCCAGCAGTAGAGGACGCCCTGCATTGGCACTGCCGGCATAATTTTCCACCAGTTCCTGCTTCAACCGCTGAAACTGCCCGTCTGTCAGGCTGGCGTCTCCGTTTACTCCTTTGTAAACCAGCGCGCCGGACGGCCGTGCCGCATTGTGCACATCGATGGCACGGGCTGCTGCCTCCATCGGGGAAAGGCCGTAATGGTCGTCCGTCGGATGAAAGGCCTTCAGGTGCAGGACGGGCCGCACGCCCCCATCATCAAAACGGATGGTGCGTCCATTGACACTGTACTCATAGGCGTCAGGCCACCCGTTGAGGCCGGTAACAATCTTCATGCGGTCCGGGCGCAAGACATATATCTCACGCACATTGTTCCCTGCCTCCACCGCTTCCAGATAGGCGTTGCCGGCCACTTGCAGATGGCCGTAGCAGGCCTCCATCAGACTAACGCCGCTCTCCTGCGGGTTGGGCATTTGCAGGAGTGTGAGCAAGGCGTGCTCGCTCACTTCCATATCTCCATCATAGAGGAGCCAGGGAATGGAGGCCGCCGCCTCCGCGATCATACGGACCGCGCGAAAAGCGACCGGGTTCTGTTCGTAACCCTCCCGCGACAGCGCGTGATAATCACGCGGTGTCCATACGGGTTGGCCGGGCGAACTGAACGCAATCAGCGCTGCGGTGCGGCTGGCTTTCCTTTCGGCCGGGCGGGCACGGGTGCTCAGGCGCCGCCAAAGGCTTCGCGATGGGATCATGCTCGTATCCTGTCTGGTTCTGTCTGGTGAAAATTCACCGCAACAACGCGGCGAGGCCGATCAAAGCCGTCGAATGGTCGGGTCTGTCTTCTGTTTCAAAAGATCCGTCAAAGCCCAGACGAGCGCATCCATTCTGTCCGGGCTTTTTCCATGCCCGGCATATGCACACATCTGGTCTTCCAGCGCAGCGAAGGTTCCGCAATGGGCGACCCGTCCCTGCTCGTACAGGGCGGCAACCGGTTCAGCGCGGGTCATTTTTCCCCTTGAGGCCCTGACTTTGGTGACAGGCAGGTTCGGGGCCACCTGACGCAAGACGCTTTCCACCATCTCGCCCCCCTGATTGACTTCCGCAACCACGCGGTCCGCTTCATAGGTCTCGAAGGCCGCCACCACGCGTGCGGCCCAGTCCGCCGGTTTTATCTCGCCTTTTGAGCGATCTGCCAGCACATAGAACTGGCCATTGCGCGCACGTCCGGCAACGATGATCCCGCATTCATCTGCCGCCTTACCGCTGGATACGGGCGGGTCCACGGCGACGACAATGCGTTCCAGTTCCGGTGCTTCTCTCACCCGCGCCCGGTCCATCTGTTCGCGGGACCATAGCGCGTTGGGGTCATCCTCCAGCAGATCACCATCCAGTTCCTGCCGTCCCAGACGTGTCCCCTCGTAAACGGCAATCACACTGGAGAAAAAAGCATCCGCCAGGTTTGCCCGGTTTTCATAAGTCGTTGCTCGCGTGACCGCTACGCGCTCATCCTTCAACAGGCGGCGGATCAACGGCACCGGGCGCGGTGTTGTTGTCACGACCTGTCTCGGGACTTCCCCCAATCGCAGGCCAAACTGCAACATGGACCAGGCCGCTTCCGCATCCGGCCATTTGGCAGCTTCATCCGCCCAGGCGGCATCAAATTGCGGCCCGCGCAATGCTTCGGGATCATTGGCAGAATAGAGTGTCGCCACCGCCCCGTTTTCCCAGAGCAGGCGGCGGCGCGTGGCCTCATATTTGGGTCGAGCGACGTCCGGGCCGATGGCGCGAAGGCCGGAGGGGCCTTCAATCATTACCTCCCGCGCCTGCGCATAATCTTCACCCAGCAGGGCGATCCGCCCGGCCCGACCGTCCGTCACCTGGGCGCGAACCCATTCGGCACCTGCGCGTGTCTTGCCGGCGCCACGCCCGCCTAAAATCAGCCAGCTCGTCCAGTCGCCGGTCGGCGGCCATTGTGATGGCCGTGCCCAGAAGCGCCAATCGTGGAGCAGAAATTGTTGTTCATCATGGCTGAGGCTCGCCAGAAACTTCTGCCGATCGGTTTCCGGTTGAGAGGCGAGCCAGGCGGCGCTCCAGTTCCCGACGGATGTTTCTGTGCTCTGTGCCATTCAAGCCCGCTTTCTTGCTCTTCGCCTGTTCCAGATCGCGCTGCCGTGCCTGTCTTTCCTGCCGGGCCGCGCGGCGCAGCTCGACAAGTTTTTCAAGCGTCCTTGTGAGGTTTGAGAGCGTGCGGGCCGCGCGTTCCCGATCTGCACCGCTGCCAACCGTTTCGATCTGGTCTTCAATCTCGTGGATCTGTCGTTCAACCAGTCGGGTGAGACGAACACGCAGAGCTGCCGAGGTGACGGATTTTTTCCCGTCTCCTTTGCGGTGAGGCTGCTTTTCTGTCTGTTTTCCTCTGTCCTTGCGCAGCGTCCATTGTTTTGCTTTGGCGGTCGCAACAAGTACCTGTCGTGTGAGGCCGTATTGGGTGGCGATCTCCGCGACCTTCCTGTCTGTCTGGTAGGCACGCTCAATCTCCACCCAGTCGATCTGCGTTTTGGCAACCGGGTGGCGGCTTACTGTTTGGGTCATGAGGCTTTCATGGCTGGTTGTCAGCGGATACGTGAGGGGTCGCGCCTGAAAAGACGGGAACACCATCCGTCCGCATTACAAGAACGGGCGGCAGCACATCCGCCTTAAGCAGAAGCAGACTGTTGGACACAGAATTTTGGAGATGGGTTAGAAATAGGAAGGAGCGTTACGCTTTCAAGGGGCATGATAAAATAAATCAATCATCATGCATTTCTTCCGGCCAGGTAACGATCCGGTCCTCCCAGTCTTCAGGGTCTGTATCGGCTTCGCGAATGACCTTGCCACGGACAGACGCCCCGGCCCGGTGCACGCTTTCTTCTTCGCCGCTCACCAGCGGATGCCAGAAAGGCAGGTCTTCCCCCTCCGCGATCAACCGATAGGCGCAACTGGGCGGCATCCACGAAAGTTCGTGCACATTATCCGGGGTCAGCTCCACACAGTCGGGCACCTTGACGGAGCGGTTTGGATAGTCGGTGCAACGGCAGGCATCACAATCGAGCAGGTTACAGACAATATCGGTATAGGCGAGTTCGTCTGTCTCCTCGTCTTCCAGCTTGATGAGGCAACATTTCGCGCAGCCATCGCAGAGACTTTCCCATTCGTCTTTCGTCATCTCGGTCAGGCTCTTCACCCGCCAAAACGGTTCTGCTTCGATATCTCGGCTCATCTCGGTTCCTCTCCGGGCCCTCTCCAGATTCAGGGTCCGCACAGAGCGGCATAAGGCTTGCGACGGGTTTTCGCAAGTCAGCGTCCGGGTCGATTTTGTGCCAATCCGGCACAGAGTGCGGGCGTGTTTGGGAGATTGAGGTTTGTCATACGGTTTTGACGCGGAGCAATTGCCCCCGGATGGGACAGAAGCCCCCCGACCGCGCAAGCGGTGGGGATGGCGGATTATCGGCTTCTTCTCCTACATTTTTGTCATCGCCTTCGGCATTCTCGCCCTCGACACCCTGCCGAAGCTTGACCGTCAATTGCTGGGACCTTTAGGGCCGGATGCGCTTGCCATTACCGTGCTTGACCGGGAGGGTGACGAAATCGCCAACCGGGGGGGACGCTACGCCGCCATTGTCCCTCTTGACGAGATGCCGCCATATCTGGTTCAGGCTGTTCTTGCGACAGAGGACCAGCGGTTTTATGACCATTTTGGCTTTGATCTTCTTGGCATTGGCCGCGCGGTTGTTGCCAACTTCCGGGCCGGGTCGATCGTGCAAGGGGGCTCGTCCATCACCCAGCAGCTGGCCAAGAACCTTTATCTTGGCAGCGAGAGGACTTTCTGGCGCAAGGCGCAGGAAGCCCTCATCACGTTCTGGCTTGAGCATGAATATTCCAAAGAAGATATTCTGACGCTCTATATGAACCGTATCTATCTCGGGGCGGGTGCATACGGGATGGAAGCAGCCGCCCAATTCTATTTCGACAAGTCCGCGCGGGACGTAACCCTCGCCGAGGCAGCCCTGCTTGCCGGTCTCATAAAAGCCCCTTCACGTTATGCCCCGACCAATGATCTTTTACGGGCGCAACGCCGTGGTGAACTGGTTCTTCGACGGCTGGTTGATGCCAACGTCCTGACCGAGGGACAGGTTTTTGCCGCACGCGCAACACCCGCCACAATCGTTGAACGGACCCCACGCGAGGGGTCCCAGTATTTCGTTGACTGGATTGCCAGCGAAATCGATATCCTGTTGCCTGGCATTAGCGGGCAGTTGATTGTCGAAACGACCCTCGACCCGGTGCAGCAGGCAGCAGGTGAAATTGCCATTGGCGACGCGATTTCAAAACGCGCCAACACACTGGCCAGCGTGGAAGTTAACGACCCCGCCCTTCCCGCAGAGCCTCCGGTACAAGGTGCGCTGGTCGCGATGGATACGGACGGGGCGATCCGTGCGATGGTTGGTGGACGCAATTATCTTGAAAGCCAGTTTAACCGAGCCACACAGGCGGAACGCCAACCCGGATCGGCGTTCAAGCCCTTTGTCTATCTGGCGGCGCTTGAACAGGGGTTTCGGCCGGAATCCCGTTTAAGCGATGCCCCCGTTTATGTGGATGGCTGGTCGCCGGAAAATCTTGGACGCTTTCGCGGTTCGGTTTCTCTTCTTGATGCCATGAAATATTCCATCAACACGGTCGCCGTCCGGCTGTCCGAACAGATCGGGCGTGACAAGGTGATTGAAGCGGCAGAACGACTGGGTATTCGGTCTCCGCTCGCGTCTCACGCGTCGATCGCGCTGGGAACAGAGGAAGTCACGCTGGTTGATCTCACATCCTCTTACGCCGTTTTCGCCAATGGCGGCTTTCGGGCACGCCCCTATGGTATCAAACGTATTCTGACGCCGCTTGGTGAGGTGCTTTACGAGCAGCAATCATTGTCCACACGGATTGTCGCACCGGGGGCTGCCCGCTCGATGAATTACCTTCTCTATCAGGTTATTCTCACCGGCACCGGTTCCCGCGCCAATATTGGCGGGCGGCAAGCTGCAGGGAAGACCGGCACATCACAAGAAGGCCGGGACGCCTGGTTCGTCGGCTATACTGCCGATCAGGTGGCGGGTGTGTGGTTTGGCCACGACGATGCCAGCCCGATGGCCAATGCCCAAGGCGGTGGTATCAGTGCCGAAACGTGGGCGAATTTCATGAAAACGGTTCATAAGGGACGCCCGCTGACGGACCTTGCCGGCGGGAAAGCCGCTCCCGTTCGCCGCCCCACATCGCAGACACAGCAACCTGCTGCCTCTGAGCCTTCGCCCGCACAACAGGCGCTCCACCGCTATTATTCTTCCCTGTCCAACCTGTTTCGACAGGCCCACAGGGATCAGCTCAACCCGGCCCGCGGTTTTCGTCGCGGCGGACAGACACTGCGCTGAATGGCGTCCTGATCCCCATCCGGGCGTAAGGCAGACTTGTTAACTATGAGATTTTCTGCCTCTGGTGTTCTGGTCCTCATGTTCTTACAATCCCGGTTTACTGGGGCAATCAAGAACCTGCACTAAAGCGGCATGAAACTGCGCTTCAGCGGCATAAGGGCAATCGGGGGATTATCGTTGAAACTGCTGCTCAAACTTTTGGGCTGCCTGGTCATGGCGGTCGGACTGGGGCTGGGCTCTGCCTGGTGGTTTATCGAAACGGGATTGGGTGGCGGCGTCCGCAACGGGGCCTGGGGTACAAACCCTGCCATCGGCGGGACTGACGCGGACCCGTATACGCGCGCGGCTGTGGCACGCGCCGGCCTGCTCGCCCTCAACAAGAGCGAGACCGCCTATTTTACGGCAAGTGTGGACGATCAGGGTGACGCTTTGTCCACTGCGTGCACTTACCGCCTGGACGGTCGGCCACTGGCCACCCGCTGGTGGAGTATTACGGCCTATGGGGCCGATCATTACCTGATCCCCAACCCCGCCAAGCAATACAGTCAGGCCATGAACAGTGTAACCACGCAGGCTGATGGGGGCTTTCGCATCACCGTCGGACCCAATGCTACCGGCAAAGATGCGATTGCGACGGGGTATAGCGGCGCAGGAGACGGCGATGCCTTCAGTCTGACATTGCGGCTCTACAATCCGGCAAGTCTTGTTTATGAGAACCTTGCCTCTGTCTCCCTTCCACGCATCACCAAGGAGGGGTGCCAATGAAGTCCTGGCCCTATTGGCTCGCCGCCACACTCATCCTCGCGGGCATTATTCATATTGTCGCTATCCTGCTTTGGCCAAGTTTTGTCATGGATCGGCTGATATCGGGTCTCGAAGCGCGATCGGCGCTCAATGTTGCCATTCACACACCGCGCGCGGACGAAAATGCCCGCACGGTTGTCCGTCCGAGCCCGGATCTGATCTACACGATCTGTGCTTTTGATGTTTCGCAGCGTCCGCTCGCGATATCCGCACCAGTGCCGCAAGAGACTTACTTCTCGCTCTCCATGTTTGCCGACAATACAGACAATTTTTTTGTGGTGAACGACAAGCAACTGACAAAAGATATTGTCGAAGTGGTTCTGGTCAAGGATGAAGCGCAAGTGACGGAACTTGGCGGCCCTCCTGTCGTGGTTGCCCCCAGTGAGAGAGGGGTGTTGTTGTTCCGGACGCTCATTCAGTCTGAAGACCGGTTTGACACACTTGATGCGATCCGGAAGCAGGCCAGATGCGAAACCCTGTCCCCCGCCCCGCAAAGTTGAAGACCCAGCTAAAGGGTGTGAAAACAAACTTCGCCTGATAAACTGACCAATCAATCCCAGGATTTTGGGTCGGGGTTCGGGTCGGGAGAAAAAAATGAACCGCAATGTTCTGCTTGGTGGTGGCGCTGTTCTGCTTGTTCTGGCGCTATTTGCGTTTTCTCTCTATGTCCCGTCTCCCCAAACGGGTTCTGACGCGACATTGCGTCCTGTTACCTTTGTCACAGACTGGAAAGCGCAGGCGGAGCAAGGTGGTTTCTATCAGGCCCTCGCCAAGGGCTATTATGCCGATGCCGGACTGGATGTCAGCATTCGCCAGGGCGGGCCCGGAATCAATGTGCCGCAATTGCTGGCCTCCAACAGTGTTGATTTCGGTATGGGGTCCAACAGTTTTATCCCGCTGAACATTGTTGCCGCAGGTGCCGGAGCAAAAGCGGTGATGGCGTCTTTTCAGAAAGACCCGCAAGTCCTCATCACCCATCCGCGTGACGATGTAAAATCGCTGGAAGATATGGCCGGCAAACCGATCATGGTGTCGGATGCCACGATCAGCGCTTTCTGGGTCTGGCTCAGATCGCGCTTTGGTTTTACCGATGACCAGATCCGCAAATACACGTTCAACCTTGCGCCTTTCCTCACAGACCCGACGGCCATTCAACAGGGCTATCTGTCGTCCGAACCTTATCTCATCGAAAAAGAGGCCGGGTTTAAACCGCAGGTCTTCCTGCTCGCCGATCATGGTTATCCCGGGTATGCGACTTTTATTCTCGCCAACAATCAAATGATCGCAGACGACCCCGCCCTGGTGCAGGCCTTTGTCGATGCAACAATCAAGGGCTGGTATTCGTATCTCTATGGTGATCCTGCTCCCGGCAATGCCCTCATTCTTGCCGACAATCCGGAGATGCGTGATGATGTTCTCGCGCAAGCGATCGCCAAGCTGCGGGCCTATGGTGTGGCGGACAGCGGGGATGCGCTGACCGGCGGTATCGGCGCCATGAGCGAGGCTCGCTGGAAAACCTTCTTTGACGTCATGGCCGCCAATGGCGTCTATGAACCGGGACTGGACTGGAAGCAGGCCTTCACCTTGCAATTTGTCAACAAGGGCGTCGGCCTCGATATGAAGCGTGAGCTGGGTACAGAATGAGGGATGACAAGAGCGCGCCACCACCGCTCCTCACTCTCGACCATGTTTCAAAAGCCTATGGGCACACAGCCCCTGCTGTCTCAGACATCAGTGTAGACATTGAGCGGGGGTCTTTTGTGTCCCTTGTCGGCCCGTCCGGGTGTGGCAAGAGCACCTTGTTGCGGTTGATTGCGGGACTGGTTCAGCCGAGCAGCGGCACCCTTGCCTGGGCCCCGGCGTCCCTCTCACCCGGACCGTCTGAACAGCCGGAACTCGGCTTTGTTTTTCAAGATGCCACGCTTCTGCCCTGGGCGAGTGCTTTTGACAATGTGTATCTGCCGCTCAAACTGAAAGGTCTGTCGCGGGAGGACGCCACCACGCGGGTGACGACGGCGCTGTCACGTGTCGGCTTGGTGGACGACCAGAACAAGCGGCCGCATGAACTTTCCGGCGGGATGCGGATGCGTGTTTCCATTGCGCGCGCGCTGGTCACACAGGCGCCCGTCCTGCTGATGGACGAACCGTTCGCCGCCCTTGACGAATATACCCGCGAGTTGCTGGATGATGACCTGCTGACCCTGTGGCGGGAGTTCAGGTGGACTGTGCTGTTTGTCACGCATTCGGTTTACGAAAGCGTCTATCTGTCCGAGCGGATCCTGGTGATGGGCACGGGAGGGGAACCGGCGGATGGCGGAAACCGTGGTGGCGGGCGCATTCAGGCTGATCTCAGGATCGGCGCGCCCTATCCGCGCGGCTACGACTTTCGTCAATCGAAAACCTATTTCGATTATTGCCGGACAGTTTCCGCCGCACTGCGTGGGGAGAGCGTTTCGTGAGCCACGATCGTTTATTCACTATTCTGATGCCCCTTCTGGTGGGGATTGGTCTTCTGATCTTCTGGGAGTTTGCCGTCACGGTGACACAGACACCCTCCTTCGTTCTGCCGGCCCCCAGCGAAATCGGCACCGCCCTTTGGGAAAATTTCGGCAGTCTGATGGGCTCCGCCTGGGTGACGTTGCGCATTACGCTTCTAGCCTTTGCGCTGGCAACATTCGGCGGGGTTGCGCTTGCGGTCCTGTTCTCGCAAAGCCGACTCGTGGAACGTGCGCTGTTTCCTTATGCCATTATCCTGCAGGTCACACCTGTGGTGGCCATCGCTCCTCTTGTTCTGATCTGGGTCGGCTTTGACAATGTGAATACAGCGCTTCTCATTCTGGCGTGGATCGTCGCCTTCTTCCCGGTTCTGTCGAATACCGTACTGGGCTTGCGCTCTGTTGACCGTAACCTGATGGACCTTTTCACCCTTTATGGCGCCAGCCGTACCCAACGGCTGTTTGCCCTGCAACTCCCGGCCGCATTACCTTACATTCTGGGGGGCATGAAAATTTCAGGTGGACTGGCGCTTATTGGCGCCGTGGTTGCCGAGTTTGTTGCAGGGTCGGGCACGGGCACCGGCCTTGCCTGGCGCATTATCGAGGCGGGCAACCGGCTTCAGGTGCCAACCATGTTTGCCGCTCTTCTGCTCTTGTCACTGGTGGGTGTGTTGATCTTCTTCGCACTCTCTGTTCTGGAACATCTGGTGCTGCGTTCATGGCACGAAAGTGCGCGCCAATCGTTCTAGGCCCGTGTTCTGGGCCTGTGTTCTAAGCCCGCGTGCTCAACCGTCATCCACATCAAAAGCCAATTCCGGCAGACCCCGGAATCTGACCGCAATGCTTATCGCAAGGCCTCACCACCCCGCCCCAGCACCGGCACTGCGCCCTCAGGACATTCGCCCCCGCGGGCAAACTTGTCCGCCACCTCACGCGCCATCACATTGGCATCAGGATTGGCGAGCGCATCTATGTAGGCGACATGGCAGCTTTCGCCCTTGCGAAAACGGGAGACAACGAGTGCCTGCCCTTCTTCCGTGTCATCCGGGTCTGCCTGATAACGATAGCGCACGATGGTGGCAAAAGGCTCTGCCCCTGGCCCCGTCGGCAAACGCCATTCCAGCTTGGGGCCCAGATTGTTGAAGGGGGAAATGGTTTGGCCCAGAGAGCGGTCCCCGGCTTCGGCTTCATCGGCCGAAAATGCCTCGTCCGTCTCAAGTTCCGATGGCGCAACGGGTGCACCATGAAGCTCCCCTTCCTTCTGATAGGCAAGGTAAAGACGAAGATCAGCCTCGGTTGCGAGAATGTCATAACCATGATCGCCTGCGCAGCGCCATTCCACGAAACCGAATTCGGAATCTTCGTGCACGATCTCGCATTTGGCAAAATCGAGATCAGAATACGTGCTGGTAAAGGCACTCTGTGCAAGCGCTGCCGTCGGCAAACTCAATGCCGACAGAACCATCGCACTATGAACCGAATTCGCCAAAGGCATTCTACTTCTCCGCAACGAGTTTGTTTTTGACCCGCGCGACGCGGTGTTTCAACTCGAACTGCATCGCATCGCGACCATGAACCTTGTCGAGCAGATTATCTACACTGTCCCGATCGCGTCCTGCAAGCGGCTGATAGAAATCCAGGACACGTTGTAACATCCATTGGCTGAATGTGAACATACCACGCTCACCCGTGACAATTTTGCCGCTATTTTCCTTCAAGGAAAAGCTCTGCTTGCCGATAGCTCTGGGAATGTCTTCATGCGGATGAGCGTCAATCCAGTCGCCCAGCGCACGCACCATGACGTGAAGCGGTGGGAATTGTTCTTCAAAAATGCGCTGAATGACCGGGAAAAGTGTTTCCGGCACCTCGTCACCTGGGAGAAAATCCCCCTGTTTCACATCCGGCGCGTTCATCCGCTCAACCCATTTCGCCACATTGGGTGCAATACGTTTCATTATCTCGCCGGACGCCGGGTCTCGATACTGGTGAGCGTAAAGCGGCCCCATCAGACCAAAATCGCCGATGCTTGGCCGCGTTCCCAGCAGAAACGGATATTGGGCGAAATGCACATCAAGATCGCGCAGCAATTGTTCGTAAGACGCTTCGATCGCTTTTTCTGTCGTCGGGTTTACACCCAGGATCGGAAGGGCACCTTTGAAGGGCTTGCAGGTTTCCTTACCGACTTCAATTTGCGCCGCTTCCTCCATGTCCGGTTGGGAGACTTTTCCAAACTCCAGGTACATCGCGTCAGCGTTATAGTTCCACCGATAGTGCATGGCAGGGATCACCAGCCACTCGTCCCCATAAAGCTCAAACAGGCGCGCGATGGTGCCTTGCCGCGGGGTTGCGGGAAAAACAGACGGATCGGGGAAACGTGTTTCCAGAAAGTCGATGATCTCGCTCGTATCCTGGACGGCGATGTCGTCCGGTGTGATCAATACCGGGATCATTGCGACACCTGTGCGCGGCAGAATGGTTTTCACATATGTGTCCCGGGTCGCCCTGATCTCCTCAAAAGGGATGTCCTTGTAGCGGAGATAGGCACGTGCCTTGCCGGTATAGTAAGAAATATCTGCACCGAGAAGCTGGTACGCGTGGCTCATGGCTTGTCCTTGGAAATGAGATGGAAGCAGGTATTGGCATGATTGATGTCGATTAGGCCTAACCTAATCATCACGCCCTTCTATTCCAAGCCTCTGGTTTCTAGGTCTCATGCCCGGAGTCACATATTTCAGTGCCTCCGGCTCCCAAATTTCGTGATGATTGAGGAGGTTGAAGCTTCAAATCCCTCTCAATTTCACCACTTGTTCAAGCTTTCCCGCCACATTGTCGGCATGAATTTTTCGGCTCCAAAACCTACCGGCCCCGAGCGCCGCCGTCGTCCGCGTGTCGCAACAGACATAGCGGGGCGGATTGTCTTTTCCGGCGTGGACGCGGAGTGCCATATCCGCCAGATGTCGGCGACGGGTGCGCTTGTGGAAGCCTTGCCCCTCCCGGCGCTCAAGGTTCCTCTCGCGCTCGATATACCGGGAATCGGGTTCGCGCGCGGCGAAGCTGTACGGTATGTCGGCGTTTATGTGTGCATCCGGCTTGCCCCCTCCCTGCGTCTGGAACAAATCATGTCGGATCGTTTGCAGGAGACGCATCGCCTCACCTATCCCGGCGACTAGCCCCTTCCCTCGCCCCCAAACGGATCGGGAAGAGAGCCTGCCGCGCGTCTGCCGAAAAGCGCGACTTCTGACATTCTGACCGTTAAACTACCCTCAAAATCACCATCACAGGGAGAGCGAAATGAAACTGGACGGAGCTGTAGCCATTGTTACGGGATCTGCCGCCGGACTGGGGGCCGCCACGGCCAAACGGCTTGCGGCAGCGGGCACAAAGGTCGCGATCAATTACACAAAGTCCGAGGCCGAGGCCAAGGCGGTGATCGCCGAAATTGAAGCAGACGGCGGCGAAGCCGTGTTGGCGCAGGGCGATGTGTCCGACGATGCCGCGTGCCGCAAGATTGTTGAAACCGTCATCAACAAGTGGGGACGGGTTGATATTCTGGTGAACAATGCAGGCACCACCGAATTTGCCAATCACAGTGACCTCGACGCACTGAACGCTGATGATTTTCACAGGATTTACGGGGTCAATGTGGTGGGTGCCTATCAGATGATCCGTGCATGCACCCCGCATATGAAAGCACAAGGCGCCGGTTCCGTCGTCAATATCTCCTCCATCGCAGGGGTGACAGGCATCGGGTCTTCAGTTGCCTATGCTGCCTCCAAAGGGGCCATGAACACGATGACCCTCTCGCTCGCGCGGGCGCTCGCACCGGAAATCCGGGTCAATGCAGTCTGTCCCGGCTTTATCGGGACGCGCTGGTTCAAGGACAAGTTCGGTGAGAATTTTTTCCAGAACATGATTGCCGGTCAGGAAGAAAGTACGCCGCTGAAGCGCGCCGGCACGCCGGAAGACATTGCCGCAACGGTGGTCTTCTTTGCCGGCGAAGGATCTGACCATATTACCGGTGAAACGCTGATCACGGATGCAGGCATGCATCTGGGTTTTGCCCCGCTCACCGCGCGTTGAGCGCGACCACCTGCAGCGGGCCTTCAAACCCGCTGCAGAAACTCAAGCACGACTTTCTTGTATGTCGGGTCGCCGACAGTGCGCATATGGTCCCGCTTGGGGATCGACACAGCTTCACCATTGGGCAACAGATCTGCCAAACCTGCCGGATGCCCGGCGATTTCGTCCCTGTCGCCTGCCACGACCAGAACAGGACAGGTCGCCTCCTTCAGCCTGACCGGATCCAGCGGTTCGCGCGGTACATTGTAGCAGGCGGCGAGGGCTTGCCGGTTTTGTCCATTCCTGTCCGCGAATGCACGGAAGGCCCGACCTACGGCGTTTCTGGAAGCACGCGGATCGTCTGCCAGAAGTGCGTCCACCACTGCGGTGCCATTGTTCCCCGGCAACAAAAAGTGAGCCCCCACCCCGGCCAGGATGGCACTTTTACACATGGACCCGTGCACGCGGGCAAAACGAAGGGTCAACATCGCCCCCAGCGAATATCCCATCACATCTGCTGATGTGTGCCCCAGATGGGTCAAAAGCGCCGCAATATCACCCGCCATGGCCGTGCGGTCATAGTCTTCTTCCGCGAACAGTTTCTCGCTCTCACCGTGCCCGCGAAGATCGAACAGAATAACCTGACGCCCGGCGGCTGTGAGAGCGTCCACCCAGCCCGGTTCTTCCCAGTTGGCGACATGGGTGGAGGCAAACCCGTGAACCAGCACAATCGGCTCTCCCTCGCCCGTGACTTTGTAGGCGATCCGCACATCACCATTCAGAAAATGTTCCATAAATACTCCCGTTCAAGCCGGCGCAGTCTAGTCAAACAAGGGCCATCTGGAAACATTGCTGCGGAATGGATAAACTGCCGGAAAATATGGAGGACCGAATGACAGATGCCGCAGCGCTGAAGCGCGAGACCTGTGACGCCATTGACGCGATGGCAGATGACCTGATTGCGATTTCCCATAAGATACACGCGAACCCGGAACTGGCCTTTCACGAACACAAGGCGGCATCCCTGCTGACGGCGCGACTGGAGAAAGACGGGCTCGCCGTGCAACGCAATGCTTTCGGGCTTGAGACGGCCTATGCCACCCGTTTTGGCGACAAGGGTGTTGAGGTCGGTATCCTGTCAGAATATGACGCCCTTCCCGGCATCGGCCATGCCTGCGGGCACAATATTATTGCAGTCACGGGCCTGGGTGCCGCACTGGCTCTCTCCAAACTCAATGGTTCGTTGCCGGGCCGTGTGCGCTACCTCGGCACACCGGCTGAAGAACAGGGCGGCGGCAAGGAACTAATGGCACAGGATGGCGCTTTTGACGGCCTGGATTGCGCGATGATGGTTCACCCGGCCGGTGTGGACCTTGCGACCATGCCATGCATCTGCGTTTCGGAAGTTGAAGTTATCTATCAGGGCAAGAGCGCACATGCGTCCGCCATGCCGCATGCCGGGCTTAACGCTCTCGATGCGCTGATTACCGCTTATCAGACAATTGCCCAATTGCGCCAGCACATCAAACCGACCGAGCGCATACACGGGATTATCAATGAGGGAGGTGTGGCGCCCAACATTGTGCCTGACCGGTCCCGCGGCGTGTTTTACGTCCGGGCGGCAGATGCACTTGAACTCGCGGCTCTCAAAAAACGTGTGCATGCCTGTTTCGAGGCCGGAGCGCTCGCCACCGGGTGTCAGGCTGACATTCGATGGGCGAAAGCAGACTATCTCGACATGAAGACAAGCTGGCCGATTGCAGATGCCTATGAGGCCAATGCCCGTTCGCTGGGGCGAGACTTTTTCCCTCTTGCAAAAATGCCGTCGGGGTCTGCGGGCAGCACCGATATGGGCAATGTTTCCCACCGTGTACCCAGCATTCACCCGATGATTGCATCAGCGCCGCCGAGTGTCGTTATCCACAATCCGGAATTTGCCCGTTGGGCGGCGTCCGACCTTGGCGACAAAGCCTGCATCGACGGTGCAAAGTCGCTCGCCATGACGGCTATCGACTTCATGCTGGACAAGCAGATGCAGGATGCCGCCAAAGCATCGTTCGCCGAGACGGCTGAAAGTTCGGCCCGCTCTGTACAGGCAGCTTATAATGAACAGGGCAGCATGGCGCTGGGTGGCTGCGGCTGTTGTTAGGTGACACCCACGTCACGCGACGCCAAACGACAGGAAGCGGAGCTTCAGAGAATGGGGCGCTGATCAGATTCCCATTCTTCCACCTTCCGCTCATCGATAATCCGGCGTAATTCCTGCTGTTTGGCAAGGTCGATGGGGAAGCCCCACATCAAAATCACCACCATCGCATTGCACACCATGGGAATACCGACAAAGAGAAGAGCCAGCCCCTGAATGGCGCCCGGCGTGTTTTCTCCGGTCGGTTGAAAACCGATTGCATCCAATGTCCAGAATACCGACCCGACGGCAATCGCCCCGCCCGTCTTTTGAGTGAAGGTCAGCAGTGAATAGAAAAGCCCGGTCCGGCGCTTGCCGGTCTGAACCTCATCCCAATCGCCCACATCGGCCATAATGGCCCTGTAGAGGATCGTGACACTGCCGACATTTACACCGAGGAAAACGAGAGCCGCAGCTACGATCAACGGTTGGCCAGGTGGCAGGAAGTAAACGATCGGCACGAAGCAAACATTGAAACCGGCAGCTGTAATGAGCGCCCTGTGTTTGCCAATCTTATAGCTGAGCTTCAGCAGGATCGGCACGAAAGCCAGCCCCGCGAAGAAATAGATCAGCAGGAAGCGACCTGACCAGGCTTCTGCCTCCCAGACAAAACGAACTTCGTACAGAAAAAGCGTGCCGAGAGATGCCCCGGAGATCCCGGAGAAAAAGTCTGAGGCCACAACGCGCTGCAAGGCATTGTTACTTTTGAGAGGTACAAGCGCATCCTTGATACGTTTGAAAGACAATTGCCTGACAATGGCGTTCGTCTGCTCACCAATCGGGCGCTTGTCCTTTTTGAACTGATCGCGTTCCGAGACGGTCCGGACCGCCAGAAACACCGCAAGCGGGAGCAGCAGGATGACAAACCAGCCCATTGCAGCGACCTGTGTTCGCAGCAGCCCTTCGCTTTCCGGACTGAAACTCTCAATCCCGACAGGGATCATCATCACCAGCGGAATACCGAGAATGGCGAACCCCTCCCTGAAGCCCTGAATACGCGAGCGCTGGTCGTAGTCGTCATCCAGCTCCGCCCCCCAGGACAGGTGGGACAATGTAAGCATGGTCCAGCCGACATATAGCAGGATCAACCACCCAAACAGATACCAGGCCGACGGGCTGTTCTGGGGAATAAAAACCATAAAAACAGAAACAACCAGAATGGGGACCGCTGCCACAATCCAGTGGCGCCGCTTGCCCCATTTGGAACTGATCTGGTCGGAAACCGCTCCCATAACGGGATCGGTGATCACGTCCCAGAAACGTGCGATCAGAAAAATCGTCCCCACGGTTGAAAGCCCCAGCCCCATGGGACCTGCAAACAATTGCGGGATAAACACCGCAAGGGGAAGTCCGAGGGCGGCAATAGGAATAGCCGGGCCTGCAAAGGCAATAAGCCGGGGGGTAGAGAGACGATCCTGAGACATTTTTATCCTGTTGATTTTTTTATATTGGAAGACAGCCCAGATTGAAAAGCTAGAGCCAGCCTGTCAGAAAGTCGATGACCGTTCCCTTGAAAGCTCCATTAGTGAGAAGATACATGTGATCAGCGCCGGGGATCAATTCGGACTTGGCACCCGGAATGAGGCTTGCCAGCGCGGCCGGGTCTCCGGCCAGATCATCCCGCTGCCCCGCCACAACAAGTGTGTTTGCTTTAATCAGCATCAGGTCCTCGGGTTCCGGTCTCTCCCGATGATGGGAAACACAAGCCCCCAGCGCTTTCAGATCCTGATTCAGTTGTTCGGCATAGAGACGAAAACCCCGTGCCGTCGGGTGGCTTATCTCATCAGCCGATGCCGCCGCAAAGACATCGGCCCGCAATTGCGGGCCGCTATCTTCCCGCGCCAGTGTTTTGCCACCAACACCCGCCAACACGAGATCACTCACCCTCTTGCCCTCGCGCACAGCGAGCCGCAGCCCCAACCCGGCGCCCATGGAAAACCCCATGACGGCGCAAGATGAAATCTCCAGATGGTCCAGCAAACGGATGGCATCGCCAACCATCATGTCGGTGCCATAATCTTCCGGGTCGTAGAGCTTTGCGCTCTCACCATGGCCGCGCCAATCCATCGCGATTACCCGGCGCCCTGTTTTCTGGAGCGTGCCGTACCAGCCGGTACGTGACCAATTATCCCCGCGTGTGGAGGCAAAACCATGCAGCAGCAAGATGGGCTTGCCTTCGCCAACATCGTCATAAGCGATCTCTACACCGCCATTCTCAAACACTGCCATGATGGCCTCCCGTCAAAATGATTGTGCTCAATCAGCGCTGATGCCTGAGGATTGGGCGTCAGAAGGTTCACCCGTCCGGTCTATAATGGCGGCGGCAGCGGCATCCAGTGATCTGCGCTCAAGCACCTTGCGGTTTTCAACCTGTGTTGCCTCGTCCAGCGGGAAGCGCCAGATGATTACCGCAACAGCCACGCTGACCAGCACGGCGGGCCAGACATAGACCATGCGTAACTGACTGAGGATCTCGTCGGAATTTTCACCGCCCGCCTTGAAACCAATCTGGTCGAGCAACGTGAAACCGATAAAGACAGCAAAGGCAGCCCCGACCTTGTTGGTCATGGTGAGCAGAGAATAGAACAGGCCGGTTCGCTGTTGTTCGGTCTCGATGGCATCGTGATCGGCCACATCCGCCATGATTGAACGATAGAGAAAGGGGCCAGCGGCCATATTCAGACCAAAGGTCACCCAGCATATGAGCGCGATCAAACCATGACCTTCCGGTACGAAGAGAATGAGGGGTACGGTCACACCGCTGAAAAGCGCAGAGACGGCGGTTGCACGGTGTTTGCCTATTCTCTCGGACAGTTTGATCCAGAACGGAATGCAAATCACACCCGAGATAAAATAACACAAGAGCAATATGCCGGAGAACGCGCCGAGCTTCAGCGCATCCTCTGCCAGGAAAAGAAACAGGCTGGCCACGAGCCCGCCGCCAACACCCCCCAAAAGATCACAGATCAGAACCAGACGCAGTGGCCGGTTGCGGGCGAGAACGGCAACGGCTTCCTTGAACGGGACGTGTTTGGGACGCGGTGTTTTTTGCTCCCCCACCCTGGTTACGGCGATCAGCACCGTTATCGGCAGGAGAATAATCACAAAGAGCCCCATCGCGCCGACCCGCAAGCGGTCAACATCTTCACTTATTGTCTGCTCGATCACCACAGGCAGCAACAAGACGAAGACCATGCCCAGAATGAGCGCAATTTCGCGCGCGCCCTGAACCCGTGATCGCTCATTGTAGGACGGCGTCAATTCCGCCCCCCACGACATGTGCGAAATAGTCAGCAAGGTCCAGCCTACATAAAGGACCAGCATCCAGAACAAGAGATAGAGCGGACCAACGGTCTGGAATGGCGGCATGAAGACCATGAACACCGACAGGAGCATGATCGGCACGGAAGCGACAATCCAATGCCGCCGCCGCCCCCATTTGGTTTCAAAACGATCCGACAGAACGCCCAGAACCGGGTCTGTAAATACATCCCAGAAACGCACAACCATAAACAGCAAGCCGATGGTTGCGAGGTCCAGACCAATAACCTTGGCATAAAATGGCGGGATGTGAACGGCGAGCGGCAACCCCATCGCCGCAATGGGCACCGCCGGTAACGCAAACGCAAACAAAGTCGATCGGGCGAGTGGGGATGCCCCACCCTTGGCCTCTTCCGCCATATTGTTCCTCCCGCGCCCCGCCGATTCTGTTGTGGCCTTAGAACCATGATCGTTATGGGCATTTACCAAATTATAGGCAGAAGCGAACAGGCAGCGCTAGACCCTTGTAAACACGCATATTTTGTAAGGTGTAACTACGCATTATGACGAGACTGTCAAAGCGCTGGAAATTGCCGCCCAGCCCTTATAGGGTAGCGACGAATTAGACCTTTGTTTCAAGATCGACGGCTTCGCCGTCCCAGTTCAAGTGGCTCAGACATGGCAAGTGGCACCCAGACCCCCAAATTCCATAACAATGCCGGGGTAAGAGAAATCCGGATCGGTGTGAAGGAATTCAAATGCATGGGGGCGACGCCACCAAACGACCACCCCCATGTGTTTCTGGATATGGGTGACGAGAACGAGATCGTCTGTCCCTATTGCTCAACGCTTTACAAGCATGATGAAGCATTGCATGGCGCGGAGGCGGTCCCGGCCGAGGCCGCTTGGCGTGAAGCGTCGTAAAGCTTTTTAGCCGGTCAGGTTAAAAACGCGGCGGGCATTCCCCGACAGAAAAAGATCGCGTGTTTCCGCGTCGAAACCCAGCTCATCGAGCTTGGCAAGGCAGCGCCCGGGCGAAAGCATGGGCCAGTTTGTGCCAAACATGACCCGCGTCTTGCCTTCCGCTTTCATGAAATCGACAAGCCCTCGCGGCAGACGGTGCACAGCGTAGGCTGATGTGTCGACGTAGAAATTCGGAAATTTGTGGGCGATGGAAATCACCTCATCAATCCAGGGGAACCCGACATGCCCGCCAACGACCTTCAAATCGGGAAAATCCAGCAACACATCTTCAAGATAGGGTATGAGCCGCCCAGGCTCTGACCGGCGAAGCGGGCCTGTGTGGCCGATCTGCGTACAAAACGGGACCCCGGCTTCGACACACGCAACATAGAGCGGATAGTAACGACGGTCATTGGGCGGCAAATCCCACAGCCATGGCACAATTCGCACGCCCACAAACCGCTCACCGTCCACCCATTTCCGGATATCGCGGACAGCGCCGACCGGGTCGTTCAGGTTTACGGTCGCAAGTCCGCGAAACCGGGTTGGCGCTTCGTCAATGGCCGCGCTCACCTCTTCATTGCTGATCAGGCAACCTTCCGGACCATACCAGGCGGAGAGGAGCGAAATGTCCACATCCGCCGCGTCCATGGCAGCAACGGTTTTGGCGACATCCGGGACGAGCCGCTGGCCGGTCTGCCCCGTCCATCTGAGAAGTGATTCCATCCAGGGTTGTTCAGCCATACGGACAGTTGTGATCTGTGCCCATGCATCCACAGCACCCATGTGTGCCTCCTATCTATATTACTTCACTAGTGAAGTAATATAGATATCTTCCCCTCCTCCATCAAGCCCCGTATTCTCGCGCCATGTCTGATCCTTCTGTCCCCGCCAAAACACAAAGCTCCCAGGAGCGGCTCTATTTCCTGCTGCAAGTTGCAGCACATCGCCTGAAGACGGAGGCGGACGCCGCACTGGTGAAAAATGCCGGCCTTACCACCACACAGGTTGCGGTTCTCAATCTTGTACGCGCGAAGGAACCTGACGAGGAGCTGAACCAGCGCACGCTCGCCCGCGCGCTGCGGCAGAACGAGTCCGCAATGACGGCAATGATCTCGCGATTGCTGAAACTCAACCTGATTGCCCGCAAACGCAGCAAGGCTGACAAGAGGAACTGGGTACTCAGCCTGACGAAAGAAGGCGAACAGGCGCTACACATGGCGTATGATCCGTTCAGAGAGATCAACGCACGCCTGGACAAGCTTCTGGGCAAGGCGGACGTGAAAAAACTCGCCACACAACTTGAAGCGATTGCCACGCATTTTTCGGAAGATGATGGCAGCCCGACGCGCTAAAACAGCGTTGCAACATGGTCGAGCGCAGCCTCTATCCCGAAGGGGGTATTGACCGACAAGAGCCCGCTTCCCAATGCGCGGGAACGACGGGTCGGGTCAAACAAAACTTCCTGCGACCAGGTTTTGGGCAGTCCTGCATCGTTCACACGGTCCACCATGTCCTTATGGAGCGCCTTTTCGAGCACGGGATACCATAGCAGGATCGTTGCGACCGGCCATTTTCGATGCAGGGCCAGAACAAAATCAGCGGCGTCGCGGTATTCGCTCTTCACCTCATATGATGGATCGATCAGAACAAACCCTCGACGCGGGTCAAAGGGTGCCCGGCGCAGAACGTCCTGGTAGCCATCCTTTTGCTGGATCTGTGCCCGCCGCCCCATTGTCTCCCGCAGGGCCACCACTTCGCGCGGATGAAGTTCGCATAAATGGATCCGATCATTGTCCCGCAATGCCTGCCTGGCGATCCAGGGAGAGCCGGGATAGGCATGGGGGCCATGGGCGGCACGACACGCGGCAATCAGACGCGCATATGCGTGGTCGGCAGGCAGATCTCCCTGTTTCAGCAGATGGAGAATACCCTCTGCTGCCTCGCCGGTCTTGCCAGCTTCGGGCGCGCCCAGATCATACAACCCGCGCCCGGCATGGGTCTCGACATAGGTCAGAGACTTGGGTTTCGCTGACAGTTTTTCCAGCATCACGGCGAGAACCGCATGCTTGTGCACATCGGCCAGACCGCCCGCGTGATACATGTGCTGGTAAGAGAGCATGGATTGTTTGCCTGCCTAGAAAGCGGATGGGCCATCCTTCTCAAATTCTGATCCACTTGACCAGACAAATCCTTATACTATCGGGCAAGTATCCTGTTGACGGGCATAGCTTGATCACGACGCAAAAAGGGTGGCGCATGAAAGTATTTACCGACGAGATCACCATTGCCGCAGATCCGGACACGATCTGGGCAACCCTGATCGACGGCGCCCGCTACCCGACATGGAACCCCGAAGTTGTGAAAGTGGACGGCACGTTCGCGCGCGGTGTCACACTGACCATGTACCGCAACAAGGAGCCGCGCCGGTCGCCGGTAACGGTTGCCGAGTTTCAACCGGGACAGAAACTTGTACTGACAAGCTCCGGCGGCATGCCTTCCTCTCTCGTCAAGGCGAAGCACACTTTCACGCTGACGCCGGCCGGTGGCAGTGGAACGCGGGTCGCGCAGCGGCTGGAATTCGGGGGCATGATGGCCGCAACACTTGGCCGCTCCATACCGGATCAGAGTGCCGCCATGCGAGAAGTCAACGAGGCGCTGAAGGCCGTCGTCGAAGCGTAAGTGCACGCCTTGCCCTTTCCTCCGCCTTAAGGTGTAGCGGAGCGGTCACGAAGTTGTGATATCTTCATGCATGTTTAAAGGGACACGCATGCGAATCATGGTGACAGGGGGAGCTGGCTTTATCGGGTCCGCGTTGGTGCGGCGCCTGGTTCAGCATTATCGGCATGATGTCCTGTGTTATGACGCGCTGACCTATGCTGGCAACCGGCTCACCCTGGCACCGGTTGCGCACTCCCCGCTTTATCGTTTCGTCAAAGGTGATGTGCGGGATCAGGCTTTCATTACGCAAACATTGCAGGACTTCGAGCCGGACCTTGTGCTGCATCTGGCAGCGGAAACCCATGTCGACCGCTCAATAGACAATCCTGAGGCTTTTGTGGAAACCAATATCCTCGGGACCCATTCGCTGCTTGAAGCCGCAAGAGATTATTGGTCGCGCCTCCCAGCGGATCGCCAGACACGCTTTCGCCTGCTTCATGTGTCAACGGATGAAGTTTATGGCACGCTCGGCCCTGTCGGGGCTTTCACCGAGAGCAGCCCTTACGCCCCCAATTCTCCCTACGCGGCCAGCAAAGCCTCATCAGACCATCTGGTTCGGGCGTGGCACCGGACTTTCGGCCTGCCTGTCGTCACCAGCCATTGCTCAAACAATTACGGTCCCTATCAATACCCCGAAAAACTGATACCGGTGGTGCTGCGGAATGCGCTTTCCGGCGCACCCTTGCCGATTTACGGCGCGGGAAGCCAGATACGTGACTGGCTGCATGTGGACGACCATGTTGACGGGCTGTTTATGGCGGCGACGCGAGGAGAACCCGGCCAGGTTTATAATTTCGGGGCAGACAAGGAGCTTACAAACCTTGATCTGGTCACCCGATTATGTGCGCTCCTGGACGAGATGCGCCCCGCCCACCGGCCCCATGCCGCACTGATTACCCATGTCGCAGACAGGCCTGGCCATGACGTGCGCTATGCGCTTGACAGTCATCGGACCCAAAAGATGTTGGGCTGGGCGCCGCGTGTTTCCTTTGAGGCCGGCCTTCGGGACACGGTTGCCTGGTATCTGGCACATCCGGACTGGTTGAACATGCAGCATAGCCTGTCGCCAGATGAGGCAGACTTCAAGGAAGCTGACTTTAAAAATGTCCCGCGAGCGCGGGAGAGTGCCACATGAAGGGGATCGTTCTTGCAGGTGGCACGGGCACACGCCTGTTCCCGGTGACGCAGGCCGTGTCGAAACAATTGCTCCCTGTTTACGACAAACCTTTGATTTATTATCCGATCAGCACACTCATGCTGGCAGGTGTTCGCGATATTCTTGTCATCACACGCCCTATAGATCGTCCACAATTCGAGATGTTGTTGGGCGACGGGACGCAATGGGGGCTTTCTATCTCCTATGCCGAACAGGAGACCCCCCGGGGTATTGTTGACGCGTTGCATATCGGGCGCGATTTTCTGCGAGGCGAACCTTGCGCGCTTGTGCTGGGGGACAATCTTTTTTACGGCGCCGGCCTGTCTCCTGTCCTGAAGAGCGCCGCGCGACGAACCGAAGGCGCTACGGTCTTCGGCTATTGGGTTGGCGACCCGGAGCGCTATGGCGTGCTGGAATTTGATGCGGCCGGCCAGGTTGTGGGTGTGGAGGAAAAACCACAGGATCCCAAGTCAAATTTTGTGCTCACCGGCCTCTATTTCTTTGACGGCCAGGCAAGCAAGCTGGCGGAGACGATTGCCCCCAGTGCGCGCGGCGAACTGGAGATAACGGATCTGATCCGTCTTTATCTGGAAGCTGGCGCGCTGAAGCTGGAGTATCTGGGGCGCGGCTATGCCTGGCTGGATACCGGCACACACCGCAGCCTGCTGCAGGCTTCGCAATTTGTGCAAACGATCGAGGAACGGCAGAGCCTGAAGATCGGATGCCCGGAAGAAATTGCCTTTCGCTCCGGTTTTATTTCGCGTGAGCAGGTTCTCAAAATTGCCGACACGTATGGGCCGAGTTCATATGCCGACTATCTGCGATTGATTGTGCGAAGCCACCGATGACCCGGAAGAGCAAACCGACATACAAGCCAGACCCACAGGCAGGAGAGACCGCGCTTTCCATACGGGCGGAGCAACCCTATCTGAACCTTGTGCAACATTATGAGCAGTGTTTTGCCGCCCATGGTCCGACGCATCGCGGCGTTGACTGGCCGAATGAAGCTGACCTTGAAACGCGGTTTGATGTCATGCTTGACATTATTCCCGCCTCTGCCCCCGACGCATCAGGCACTGCGCATCTCCTCGACCTTGGGTGCGGGCCGGGCCTGTTGCTGGACCATCTGGCCGAACGAGATCATTATCCCTTCGATGCATATCAGGGCATTGATCTTTCCGTGCCCATGATTGACGCCGCTCGTGAGCGCCACCCGGAGGCTGCTTTTCTTGTGCGCGATATCCTGTCTGATCCGCTGCCGCGACAGTCTTTTGACTATGTCATCCTGAATGGTGTTCTGACAGAACGACGCGACCTCTCGTTTGAGACGATGGAAATATTCGCCATAGAGATCCTTACCGCCGCCTTTGCGGCAGCCCGCGAAGGTGTTGCCTTCAACGTCATGAGCCCGTTTGTTGATTGGGAACGCGATGATCTTTTTCACTGGCCGTTTGAGCGCATGATGAAAGCCCTTCTTCCCTTGACCCGCCATATCCGCATTCGGGCGGACTATGGTCTGCGAGAATACACGACCTATCTTTACCGCCATGCCCAACACTGACACCCCCATCCAGATCGAGGCTTGTGACCTTGTGGTTGCCGGAGGCGGCATCGGCTCGCTTGTTGCGGCCCTCACCGCAGCCCGCACCGGTGCGCGTGTGACCCTGCTTCGCCCCCGACAGGGTGTCGGCGCGGGCTTTGTGTCGCTGCCACACGACAATAATGTTTTACTGGATGTCGGGTGTCGGCGGTTTGACTTCACCCAGGATATGCACGCCCTGCCGCTTGCGCACTATCAACTTGGCGCCCGCACGCGCCCTTTCGCCGGTCATGTCCGCACGTTCATCGAGAGTGTGCTGGCGCTTGCATTGTCGCCCACTCATCCCCCCCAGCTCAGCTATGGAGGAAAGCTCGTCCCTGATTTTGCGACGTCGCTTGACCTGACCTCGCTCAAGCACCTTGTGTCACCGGGTGATCTGGCGCGGATTATTCAGGAAACGGATAACCTTCTCTCCAGCGATGCCCCGTCACCCTATACATTGGGCCTTGGTCGTTGGCCTGACCTGGCCGGGACCCGGCTTGAACATGCTTCCCTGATCAATCATGGTCCGACATTCCATGCCCGTTTTATCGAACCCTTTGCACAAAAACTTTATGCAGACGGATGGAAGGACATGCCGGCCGACCTCACCGCCAAAATCTGGACGCCCCTGTTCTTTCCACGCACTGTCAATCAGGGAGCCCGGCAGGTGATTGACCGGGCGCGGCCGGCGGTGACGTATTTCTACCCTGCCGCCGGGCATTTCGGTGCCTTTGTGTCCCAACTGGTTGCAAAGGTGGATGGTGCTGAAAATATCCGGCAGATTTCACACAACCGACTTACATCGCTTGCCAACGAGAAGGGCCAGATTGTCGCGGCACAGGTGGACGGTCCGCCGCTTCACTGGTCCTGTCCCTTTACGCTGGGTGTGTCTGTTGATCATTATTTTGATCTTGCGGGCATTGAAGCCCCCGTCGAGAAGCTTCCCATTGCCATTGTCTGGGTCGAGATAGCGCAGGATGATCTGCTTTCTGATCTCGATACTGTCATGGTGTTTGACCCTGGCACCCCAGTCTATCGCGTCAGTCGCGCGGGAGAGGGCGCGCGCGACGGCCATGCTATTCTGGCGCTGGAAATGACAGGAGGGCCAAACGTCTGCGACGCGTTTGACGCACCTTCCACCCTCGCCCGGCTGGGCCTGCTGCGGGAAGGTGCCTCCCTCACGCGTCTTCGTGCTGAAAATGAAGTGAAAATCATCGCCCCCAGCCAGACAAACCGGCAGAACTTACATGCGGCCCGCGCGGCACTGGAAGCACGCGGTGTTTCCCCCGTCCTGATCGGCACACTCAACGACCTGAAAGCCGATATGTTGAACGACCAAATTCTACAGGGCCTGACCATCACGCAAGCTCTCTGATACCAAAGCGCTAAGGGGCGTCAAGCGCGGCGTCCTGAAGCCGGTGCGTAATATGCCGGGAAGAACCTTCCATCATCCGGCGCCACGCCCGCGCTTGTACACAAGGCCTGATATCGGGGCGCATCAAACACTTGTTGAATGGTTGTTACCTCATGCACCTGCCCGCCGAGCCTGCGTTTCATTTCCGCGACGCCATCTTCGTTCTGGATCCCGCCCCCCAGATTGCACAAACGGACGCCCCGTGCCGCCTGTGTCCGCAGGCCCAACCACAGCGTTCCCGCACCATCCTTCTCCCCTTGCGGCGAGGAAGCCATAAACAGGTAATCTCCACACGCAGCGTTTGTGCTCAGCAGAGCAACACAGCTGACCTGCCTGTCCGCCCCCCGCACGCCTACCAGGCAGGTATCCGGAAGTGCGACGAGCTGCTCTAGTGTCTCTTTGGAAAAATGATAAAGCGCTGGCATGTTTCGCCGTTTGGCAAAACCCGGGTAAAGCTCCACAAAAGCCTGCGCCAACACGCCCTGATCATATTCAGGTTGTGCGGTCGCCAGCCAGCGTTTCAGCTCCACACGCTTGCGACTTGAAACAGCTTTCAGGCGTGTGTCCTCCGGCAATGTCAGGTCGATCATGTAAATCGGCCTGGCCTTGTGCAGACAATCCGCCCAGAGGGTTTCAAAGTCCGGCGGGATGAATGCGGGGGTCTGCATGATGTAGGACGCCACATAAGCGCGTTCCTGTGCAAACAAGGTCCAGGCCGCACGCAGTTTTGACAGGTCCCCTGCGCCGACAAAGCCGCCAAACCCGTATGGCGAGTAGACATCGCGTGCACCGTCAAAGGCCCGTTCCGCAATCGGGCATACGGCCTTGCCGTTTGCGTTTTCGGCAACAAACAGATGAACGCTTGCTTCCTGATTGTGTCCCATGAGCGTTGCAAACCGGTGCGTGTGAGCGATACCGTGCGCCAACCCGTCCAGTGCTGCCGCCCAACCCACTGCATCATGACCAGAGATCAACCGCGCGCGCATCATGGTTCTTTCACCCCTCTCGCTGACAGTTTGTACGTTCTTCTGTCAGTCTGCGTCCCACTCCCCCGGTATGGGGAAACTTGCGTAGGTAGGGCGGATGCCGCATTCCCCTTCGGGGACCAGAAGCGGATCCAGCACGGCCTGAATATTTTTGGAGTTCAGGTCCAGATGATTATCGAGCCACGCCCAGAAACGTGCAATGTCCCGAGAGAAATCCACATGCTGCTCGACCTCGCTCACCCACTGGATAATGTGCCACATGAGTTTTCCGGCGAGGACGGAAGCCCAGATGTTTTCCGCCACATAAAGCGTCTGGCCCACGGGCCCGTCATCAGCCCAGCGAATTGTGAAACCGTCCTCGGGGCTTGCCGCCATAACAAAGGAGAAGCCTGCGCGCGCGCCTTCAATCACCACACGAAACCGGAATGAGAAGTCGATATATTCCTTCGTTATCTGCTTTTCGATCTGTGCGGTACGGATGCGGCTCCGTTCTTCAAAACGATCATAACTGACGTCGCGCAGGAATTCGTCAATCGCATCGACCCGCGGTTTGAAGCGCTCCTTGAGTTGAGAAATTTCATCCAGCATATGATCGAAATCCGGGACAGGGCCGAAGCGCTTGATCCCTCCCGCCACATTCCAGGTGTCGCCGGGATAGAGCTGGACCAGCTCGCACCCTGAGTCCCCATAATCATTGTCCATCATCTGTTCAAACAGACTTGGGGTTGTCCTGTTGGCCCAATTGTAGTGGAAATATTTCTCATCCAGCCAACAGAAATCACCCGCAAACGGCGCCACTCTTTTCGGCCGGATATGGTCAAGTGTGCGCCGCTGGTCCGCGAAACCTGTTTTCCGCTCTGAGGCGTGTTTACGCATCTCGGCTTCCGACATGCGGAAGCAACCGGGAAACTCCGTCACACCACCGCTTTGAATGAAGGCGATATCAATTTCCGGCCACTTCTCCCTGATCTCCCGGCAAAGCGCTACATCGTTCACGTTGTCGTTCATGTTGAGCAGAACACAATCTGGGCTTTCGATGACGAAGCCTGAGTTTTCCCAGTCATGATCTCTTTCAACCGCAGAGGGAATGCGCGTCAGCGGGGTCACACCGCCCAGATGACAGGTCTCCCAGCTCTTCAGCCGCCGGATGTTATGAAACCCCAGTTCGCGCATGACACGCTCGGACGTATGGGCGCGCAATGAGGGATGTTCATCATAGGCCGGCAGCAAAACCGAGACGTTGCGATCAATGTGGTTGATGGACGGGATGTGGAAATGGTCTTCGTGCGTATGTGTAATGAAGAGATAATCGATATCCCGCACCACGTCCTCGGGTGCGACCCGGGCTGCCGGGTATTTCCAGGTGCTGAGATTATAAACCGGTTCGTTCAGAAACCAGGGATCACATAGGAGCGTGCCAAATGCACCGCGAATTTTCAGTGTTGCATGTGTAATGAACTGAACATCCAAACCCATTGCTCTTACGCCTTGATCATAGGAAACAGAATCCGCAGTTTAGCAAAATCAACCCGCCCATGATGAGAAACGTCTCAGTTTGTTGCGCGGGCGTGGTTACGACTTTCCGGTTCAACCCTTTGCCGCCAGAACGCCCAGAAACAGATCGACCGGTTTTTCATAACCATACTCACGTTCTACAATTTCGCGCCCCGCCTGCCCTATCGTGGCGAGAGCTGCGGGCTCGCTAAGCTGTGCCTCCAGCCAGGGGCCTGTCTCTTCCACTTTCACCGGCAAGGCCAGGATGTTTTGACCAAAATCAAATCTGGATTGAAGCAGCGCGGTTTCTGGTGTGGCGACCGCTGCACCTTGGGTCATGGCATCAATGAGCCGCTCATGAAAGTCATAATATGGCGGGTGCAGGTTGAGACAGATCCGGGCACGGGCATAAACCTCCGCCAGCGCCTTGAAAGGTATTGATGGCTGCGCCGTAAAGGCATCATCCCCCTCGCGCGGGATTTTCTCCCAATCATCGCCAACGAACGTGACGGGCATTTTTCTGAGCACCTGAAAGTAGCGCCAGCGGAAATGTCGCCGGGATACCAGATCGATCAATCGCCCGACGCTAACTGCGGAGGCTTCGTTCCCAACGATCTGCATGACCCTGTCAAACCCCGAGCGCATATAATCCATGATCGGATCAACATCAGGTTCCGACAAGGGGCGCTCGGCAAATGCTGCAATGATTTCGTTCAACGCAGGGGGGAGTTTCTGAGCGGCAAGGAACGCGGCCGGGTCCTGCGCATGGCCAATGACCAGCGCTCCGATATCCCGCGGGCCGTCCCGCTTCACCTGTTCTGCAAACATGCCGGCAGGTAGCAAATGAATGTCGCCCGACACATTCAGCACATCACGCAGGAATGTCATCTGGTTTTGGGAACCGACACAGAAGACACTCGTTTTCGGACAGGCGAGAATACGCGCCGCATGATGGATGGGGTGATCCCCCAGGACGACGATGAAAGGACAACCAGCCAGATCCGCATATCGGTGCCCGTCAGCCGTCGTCAGGTCATGCCCCCATGCCTGATAGCTCACGATCATGTCGACGTCGGCGGGTTCTGGAAGTTCGAGCGGCTGGGTCAGGTCCACAATCGTGACCTGCTTTCCCCGTTTAGCCAGGCACGCAGCGTCCCGTCTGACAGTATCAGAGATCGCATTGTTGGCGCTCTGACCCACGAAGAAGAGGACGCATCCCATATGTGTTTCCTTGCTCTGCTTTTGGCGGGAATGCTACTGATTGTATACTTAACAAGCTGTTAAGGAATGACAGGTGAGACTGCGCCCATGTCCCGTATCGCCATCATGCAACCCTATTTCGTGCCGTACGCCGGATATTTCAGGCTCTTTGCCGAGACCGACCTGTTCGTAATTTATGATTGTGTGCAGTTTCCGCGACGCGGATATGTGCATCGGAACCGGCTGCCGGACCATAAGGGGCAACCGCAATGGCTGACACTGCCTCTCGCACCTGCTGACCGACAGGCGACCATCCAGACATTGTGTTTCGCGGAGGATGCTGTGTCCCGCCTTGCGACAGCACGGCGAAAATTTCCGCTCCTCCAGAATTTGCCGGACGAGTGGGAAGCATTGTTTGCCACGGTCGCCGGCCCTCTTGTTCCGTGGCTCGGCAGATCACTTGATCTATGCTGCCGTTCACTTCAGATCGATTGTCCTACAATCCGGTCCAGTGAGCTGGCTATTGCCCCCCAATTGCGCGGTCAGGATCGAATCATCGCCATCTGCAAGGCACTGGGTGCCTCATCCTATCTGAACGCGCCTGGCGGTCAGTACCTCTACGCGGCAGAGGCCTTTCATAAGGAGGGGATCGAGTTGCGATTTCTACCGTCTTACGAGGGAAGCTATTGGAGCATCCTTTTTGATCTTCTTACACCGCCGACTTCGGCTAGACTTGGCTAATGCGCAACCCTATCAGGTACACTCACTAATGGGACACAGACTGACATGAGCCAGCATTCCTCGGGCCCTAAACTCGATACAGAGACACGCGCGGGATATGATCGCCGTGATTCCGATCATTGGACAAAACTTGAGGACCTCATCAGCCGGTCCGGCCTGTCTCTCAAAGATGTCCTGCTGGACTATGCAGCTTTTATCCGCCGGCGCGACCTGCCACGCCTTCTTTGTCGATATGAACTGTTCAAAAAAATTGAGCATCTTCCCGGTTCGATCGCCGAGCTTGGCGTCTTTCGTGGCTCAGGGCTTTTCACCTGGGGCAATCTGCTTGAAACATTCTGCCCCGGCGACCGGACACGCATGGTTTACGGGTTCGATCATTTTCAAGGCTACAAGAACCTGACCAAAGAGGACGGCTCCGCGGCAGCCTGGATCGATAATACAATCGGGCGAATGGTCTCTGACGGGGATTTTCTGAAAGAACTGATCGACCTTCATACGGCGGACAACATGCTGCCGGGTGTAGAGCGCTGCCGCATTATCGACGGTGATATTACCGATACGGTTTCTGATTTTGCTGCCCGGAACATGGGGGTACGCCTGTCCATGCTCTATTTCGACATCGGACCATATGAACCGACGGTTGCCGCGCTGGAGCACCTTTACCCACTCGTACTGCCCGGTGGTATTGTCGCTTTCAATTCGTACGGCATGCCGCCCTGGCAGGGTGAGGCAGATGCGATTGAATCCTATTTCAAGCCTTTGGGCGGCGTTCCGCGCATGCAAAAATTTCCCTTCTCCGCTGTGCCGCACGCCTATTTCGTCAAGGGCGAAGCTTGATGATGGTTCCTTCTAATGTTTTCTTCTAATGTTTTCTGGCACGGTTTTGTACGCTGCCGGTTTTAACGGGTGAGATCATGGCTGCAGGCATTCCGGTTATGCGTCCCCTGTTGCCTAAGGCACAACACCTTCTGCCTTACCTTGAAATGATTGATGAGGCCCGCTGGTATTCAAACAATGGGCCTCTTGAACGGACTTTCCAAGCGCGGCTAGCCGCCCTTTTTGGTCTGGCGACGACAAAGCCGATCCTGTTTTCCAGCGGAACGATGGCGCTGCAAATCACGCTTGCGGCGATGGCCCGCCACACACCGCAAAGAAAATGCCTCATGCCATCATGGACCTTTCCGGCGACGGCACTGGCCGCCCGCGCCGCCGGGCTGGAACCGCATTTTGCGGATGTGGATGAAGACAGCTGGGCACTTTCGCCCGAGGCCGTTCTGGCGCGCCCCGATCTTGATACGTTTGCCGCCCTTGTTCCGGTTGCTCCGTTTGGACAAGTTCCCAACTTGCTAGCCTGGAACCATGTCACCCGACAGACCGGTCTACCCGTCATCATTGATGCCGCAGCAAGCTTTGACGGTCTGATACAATCCGACCTGACCTCGCAATCAGAAGTGCCGATCATTGTCAGCCTGCATGCAACAAAAACCTTCGGCATCGGGGAAGGCGGTATGGTTCTTACCGGCGACCCTACCCTCGCCCGCCTGTTGCACATCTACAAGAATTTCGGATTTGACGGCGGACGCGAGGCTATCCTTGACGGCACAAACGGGAAGCTCTCTGAGTATCATTGTGCGGTCGGCCTGGCCGCGCTCGACGAATGGCCGGAACGGCGTGCCGGTTTTGCCCGGGCGCAAGCACTGTACGGGGAGGCGTTTGCAACCCTGCCCATGCTTTCCACAATGCCCGGCCTCGCCAGCTCTACTGTCTCCAGCACGTTCAATGTCATGACACCAACAGGTTCTGCGCACCTACGAACCGCTCTCAACAAACACCATATTGAAACGCGGCAATGGTGGGCGCGCGGGTGCCATGCGCAACCCGCCTTTACAGATTCTCCCCGCGATCCTCTTCCGATTACGGATCGGTTGGCGGATCATGTGTTGGGCTTACCCTTGTCGGCAGACCTTTCTGCCTCGGAAATCGGCGCTGTCTGTGCCGCCCTGACAACTGAGCTTCGATAAAAACTTTCAGCTTGCGGGGGCTTCTTACAATTGACACAATTGAGTTGGAGCTTCCGCGCCCGGCAGCCACAAATAACACGGGGCTCCGTCTTCAAACCCTCCGGAAACACCAACCGAACCATTTTCACAGATCATGCAACACGCGCGCGCATTCTTTTTCGCAACGGCTTTTTTTGCCCTTGCTTTCCCCCCATTTTCCACCTCTGCCTCCGCACAGGAGAAGGATGTTGAAACCGTTGTGGCCGGTTGGGTTGAACATGTCACCTTGCCCTCTTTTGACCGCCTGTTGATTGCGCGGCTTGATACCGGGGCCAAAACCTCGTCCATCTATGCCACCAATGTCGAAATGACAGAGCGTGACGGGCGGCGATGGGTCAGTTTCACGGTGCCAGGCGATGAGAATGGCGAAGAACTGCACCTTGAAAAGCCGGTGCGCCGCTCTGTCCTCATCAAACGGGGAACAGATGAGTATGACAACCGCTATGTGGTGGACATGGAGGTCTGCTTTAACGGGCAGATTTACAAAACGCAGGTAAATCTTGCGGACCGAAGCCATCTGAACTACCCGATGCTGCTGGGGCGCCGTTTTCTAAAAGATGTCGCCCTTGTCCATTCCGGTAAAACATTCATCACTGAGCCGAACTGCGGGGACGCCTCCAATGGGTAACCAGATCAAGATTTATGCTATCTCGGCGCTGCTTTGTGCTATCGGGATTGGTGTATTTCTCTACAAGCACCTGGAACTTTATATTCCACTGGTGCCGAATGACAGTGTTACCGCCTGGACCATCGACGCACAGATCGACTTTCGGGTAGATGCTAACCTTCCACCCAATGTGCAGCTTGTTCTGCCCAATCAGACGCCCAATTTCCGCGTCCTGGACGAGACATTCGCCAGCCCCGGTTATGGCACTGCGGAAGCTACCAACACGGACAGCCGAACTCTTTTGTGGAGCAAGCGCCGCGCGCGCGGGGAGCAATCCCTGCTCTATCGGGCTGTCGTTGTGACCCGGCCTGGCGAAGCCGCTTTCGCGCAACGTGATGTGTTGCCTCCGGCTGTTCCCGAATACCCGGAGCATTTCCGCTATACCGCGCTGGCCCTGCTGGACGAAGCGCGTGCGCAGTCTGCAGATATCCAGACCTTTACGGTGCAATTGCTTGCCCGTCTTTTCCAGACACCGATGCGCGAAGACACGAAATTCCTTATGGATGGCACGCGGAATGTCATCGAGAAGACGGAACGCACCGTCTACATTCTCGCCGGGGCCCGCATCCCCGCCCGTGTTCTCCTTGGTCTCCCGCTGGACAAGAGCCGGACCTATCAACGGCTGGAGCCGCTGCTTCAGGTGCACAACGGCACGTCATGGATGACTTTCAACCCGCAAACCGGTGAACAAGGCCTGCCCGGAAACTTTTTCGTCTGGTCGGTTGGCAATACCGACGTTCTGGACACGCAGCATGTTTACCGCCCGCGTCTCACCTTCTCGGTGACCTCCAACATCTATGATGCTGATTATGTGCTTGCCCGCGAACGGGAGATGGCAACCAATATATTGGAGACTATTTCGCTGACCAATCTGCCGGTTGATCTGCAAAACGTCTATCGGTTGCTGCTTCTTGTACCGCTGGGCGCATTGGTGATTGTGATCCTGCGTAATATTGTCGGCCTCAGCACAACTGGGACTTTCTCGCCTGCTCTTGTTGCTCTTTCCTTCCGGGAAACCGGGTTTCTTGCGGGCGTGCTGCTTTTTGTCGGTGTGGTTGGTATCGGCCTGACCATGCGTCTTTATCTTGAAAAGCTTCAGCTGCTGGTAGTGCCGCGCATTGCGGCGGTTGTTTGTATCGTCATCATGATGATTATGGTGCTCAGCCTTGCCAGCCACGGCGCTGGTTTCCAGATCGGGCTGTCGGTCGCGCTCTTCCCGATTGTCATTCTGGCCTGGATCATCGAACGCATGTCGATTGTCTGGGAAGAAGAAGGACCGCGAGCCGTGTTCTCCGAAGGTCTGGGTACGCTGTTTGCTGCAAGCCTCATCTATCTGGTGATCATGCAACCACAGATCCAATACCTCATGTTCTACTTCCCCGAGTTGCTGCTGGTGGTTCTGGCCTGCATGATCCTTCTGGGACGCTATACAGGCTACCGTCTGATGGAGCTGCGGCGTTTCCGGTCTTTGGGAGACTGATATGTTTCTCGCCAGTTATCGCACTTTGAAGAAACACGGTGTTGTCGGACTCAATCAGCGCAATATTTCGCTTATTCAGAACCTCAACCGGCGCGAACTCTACCCGTTGGTGGATAATAAGCTGAAAACAAAAGCTCTGGCACAAGAGGCCGGTATTCCGGTCCCTCAAATGCTGGCGGTGATTGAGGAGCAACATTCTGCCGAAGAAATTCTAACCCAGGTGCCTCGTGACAACGGCTTTGTGATCAAGCCCGGCCGGGGCAGCGGTGGCAAGGGTGTGCTGGTGCTGACCAAGCAGAAGGTGGACCGAAAAGGGGTCGTTCGCTACCAGAAGTCAAATGGTCGGCTGATCGAACGGGCAGACGTGCTGCACCATATTTCCAATATCATTTCCGGCCTTTATTCCCTTGGCGGAACGCGCGACACGGCAATGATTGAGGAACTGGTGAAACCCCACCCGTTTTTCGACCCTATTGCCTGGGAAGGACTGCCGGATGTCCGCATCGTTGTGATGCAAGGTTACCCGATCATGGCCATGATCCGCCTTCCCACCTCACAATCTCAAGGGCGTGCCAATTTGCATCAGGGTGCTGTCGGCGTTGGTATTGATATCGCGACCGGTGTGATGACAACAGGGGTTCAGTTCAACCACCCGGTGAGTGAACATCCGGACACTTTGACCGAGTTTGGCGGGCTCCACATTCCACAATGGAGAAAGCAGCTCGACATGGCTGCGTCCTGCTTCGAGATGACCGGACTTGGCTATCTGGGGTGTGATATTATTCTCGATGCCCAGCGTGGCCCACTGCTGCTTGAGCTGAATGCCCGCCCCGGACTGAACATCCAGATTGCCAACAATCAGGGGCTTGGGATCAACGTGCGCAAGGCACAGGAATGGATCAACCTCAACGAGACCCCGGCGGAGCGTACGGCACGGGCGGTTGCCGCCTTCGGGACGGGGAAGCCACTCGTGGGGGATGAAGGATTGCCACAGCCTGCTGTGTAAGCGCCCTGCGAGAAACTGTTCCAGAGGAAGGCCCGCTCCTTGACCCGCGTGCTACGCCGCACCAGATCGGTGTCTAGCCTGTGATCTCGATACCGTCTGCGGTGACCTGCATCAGGTCGCCCAATTCAGTGACAATATCCCGCAACCATATATGTGTCGGGTCTGCCTCCATACGCGGATGCCAGGCAGCCTCTACGGAGAGGGGCGGCATCTTGAACGGCGGTACCAACACGCTCACGGGGTATACATCTGAGAACCCATAGGTTAGCAGACGAGGGGCTGTCAGCACGAGATGAGAAAATGAGACCACCAGCGGTGCCGAGAGCGTGAAGGGCGATTCCGTTGCAACCGTCCGATCCCCTGCCCGGGCACCCAGGCCTTTCATGATCGCCGATGTCACGCCAGGCTCGCTGGTCAGATCAATATGCTTCATTTCCAGATAACGTGATTTTGTGAACGGCTTTTGCAGGGCCGGATGGTCTTGCCGAACAACACAGACGAACTGGTCAGCGAAAAGACGCTTGCGCTTTGCCAGGCGGCTTTCGATGGAACTTCCGATCACCAGATCCACCCGGCCTGTTTCCAACGCCCTGTCCAGATGTTCGGGAATAGATGTAAAGCGAAACCGCGTGTTGGGTGCTCTTTCTGCCGTCAATGCAGCGAGCGATGGCATGACGAGAGCCGAAAGGAAATCGGAGGTCGCGATTGTGAACAGCCGGTTCGATGTTTCGGGCACGAACTCTGTTTCTGCGTCGATTGCCTGACCAACAATCTCCAAGCCCTGCTGCAATCGCCCGGAAATTTTCTCGGCCTTGGGTGTGAGGACAAAACCCCGCTCACCTTTCACCAGCAGCTCATCCTGAAAATAGGCCCTTAGCTGTTTGAGTGTGTGGCTCATTGCCGATTGGGTAATACCCGCCCGATCAGCCGCGGAAGTGACATTACGCTCAATCAGCAAGAGATTAAGTGACCAGAGGAGATTCAAGTTGAGCGGTTTTGCAGGACCTTCCCGGTACATAAACTACCCTCATGCAAAGATTAGGAACATTCATTTGATTCATATCATAACGTCTGGCCACCTATAGCCACAAGAAATTGCGCGCATAGGAAAGACAATGATCCACCCGGAAATCAGAACCTGCTTTGAGGCCAGCTTCAAAACACCGCTTGGCCAAACCCAATCAGTTGAGGCGCTTTTTACGGCCCTCTCGCTACACGGAACAAATGTTACGCCTCAATATCAGGCCCTCAGCGCGCAGGCTGGTTTCACACCCATTGACAAGGCTCAACTGGAGAGGCCTTTCGCGCGGGGAAGCGTTGGTGCCGCGCTGTGCCACGTGTCCGACATGGTGTCTTCGTTTTATCAGAAGACAGGTGAAATAGAGCCACATGAGCCGACGGCCTCCCTGCTCCGCCATATTGCACTTGTCGGCGAACTTTGGCGCGCCCTATTGAACTATCCGCGCACGCCGTCGGGCGACCTTTCGTTGCATGCTTTTATCGCTCAACAAGCACCCAACAAAGCGAGCGCACTGGCGTTGACAGCATGGCTGGGTCGCGTTGCATTTACCGATCCGGAGGCAATGAAGCCTGTTTACGATGCGCTTACCTGTGGCTGGCAAGACGGTGCTCGCCTTCCCAGTTTTCTTGAGGTTGATTGGCACGGGCTTCTCGACATGCCGGTGGAGACTGCGCGAACCCACCTTCGTCTCGACATACCCGACACCCGACCGCTCGGCTGTGCGCCCTTGCCCTCAAAGTCATTAAAGGCCACTTCCTTGTCTGACGGGTTCCCCGAGCATCTCTGGGCTCTCATCAACGCACCGGAGAAAGCTACGGACCCTTATCAGATCACCTCAACGGTGGCTGCTTTCGGGAACGGGTTCGATGCCGCCTATTCCGATGCGGTTGAACGCATGGTGCTTTCCTTCGAAGGACTGAAAGAGATTACATCCACGCCGATTCCTCAAACGGTGAAGATTGAAACCCTGCGCGACATGCCGGAAGGATCGCTTGGCCAAACATTCTACCGCCTGATCACTGACAATAATTTCGATGTTGAAGTGCTCGACCCAGCAAGTCTTTTTGGCGCTGCGCAACCGGATATGCCGCCTGTCGAATGGATGAACAGACGGATCCTCCAGCTCCACGATGTTTTTCACCTTGTAGCCGGATATAAGCAAATCGGCGAAGACGAGATCGGGATTTCCGGATTTCAGCTTGCGCAGATCGGCCAGCCTTATTCCGCCTGGTTTATCGCCGCGGTAAGTTTGATCTCCACACTCTATTTCCCCGCAGGCCTTGCCCCCATTCTGGAACTGTCTTTTTCCGGCTGGAAGCATGGGCGCGAAACCAGGCCGCTCATTCTGGTTGACTGGGAAAGCCTCTGGGGTGAGCAGATCAGCACCATTCGGCAGACTTATCAGATCTCACCTTTTGCATCCGGCGCGACAGAATTTCCGAGTGTTGCCGCAGACTGACCTGATTTACCTGTTTGTGATTAAACGCCCTGCCGTCTTATCCGGCGGGGCGTTCTTTTTTGTCGCGCAAGTTCTGCAGTGTCGTTTCATGCCTGGTACGATCTATCCGGTAAAAGCACAGCGCCACCCAACCCAGAAGGTAAAGCACGCCGATAATAGGAATATAGGTCGTCGCAAGCTTTTCGGTCTTGTCCAGCTCAACCTCTCCGGGTGCCACCTGTGTTGGAAACTCCACTGCGGACAGAATAAGCCCGGCAACCAGAATGCCCACGCCAGACACCATTTTCCCGGCGAAACCATTGGCGGCGAAGAACAATCCTTCGTTGCGGCGCCCGGTCTCATTCTCCGCATCCTCCACAATGTCTGCAATCATAGCGCCCAGCAAAATACCGGAGATGACGGCCGCGATCCCGTCCACCAGGCCGTGCAGCAACAATAATGGCAACAGCAAGTCATGACCGTTTGCGGGAAACAAATCCAACAACCGAAGGCACAATGGGAGCGGGGTCCAGAATATCAGGAAGAAGACAGCACTGAGCGCAACACTTTTTTTGTTGTATCGGCGGGAAATGGCTGGTGCCACCAGGGAGGCAAGCGTGACAGATATGAGTGCCATCAGCGGAAAAAGGCCGATCTCCGCAGATGTCAGCATCCAGAAATAGGTCGCAAAATAGATACTGAGATTGGTGGCAATGCCTGCGGCTGCGCCCCCGAATATTCGACTGACAAAGACCGCGAGAAACGAACGGTTCGCCAATGATTGCCGTATCTGGCGAAAGACGGACCATGCCCCCTTTGAGGACTGGCCTTGTGCGCGGGGGAGATAAGGGATCCGATCATGTGTTCCGATTGCCGACCAAAGCATCGCCACCAGCATGACGGCGGCAGCCATCACACCATATTTCTCATACCCCGACTGACTGAGCGTTCCGACCTCGGTCTGTGCATCTGGTTGAAGAAGGAAGGTATAGGCCAGAAACATCACCCCCAATCCACCCCAAAGACCAAATGCAAACCGATAGGCCATCAGTTTTGTTCGCTCATCATAATCATGAGTGAGTTCCGCGCTCAGAGCCGCGTTCGGCACTTCGAAGAAGGTCACGCAGGTTCGCACCAGTATGGCCATGGCCACCAGATAGAAAAACAGCTCGTCGGCCCCGATCCAGTCCGGCGGGTTCCAGAGAAAATAAAGGGCTGTCACGGTCGGCAGGATCGCCGCATACATGAGCGGATGTCGCCGCCCCCAGCGGCTTCTCAGATTATCGGATCCATAGCCGATCAGGACATCGGTAAAGGCGTCGACAACAATCGCGAGCGAGAGAGCGAGGCTCGCATAGGCTGCATCAAGCCCTAATACCTGCTGATAGTAGATCAACAGAAAATAACTGAACCCGGTATCCTTGACGCCGAAGGCAATGGCACCGATACCAAAATTCACTCTTGTCCGCGAAGAGAGGGCGCCGGTCTGCATGTGTTTTTTTCCTTTGGCGGCACAAATGAGCCGGTCGCAGCGTTGGCCGCGACCGGCTTAGAGGAGGGATTGAGAATGGTTCAGCGTCTGCCGCTGCGTCTTAGATAGGCAGGCGTAAAGTGTGCGCCGTCTATCTCGACACCCAGCGAGTAATTGCTTTCGTCATTACCGATCACCAGATTATCGGCAACATAGAGCTGGGCTTCCAGGTCGTAGTAAAAACCTGCAGCCCCCACACAAGCGGGAAGCTCAGCCGCCACCAGCATATGTGCTTCCTGTACACGCCAGAGCTCCCCCCGCGCGTCATAAAGGTCTGCCTGAACAATGTTCCAGCTATCCTCATCAATGTAAAAATCGCGCCGTGTGAAGATATTTCGGACAGACGGTTTCAGCATTGCCTGCACCTTCCAGACGCGGTGCAGTTCATAACGCGCCAGATCTCGTGACGCATATTTCTCACCCACGATATCTTCAATACTCAGAGCGGGATCGCGAAATTTCCAGGCGTTGTAACCGATGTAGAGTTCCTGTTTCCCCATCAGGTCCCAATTGTACCTGTCACCATCTCCGTTAAACATGCCGGTCTGGTCGAAGGTTCGCAGTCCATCCTGCCCCGCTGCCGGATTGTCATACGCGATTGTAGGGGCCTTGCGAACGCGGCGCAGTCCGGGAAGATAAGCCCAGCTTTCGCGCGTCTGGTTGAAGAACTCATGAACCAGCCCCATGGTTCCCGCAGACTTGACCGGAAACTCCGCCGTGTAGACAAATTTGCTCATATAGCCGTTTGTGTCGTCAAACGACTGGGTTCCCGGTGCATACATGGGCACAAAGGACTGGGTTTCACCCCGGTATATTTTGTTTCCACCATCGGACTGTTTAACGACTGTCGTTATCATCTGGCGGTTTCCAACACCGCGGAATGCCGTTCGGTGGTTCATCATCACCTCCCAGCCATTCTCCGGAACGGGAAACAGAACCCCGCCATAGCCGGCTGTCAAAGCGCCGTCCGCGCTCATTGCCGCTTCATCCACATTGGCGGCTGTGCGGTCGTAAATTCTTTGCGGGTAGGCACAGGTTCTGCGGGACGGATAGACATCCATACGATAGCCATCGTAGGCGTTGATCAACGCAAGTTGCCCCGGTGTGAGCTGTTTGCTGTATTGATCCGCGTTACCGGCATCAATGGTAAAGAGCCGTGCGTCGTCGGCAAACGGGTTGGGACGAGGGTCGCCTTGCGACCATCCTGCCGGCATCTGTGTCAGTCTCCCTGTCCATGCCGGTATGGTCCCTTCACGATTACCGGCTTTCTCTGCCCCTATGGGGGTCAGGTTTTCCCCCAGCCCGGCGAACGCTGGTGTACCCAGTGTCAACATCGCAAGAGACAAAGTGCACGCTGTTGCTTTTTTCAGAGACGTAAGTTTCTTCAACATAGTCCTACTCCTTCAACGGAATAACGCGGCGCCTTGCGCTCAAAATGCGTAACTGACAGTGAATGTGACGTAGTCACGATCGGACTTCGCCGAATTCGTTCCGCCACCCATATTGTTTGTGTAGGCAATCTTCGCAGCCAGGTCCGCCTCGTAACTTGCCTCCAGGCCCAGCGTAATCCCACGTCTATTCTCGACATAATTGCTGGTCACGGCACGGTCGATAGACAGACCGTTCACGTCATGACGGAAGTCAACACTCGGTGTAAGCGTGATATCCGTGCCGAATGCCCGGCTGAATGGCGCGCTCGCGGTGAGATTGTAGCCCCACGAGAAATTGTCTCCGCTTGCCCCCGTCGGCAAGGCTCCCTGGAAGTCGACCAGCCCCGCTTCGCCGACAATGTCAATTGCATCGGCACCCATTGCCTCTGTGATTGCACCAAAGACAGGCATGCCGGGCCCAATGGAAACATGCGCGTTGGCAATCGTGCTCAGCCGGTCCATTCGCGCGAACCCGTAGCTTCGCGCCGCTCCCCCGCCGGCAAGGCCTACGGCCGTTGTCGCCGCGCTCAGGCCGTCGATCGGTACCGGATAATCAGGTTGATAACTTGCTTCAACACCAATCGAGATGTCCCCCAGCGGGAAAGTGGCAGTTGCGCCGTAGAGGTCAATATCCTCCGGGAAAGACGCAAAATAATTGTCTGTGAGATCCGCTGTAATTGGAAACGGAATAAATGGCGGAAAAGCTGGTACCAGAACCACTCTGGAAGCGCTTGCACCGACATAAGGGGTCTTGGCGTGATAGTTCAGATAATAAAGCCCAAACTCCGATGAAATGCCTTCTGCATAATATCGCGCTGCGACACCCCATTGCCCCTGATCGTTCGGACGTTCATCCCCTGCTTTGCGCACGCCAGTGGGTGCGGCCAATAATGCCGATGCCGGCAGGCCCGTGCCACCGGGATCACCGGCAAGGAAGAACCCTTCCGCGCCGGGGCCAAAAAGATCCTCCCCCGACAGGAATGTGCCAACTGGCACAAGGCGGCTTTGGCGCCATTGAAACTGGTAATACCCCTCCAGGCTCAATTCCGGTGTGATCGCAATGCTTGCCCACGCCATGGGAGACGGGAGAAAGGCTTCGCGAACCTCTGCGCCTGGTGTTTCCAACTTGATTACGTCAATCGCATTGGTTTGCGCGATGCCGCCTGAGCGATAAAGCGCCTCCCCCCAATTGATGGCCTGGTTGCCAAGCCTTACAGCCAGCGGCATGTCCATCACTTCAAAATCGCCATAGACGTATGCGTCCAGCACATCAATGCCCCGCCCTGCCCGACGACGGGCGGCGTCGCTGAGATCGGTACGCCGCGTGCTGTCTGCATCGTTCTTAACGGCGTCGTAGAAGTAGCTGAACCGGGTAAAGGCCCCCACGTTACCCAGTGATATTTCAACATCATGGATGGCGCGGGTCGACGCGGAGTAAATGTCTCCACGAAGGAAGTTCTGGTTTCCATCGTCCACGTTTTCCGCCGCGACACTTCTATTTGTGCCCCCGTTGGAAGCGGCGATATACCGCGCATCGGGATTGACTGTCCGAATGCCCACGCCAATGTTCACGGTGCTATCAATATCGACCGTTACATCCCCCCACTCAAATTCGGCGGCGGTTGCGGCGCCCGCCATCGCCCCTCCGAGCAACATTGTACTGGCACAGGCCAGAAGCCGCCCTTTCATCGAACCCCAGTTATAGACCATCCAACTTCCTCCCTTGAATGTTGTCAAAGAAGCGCCTTAACGCCTCTCCCCCCAGTTTTACTTCTTGGCTTTAACTTCTTTCATGTCTAGTCCATGTCAGGGTCAGGCAGCGCGAAGGTCAGCGCGTGTGCGGCTGCATCCGGCAAGACGCTATGCAGCCGCAGAACACTGTCATTCCCGCGGCGCTCTACCGTGACAGGCGCACCGTCATTCATACGTCCCGGTTTTTCGGCCAAGATGACATCTTTGAGAACCAGTTCTTCTGCCGACGGTGTTCCCAGAAGAATGACATGTAAGTCGCCGCCGGATGTCGTGAAGCGTACATCCAGCCCACAGCCTGTCCTGGCGTCTGATATCTTCCAGGGACGTGTTCCATAAATGGCGTGCCCATTTTTCGACAACCAATCCCCGAAACAGTTGAGACGATCCAGTTGCTCAACCGGGATGCCCCCGTCGACACCGCGAGGCCCCACGTTGAGCAGGAGGTTTCCATTTTTTGATACAGCATCGATGAAGCCGTGCAGCAACGCATGAGCGGGCTCATAATCATCCGGCTTATCATTGCGATTGAAGCCGAATGAATGGCTCATTCCCCGTGTGGCTTCCCATTTTTTTGCCTGAATGTCCGGAAAAACCGTATACTCCGGCGTCCGAAAATCGCTATGCGGGATGGGAGGCGGCACAACCCCCTTCTGATTGCCCGCCGACTTGGCCAGGGCACGCTTGGCAAGGGCATCGAAGACCCGTCGCCCCAGTTTTGTCCTCAATGCCTTCATGTACCATGTCGCATGCAACCAACGGTCATTGACGACCCCATCCGGCACCCGATTGTAGTAGCTTGCAAACAGCTCCAACAACGAAGAGAGATTTGTTGGCCAGGCAATATCATTCCAAAGGACGGAGGGCTCATAGCGTTCTATCAGTTCACGCACCTGTGCCGTCGCGTAAGCACCGTAATTCCCACCGGGAACCGAACCCACAAAGTCGCCCAAGGTTGACACGGGCTTGTTGTTGAAGCTCCAGTCAATGCCGCCGGAATAATATACACCAAACTTCAGGCCCGCCCTTCTGACAGCGGCAGCAAGCTCTCCCACAATGTCCCGCTCAGTATACCAATGGTCCAGATGGGGGTTATGTACCGCGCTTGGCCACAGGCAGAATCCGTCATGGTGTTTGGTCACCAGCACAACGTAACGCGCACCCGATTTCTTGAAGGTTTCGGCCCAGGCATCTGGATCCCAATGTTTCAGCCCATCGACAAATGGTTGCTTGAAATCCGTATAGGGCGCGCCGTTGAACGTTTCCTGGTGAAACGTATGTGCGGCCGTGCCAGGAACGCGGATCGCGTTCTGATACCATTCCGAATAGGGAGAGCGCACGACCGCCCTGTCATAGTCATGTTTAAAAACAGCACTGATATCGCCAAAATGTTCGCCAAAAGCAGGGATGGCGAACACGCCCCAATGAATGAAGATGCCGAATTTCGCTTCATCAAACCATGATGGCGCGACCCGAGAACCGAGGCTTTCCAGCGTCGGTTGAATGGTTGATGTCAAAGGCTGCAACAACAAAAGTCCCCCCGAACTTCAGCTGACGCTTACGACCTGTTTTTTGTCATGGCTGAACTCAAGCCATTTGTGTCTTTACCACCGGGCAATACGCATCCCGCTGGCAGGTCAGCTGCCACAAAATGAAGCCAGAGAAATTGACATGTATCAAATGAATGATCCTAATCACATCATGAGTAAAACTGATACCTGTCTCTTCCGTACTGTCAGCCTGGGTATGGATCAAGGAGGCGCCGGACGATCGCAGATCGGGGCTAAAAGTCGGGCGACAAACCGGGCGGAGGGTGAAGAGAAAACCATGGGTGAGCCACGGGAAGGCATGCCCCGCCCCCGCGGCCCGGCCTGTCGCCACTTGTGCCGGACGCTCAAATATCGAGGTCAGATGCGCTCAACAAGTAGGCCTTACCAAATCCCACCACGTATCCTGCACGTTCCGGATTGAGACGCCAGAATGTAAAATCCTTGAAGTCGATATACAGTTTTGACTTCGGATGTTTGGCCAAATAGGCCTCGCGCACTGCGGCCCGATCTGTTTCATCAACCACCTGTGCCGCGACACCCGAGATGCTGATGCGTTCGTATGCCAGCGGGTCTCCTGAGCCAGGCTCCCCGATCAACATGCTGGCGCGGGGATCGCTCACAAGTGCAGCGTGATGACCGGAAAGAGAAGACATCAGGAAAACGGGTCGCCCCTGTTGATCAGTTGCAAGGCCTGTTCGACTGCACATCGGATGCCCGGTCCCGGGATCGAGTGTTGCGAGCGATGCGGACCGGGATCCTTCAATCAGCTTTCTTGCATCTGCCCGTGTTTCATCTGTTACCTCCTGCAGAAGGTCTTTCTTTTGTGGTTCTGCCATTGTCATTCTCCTTTGTGAACTCAGTAATCAAATTGTGTGGGGTTCTCGCCCCTCAGACGGCGTGATGCATTCAGCAAACTTTGGGTGTAGGGGTGAGCGGGGTTGGACAGCAGAGATTGACGCTTGCCTGTCTCAACAATTTTTCCCGACTGCATGACGGCAATCCGGTCTGCCATGGCTTCCAAGACTGAAAAATCGTGCGTGATCAGGATATATGCGACGCCCGTTCTGTTTTGCAGATCTACCAGAAGGTCCAGCATGCTTGCCTGAACCGATACATCCAGCGCGGAGGTAGGTTCGTCGAGCACCACGATCTGCGGTTTAACGATGAGGGCCCTTGCCAAAGCTATACGCTGCCGTTGACCGCCCGAGAACTCGTGTGGATACCGATGTGCGACATCCCAACCTAACCCCACCTGGGCCAACATTTTCCCTACCAGTCGCATCTTTTCATGTCTGGAAACAGAGGGGGTATGGATCCCCAATGGCTCTGCAATGATCTGTGCAACGGTCATACGAGGTGAAAGGGACGAGAACGGGTCCTGGGAAACCATCTGCACCACCGAACTGCGATGCTTCGCCGACGTCTTTCTCTCTTCACCCAGTCCCGGCAACGCAATGTTACCTTTGTGTGGCAACATATTCAGGATCGCGCGCGCCACACTCGTCTTGCCGGAACCGGAGGCACCGATCAGCCCCAAGGTCTCGCCCGCACAGAGCGACAGAGACACATTGTCTACGGCATGAAAACTGTTCGGCCCGGACACCCCCCACGCTGGCCCGCCAAATTCAACGGAGAGCCCTTCTATCTTGAGGACGGTCCTGGCGGGTTCCCGTTTGCCGACTGTTTCCTTTCGGGGTGAAGGGTTCAGGTGTTTCACCAGTTCCTGCCCCTGAACACTTTGCGGGTGGCGCATCACTTTGTCGGTACGCCCCGCTTCGACGATCTGCCCCTTGTCCATAACCAGGATCCGGTCCGCCAGTCCCGCAACTGCGCCCAAATCATGAGATACAAAAAGGATGGCGATCCCCATGTCCCGGCGGAGTGCACTAAAGAGATCAAGAATTTGAACCTGCAGAGCGACATCAAGCGCTGTTGTCGGCTCATCCGCCACAAGAAGTTTTGGATGGTTGGCGATCGCGATTGCAACGACCACACGCTGCCGCTCCCCGCCTGACAATTGATGCGGGTATGCATTGAGGCGATGCACCATATGATCAAGCCCGACCTGATGCAGCAATTGGGAAATGCGCGTTTCCACTTCTCGTTCGCCTGCCCCTGGATGCCCGACAAGAACGGCTTCCCTGATTTGCCGCTTCACGGTGTGAACGGGATTGAGCGCAGACATAGGCTCCTGAGGGACGAAACCAATCTCTCTTCCCCGCAAGCGGGCCTGTCCTACATCACCCAATGCCGAACCATGCCCTTCAAAAGCCATCCAGCCCTCATCGCCGAACTGAACGCCATCTGGCAGCACATTGAGCAGGCTTCTGGCAGACAATGATTTACCTGAGCCGGATTCGCCCACAAGCCCGACAATCTCCCCCGGGGCGATTTCCAAGCCCACCCTATCCACGAGCCTCTGCGCAGGGTGCCCCGATGGTGTGATTGTCAGCCTGTCAATCTTCAGGAGCGTTTTATCCTTCCGGGTCGAGCGACAGGGAGGCTGGTGCTGTGTCCGCCGTTTCGGCCGCTGCTTCGCCAACTTCCCCCGACGGGGTATACGCTTGCGAGATCGACGAGGGTCGAACGCATCCCGCACTCCCTCCCCCACGAAGACTAATAATGTCAGCAGGAATGCCAGCGAACTGAACGCGGCGAACCCGAGCCAGGGCGCATTCAGATTGTTTCGCCCCTGTTGCAAAAGCTCTCCCAAAGAAGGGGCATTCGTGGGCAGGCCAAAACCCAGAAAATCCAGGCTCGTGAGAGAGACGATGCTTCCCGTCAATGTGAACGGCAACAGGGTCATAGCGGCCACTAATGCATTTGGCACGACATGTCGCACCATAACCTTGTGCGACGGAAGCCCCATGGCACGTGCTGCTGCGACATAATCAAGTTGTCTGACACGCAACACTTCCGCACGCACAACACCGACAACACCGACCCAGCCAAAGAGGCTCAACAGGACGAGCAGGCTCGCAAAACTGGGCACCAGAAAACTGGACACAATAATCAGCACATAAAGCTGCGGCATGCTTTCCCATATCTCGATAAAGCGCTGGAACAACAGGTCCACAAGACCGCCGAAATAGCCCTGGATTGTCCCTGCGACAATGCCCAGCGAGACGGTGATCGCGGTGAGAGCCAACCCAAACCACAGCGAGATCCGAAGGCCATACAATACGCGGGCCACAACATCACGTGCCTGGTCGTCAGTTCCCAAAGGATGTATGCCTGTTGGCGCCGCCGGATGATTGCCCAAGGTATGGAAGTCGACCGTGTTATAGCTGTACCGGACGGGCGCCCAAAGCACCCACCCTTCCTTCTCTATCTTTATGACCACAGACGGATCTGTGAAGTCCGCCTCGATCGGCAGATAACCACCAACAACGTGATCCGGCACTTTCTCGATTACAGGGAAATATACAAGATCGTCTATCACCAAAATCAACGGGCGATCATTTGACAGAAGCGGCGCGGCAAATGCGGCCAGAGCCAAGACGGCCAAGAGCATGGCAGACGTGATTGCGCGCTTGTCCGATGAGAACACTTTCCATCGGCGCTGCCAGGTGGTCTGAAGCGGCGGGGTTTGCGCCAGTGTGACCGTGGATTGCTCTGCATCGGCGCAGACTTCATCAGGATGGTTGATCCGCGTTTCAGACATGGAGCTTCTCAAAGTTAATGCGCGGGTCAACCCAGGTGTAAACGAGATCACTGATCAGTCTGAGGATGAGACCCAGCAGGGTGGTCAGATAGAGCGCACCAAAAACCAGCGGGTAATCCCGCGTCAGGGCGGCATCGAACGCCAGTAATCCCAAACCGTCCAGTGAGAAAATCACCTCAATCATCAAGACGCCGGTAAAGAAAATACCGATGAGAGTGCCCGGCAGCCCCGCAATAACGATAAGCATGGCGTTTCGGAATACGTGTCCATAGAGCACACGCCGCTCAGAGAGCCCCTTGGCGCGCGCCATCAAAACATAATGTTGCGACATCTGATCCAAAAAGCTGTTTTTAGTCAGCATTGTAAGAAAGGCAAAACTACCCAGCACCATTGCCAAAACAGGGAGTGCCATATGATGCAGGTAGCTCCCGGCTTGTCGGTACCAGGGCCAGGCCTGCCAGCCTTCGCCGATCAGCCCCCGCAATGGAAACCAGTCAAAGACCGTCCCCCCGGCAAAAACAACAATCAGAAGAATGGCAATGACAAAGCTGGGGATCGCATAGCCAATTACAATTAGGGTGCTTGTCCAGAAATCAAACGGGGATCCATCTCGCACGGCCTTGGATATTCCCAGGGGAATTGATACGAGATAGGTGATGAGGGTCACCCATAGTCCCAGGCTGACTGAGACCGGGAGCCGCTCCAGCGTGAGTGAAATCACATCACCGCCGCGAAAAAAACTCTCGCCAAAATCAAAGCGCATATAGCGCCACATCATGTCGAGAAAACGCTCTACCAGCGGCCTGTCGAAGCCAAACTCTTTCTCAAGCTCTGCGATGAATGCGGGGTCCAGGGTCTCATTTCCCCTATAGATGCCCTGCCCGACATCTGAGAAACCGGCATCAACATCCCCTTCATCGCCGACCCGTGCCATCACGCCATTGTCGGCCCCGGCGGCCTCCGCAAGCAGTTGCTCGATCGGGCCGCCGGGGGCAAATTGTGTCAAAGCGAAGTTCAGCACCATGATACCGAACAAAGTCGGGACCATAAGGAAGATACGCCATCCCATATATCGGGCTGTCTTACTCATACCTGCTCAACTCCGCTTGAAATCCATCAGAACTTGAAAGACACCCCGACCGTTCCATACCGGCCTGGCTGTACCTGCAGTTCTACGGGGTTCTGGCTTTGAACGCTGGCGGACCCGTTAATCGGGAAGCCACGTGTTTCAGCTGCGAAGTAGCGACGATCAAAGATGTTGTGAACACCTGCGCGAACACTGACCGCCTCGTTGACATCCCAACGCCCCAGGAGATCGAACACGGCAAAACCACCCGGTGCAAACTCGGTTGTCCGATTGTTCACCCGCCGGCTGCCCGACTGGAAAGTCCCCACAAGCTCAACATTCAAACCATGTTCCAGATTGTCGTAGCCAACGGCCTGCACCCATTTCAACGGAATCGCATCGAGAAATTCGCTGGTGACACCCGCATTTGTCTGCTCGCCGTCCTGATGGGAAACATTGAACCAGGTGTAGAAACTCTCGTTGAACTGATACCCGCCCTCGGCCTCGATACCCCAGATGTCCACCTTGTCCACATTGTCGTAAGTGAGCGTGTTGAGCCCAGCTGGCAGGCCAAAACGTGTCGGGTCAATGGAAACGAAATTCTGGATAAAATCGTCATACTTGGCGTTGAAGCCATTTACAGAAAAGTACCCTTTTTGCCCGACATCAAACCGCACCCCGACTTCATAGCTGTCGACGCTCTCAGGTTTCAGGTTCGGGTTGGGGACCAATGCAAAGAAGGGTGTGCTATCGATCGACTGGAACAATTGCTGTGCAGTCGGCATCTTAAACCCCTGGCCAAAATTCGCATAAGTTGACCAGCCCGACCCCAGTTTCAAAATGGCACCGAGTTTCAGTTGTGCATCAAACTCTTCGAGCGTCTTCGGTTCTGCACCAGCTGCCACGCGGTAGTTCGCATCAGGGTCCGGATCGATCTGATGGTAAGCACCACGTACACCGGGAATGACCGTCAGATCACCCCCAAAGAACTCAATCTCATCTTGGATGTAAGCATCGGCTCTTAGCGTATCTGCATTGGCAAAATTAAATCCCCCTGCGCGTGCGATTGCTGTCGTGCCCAAGGTGAGATTATTGGTCACGTCCAAGCGTTCATATTCGGTGCGCGTATGGCTCCCATCAATCCCGTAGGTGACGACGTTCGGCGCCCCGGCAATATCGAACGCGCTCGTTGCCTGAATATCTGCTTCGAAGAAAGTTTCCTCGTAGTTCAATGTTGGGAAAAGCTGTTCCGTGTGACCGCTTGGAACAAGCTGCCTGATACGTTCTCCCGTCCGTTCTATCTTTTGCGGTGAATAGGTCAGTTGCCAGGTGAGCTCATCCAGGTATTCCGTGTCTGGATACCATTCCTGTTCCAAGCTCACACGCCAGCGTTCTACTTCCTGCTTTCTTTCATATGACAAAGTATTGGATGTAACTACGCCAAAGCCGTTCGCGGTCGGCCCCAGGAGGGAGTTTTGGGAAACATTCGTACGGCGGGTGTAATATTCCGTTGTTAGTCGGAACAGATTATTCCCGCTTGGCGCATAGACCAGCTTACCCAGGAAATTATTGGACCCGGTGTCCTGTGGGTCAAAGCTATCACATTGTGTTGCCGCGGCTGCGCGCGGGCATGGCTGAATTGCATCTGCACCGGTGCGGGCATTGGAGAGTTCCGGCTCGGATGCATCGCGGCGCGTGAAGCTGGTAAGCAATTCCAGTCCTGGCGCAATCCGAGCAGCACCCGTTAGTGTTTCCACAAATGAATTGTCGAGAGAGCTATAGGAAAAATCAGCATCCCCCGCCCAATCGTCTTCAGCTGTCAACAGGTCCGATGGGTCACGTGTGATGAAGTTCACCACACCACCAAGCGCATCGGACCCCCAAAGCACAGAAGACGGGCCTCTGACAATTTCCACGGCCTTCACGTTCGAGGCCTCAACCACATCGCGGCTGTTGTCGGTAATACGTTCCAGCGTTCTGTTGCCATCCACGAGCACTTGTGTCCGGTTTCCGCCGACACCTCTGATTTCAATTCCGCCGCTGGAATTGAACGGGTCTGTCGCCGAGCTCTGTAGCGGCACCTCGATACCCGCCTTGTAACGAAACAGGTTTTGAACCGTCACATCACCACTTCGTTGAATATCGCTTCGAGTGATGACATCTACGTTCCCCGCTGTCTCCAACAGGCTGCGCTCCTGTCTGGTTGCTGTCACTGCAATGGGCGCGATTGTCGGTCCAACAGCGGCCTCATCCGGGAGCGCTTTACCACCAACAGCACTTCCGTCTTCCACAGGTTTCTCACTTGTGTCTTCCCCCTCCGCGCGGGCTGGCAAGGAAAACGCAACGACACCTGCAACCAGCAGGGCCGCAGTGCTCACTCGCAACGCCAATTCCTGACGCTGCCTTCCGTGTCTCATGCCTGCGTCGCACGACACCCCATTCATCTCTGTCATAACGTACACCCCTTTAACTAAACTGCGACTGACTCGCATTATCATGACGGAGGGAGGTTTGGCACATATGGATTTTTATTGCAACTGAGAGTCATTATTAGATAAAAGAAAAATGCCCAAGCAACCAGAAAAGAAGAAAGATGAACATTCCCAACGGCTTTTCACGACCGAAGGTTTTGCTCGGCCTTGCCACCATCGCGATATGTGGATCAACGATGACCGCAAGTGCTGGTGACACGTCCGCCACACACGGCTATTCGGTGAGCGGGACATTTCTCTATCCCCCCTCCTTCACCCAATTCAACGCAGCCTCGTCAGACCGCCCCGGTTCATGCGAGATCAACCTCGTAACCCGACAGACATTCGATAGCCTGAACCCCTGGATCATCAGGGGGAGGCGCGCGCCCGGCGTCTTTGAATATCTCTATGACAGTTTGCTGCAACCTTCTGTCGATGAATTTCAGACCAGTTACGGTCTTATCGCAGAGAGCATCCAGGCAGGCGAGGACGGACGGTCAGTTACTTTTGTTCTGCACCCTAAGGCGCAGTTCCATGACGGGCACCCGATCACCGCGACGGATGTTGTTTTCACGGCTGATACCATGCGGGCGTCCGCCCGTCCCTTCTGGCGGTCCATGCTGAAAGACACGGTGGTGGAAGCCGTTTCCGAACGGGTTGTTCATGTCACATTCCATGGGGAGAAAGACCCGTCAAACATTCTCTCATTCGGATCGCTGCCGGTCTTACCCGCTCACTACTGGTCCAGCCGAAACTTCGGTGAAATGTTTACGGAAGTCCCTGTCGGTAGCGGCCCCTACAGAATTGCCTCCGTCAACATGGGACAATCAATCCGGTTTGAACGGGTCGAAAACTATTGGGCGGCCAACCTGCCGACCCGCAAGGGGATGCATCATTTCAAGAGCATCACCTATACGTATATTTCCGACGATGCGACCAGCTATCTTTCCTTTCTGCGCGGCGATCTGGACCAGATCGGTATTGACGACATGCGGCAGTGGGATTCCTATCGATCACACGACGCGATCACAGACGGCACAGTTCATGTGACAGACGTGCCTGCCTGGTGGCCGATGGGTATGAACGGCTTTTTCTTCAATATGCGCGATGCGCGTTTTCAGGACCGCCGCGTCCGCGCAGCGCTTGCCTCTCTGGTTCCCTTTGACTGGGTCAACCAGACCCAATTGTTCTCAGCGTTTGAACGCACTTCATCCTATTTTGGAAATGCCGAGCATGAGGCGGCTTCTGCACCCACCGCTGACGAAAAAGCGTGGATGGAAACTTTCCCGGCGCATTTTTCCGACGAAGCCTTCTCGGAACGCTGGCAACCGGCGGATGCAAGTCGCTCGACAAAAGAAAGCCTCGCCAATGCCCTCAGACTGCTTGCCAATGCCGGGTGGCAGTATGACGAAAACAGCGGACGCCTTGTCAACCAGCGTGACGGAACACCGTTGAGCATCACCATCCACACCTCGACAACAACGCAAGACAAAATCTTCGGCGCCTGGCAAAATCTGCTCAATCGCATCGGGGTTGAAGTCACACTTCAGCGTGTGGACGCTTCCAGCTTTCAGGAACGGTATCAAACCGCCGAGTTTGAGATGGTGTATCGCTTCTACATTCCCCCTCTGCATCCGGGAAGAGAGCAAGTCACCTTGTGGGGTAGCCCCCGCCTGCAGGCGGAGAATGTCCGTACAATTCTGGGCATCGATAGTCCGGCTGTCGATGATGCGCTTGAGAGACTTCTGGGTGCGACGACATTGCCTGAACGTACGCACGCGACGCGGCTTCTGGACCGGGCTTTGCAATGGGGACTCTTTGCGGTTCCCACATATCAGAACAGGAAGGTACGGACGGCTTACTGGTCCAACCGGATACGCCCGCCTGCCAACATGCCCCGTGTCGGCGGCGGCGCAGGCTTCTGGACCTGTGCGGTGCCGGATACAGCGCCATAAGCATCTTTCTGTTGAACAGTACAAGCGAGTTTCAGACATGTCTTATATCGACCATCCCACTGCTACCTGGATCCACCCGTCAACAGGTGAAAACCTCAACCATGGCGCTCTGATGGCGCAGATGGCACAACAACGCGTTGTTCTTCTGGGTGAAACGCACGACCGTTACGACATTCATCGGTGGCAACTGCATGTCGCGGCGGGGCTTCGCGCGCACCGTGCCGACATTGCGATGGGATTTGAAATGTTTCCGCGTCAGGTCCAATCCGTTCTGGACGAATGGATCGAAGGCCATTTGGACGAGGCGGCTTTTCTCAGACAAGTCAACTGGGACAAGGTCTGGGGCTTTGCCCCCGACCTCTACCTCCCTCTTTTTCACTTCTGCCGCGCGTTCCGCGTTCCCATGTATGCCCTCAATTGCCGGCGTACGCTGGTGACGAAGGTGGGAAAACTGGGCTGGGATGCGATTGAGGAAGAGGACCGCGACGGCCTCACCCCCTCAAAACCGGCAACACTTGAATATCGTCAGTATCTGGCCAACCTTGTTGGCGACGCGCAGCGTCAAGGCAATGTCGGCACGTCACCCGAGGATCTGATCTCGGATCGCTTTCTGCGGGCTCAACAAACCTGGGATCGTGCGTTCGCCTGCAATATCGCACGTGTCGTCATGCAACCTGATGCCCCCTTGATGATCGGCATCATAGGGCGGGGACATCTGGAGTACGGCCATGGCACACCGTTTCAACTGCGTGATCTGAACGTCGATAAAATCTCCGTTCTTCTCCCAAGTGATGCGGCGCAGGTGAAGCTGGCTCAACAGGCCGGTATTGGCGACGCCCTTTTCAGACTTGCTGACAAGCACACAGAGCACCAGCGGAGCGAGGGCTAAGGTCGCGTCCCATCGCGTGAACGGGTCCACTCTTGAAAGATTGCGAGCCGTGTGGTGGCCCCACCCGGACTTGAACCGGGAAGCCCATACGGGCGACAGATTTTAAGTGCTTTGCGCTCCGCCCTAACCAATTGATTTTACAATAAGAATATTGTGAAGAATGTGTATATGTGTAAGAAACTGTGTAAGTTCCCACTATTTATCACTCGCTATAAACGCTTTCAAAGCGCGATCCGGGTTCACGTCTGTTCGAGACCGCACGGGCAGATCACGAGTGTATTGGGCAATCTCCCCTCTTTAAAACCAGAGATGCTCAGCGCCAAAAAACACGCGAGGCCGATCAAAGCGAGCGGGAGCGTCTTGAGATTTGTTGCGGACAATCCACGCTCACTGCGATGGACACCTGCTGATAGGAAGGCGTTTCTTTGTCGTTCTGCGGGTTGGCGAGGGAAGAGCCGAAACGTTGGTGCCACACGACGAAGCTACGATGGAAGCACGGTGCGGCGAGCTCGTTGCGCAGCCATTTTAGCAGCCAGCTATCCCGACCGAAGCTCCGGGATTTAGTGCACTGTCACCGTAATCCCGTAATCCTCTTTCGATTCAAAAACAGTCAACTTGGTTCCCATTTTGGGAACATTTTTCTTGATCCCATGAGGAGAACTGTCTATAATTCTTTTATGAGGGTTATTTCAAGAAGAACTCTAAAAGACTTCTACGCAACAAAGGGAACGACCCTCGCAAAGGGGCCATGCGAAGCATGGTATAAAGAGGCGACGGCGGCTGTTTGGTCCTCACCTCAAGACATAAAAAATGAGTACCCCAAGGCCAGTGTTCTTTCGAACAACAGAGTTGTTTTTGATCTTGGAGGCAACAAATATCGATTGGTGGTGGCGATCCACTACAAATCCAAAATCGTGTACGTTCGCTTTATCGGCACCCATGCCGCTTATGACAAGATCGATGCAGAAAAGGTTTAGAACCATGGACATAAAACCCATCAAAACCGCAAAAGATCATGCAGCGGCTCTTAAACAGATCGAACGTCTCATGAGCAAAACCATGACTGGGAAGGAGGAAGCCAGATTAGAAGTATTAGGTATTCTTGTCTCTGCCTATGAAGACGAGCATTTTCCAATTGATGAACCCAGCCCTTCCGAAGCCATCAAGTTTCGTATGGAGCAACTGGGTCTAAATCAAACCGATGTAGGACGCATTATTGGCAGCAAAAGCCGCGTGTCAGAAGTACTCTCAGGAAAGCGGAGCCTTTCCTTGCCTCAAATACGGAAGCTCTCTGCGAGTTTACATATTCCTGCAGAAATTTTAATCCGGGAAGAAGTGGCTTGACCAGAGGGCTTTGTCGCCAAGCTCCGCCCCAAACAATGCGTCTACGTTTGTTGGTGATACAACGCACCGGCACGCAGGTTAGTGCACTGTCACCGTAATCAAGAAACTATTCGGTGGTGGACTTTCCAATGCTATGCGCGAAAACCCACATGCCGGGTGAGATTTCTGCGGCAGCAAATCTAAACCGACCTTCAAGAGACTGAGCCTCATACAAATCTAACACCCTATTCTCACGGTAGTGTGGATCTTTTGCGGCAACCGCAGAGTACTCAATAGGTCGCCACTCAACTGACCAAATGTCGATGCCTTGGATTTGATACGGGGCGCCTTCCACAATACCCCAATCCCATTGCGTAAAACTTAGCTCCGCGTTCAATAGCAATCCTCCTTTGCGCACCTACACACAATCTCACACAATCTCACACAATCTCACACAATGATGATAGCCTTTCTATCATTCAGCGAGGGGCCAAATAACCTCGATTGATCAACTCTCGGACCGGCACTCCTGTGTAAAATTGCGTTCCACCACCGCTCCCACCAAACGCTGGCGCGGTAGTTCCAGATTGAACGGGAAAAGGTTGGATAACCTCGTAGGACTGCAGAGGAAGGCGTGCGGCAGAGGCAGGAAGACCTCTCAGATGAAATGGTGTTCCGGCAGGCGCAAGAAAGCTTCCAAGTGGAGAGCCGTGCCTGTCGACTATCGTTCCACGGCTGAGCACCGTGAGCTGACTACCGGGCAGAAATCCACTCGAAGGTGGATATTCGTGCAAGACTAAGCTTCTATCACGCGGAAGTGGTGCCAACTCTCCACGCCGTGAGGGACCATAGTCCAGCCCGCCTCTTAGATTCGGATTTGCGGCTTCTCTCGCTGCTCTACCAGGCGAAAGTGACTGACCCCGGCCCCCGCTCCGTGCTCCACCCCTCGCATTGAATGCATAAACGAATGCGGCTGTGACCGCACCGTTGGCGAACTTGCCACCCCCGATGACGGAGGCTGTGCCACCGACAATAGCCGCCGTCGCCCCACGGCCTAAATGTTGCGCAAAGCTCGGACCTGCCGTTTTTTTGGTGCCACCTACCCCAATGGAATGAGATGCAATGGCAGAGAATGATGCTGAGAGGAAGGCTGGCCCGAACTTGCCTCCTTGGGCGACGGACAGGCCACCTTGGGCAACCCCGTGAAGTACCCCTCGCTCAACAATGCCAGAGAAGCCGGGTGAAAACGGAATCTCAAACCCGTGGCCCACACCAAAAGTGAGGAAGCCCGAAGCTGCACATAGAGCCCTTCGCCACTTAATGCACTGTCACCTCAATCCAAGTGGCCGCATAACTCAGAATGCATGCCATATGCCTTTCTTTGCAATGCAAACCATATCGTTCACAGACAACTTGTCGATTACGAACGGTTCTCTTATCCAAAGAAGATAGGGTATGTAGAACAATGGTCGTAACAATGCCGGGATACGTTTCTCAGCCGCCCACTCCGAATACTCCTGCCCGGGGACAATTATGTTAAACTCTTGGATGAAAACATCAATAATATGACCAACCTGTTGATCAGATGGGAACGCCGACCAGTCTACTATTTGAGTTAGATCATCATCATCATCACCAATATCACTGAGTTCCAGCTCTGAGTAGCACACAACTATTCTTCTAATTTTGGACCTGATTTCATCGTCGGTCATTAAAGTCCTTCGCTTGGGGCTAGTTCTCCAAAACATTTCGGATGTCTCTTCTGGGTCGTTACAAAAACATTGAAATTCTAAGTACTTATGGCTAACACACTTCAGCATAAAAATTAATGCTCAGCCTGTATCATTGATCAAACACACCCAGCCAACCTCCAGAGTTACGTCGAACACGTGTCTAGTCTGCCGAATATTGGGGCAGTTAGACCAGTCAACTATCTGCGCCTAACCAGCATCATCAAAGTTTTCGCCCCGGAAGGCTCTGCGCAAAGTGCGACAACTTCCTTTTTTATCGAATTTTTCGTCTGTTTGGCTTTCGATCAATACAGCTAACCTCGTGGAGACTATTGAATTCCTATTGGTGCCCTCAATCCAGTTTATCTTGAACCTTCAGAGCAGGTGCTAAAACACTGATAAACCTGCCTCGCATCATTTGCTAGTAGACCCGCGCCGACAAATGGAGTCATCCGACCAAGAGCTACTCCCACAGAACGTGTTGTCGTAAGCGGGTTCGCGTTAGTTGGTGCTGGCAATCTAATACCATCGGGCACCCTAGTACTCCCAAAAATCGACCTGAAAAACTTTGAAGCAAGAGATGTTCCCCTTGTTGCTCCTTGAGTTTTACCTCTAGTAGACAAAATTGGTTGCCCAGCAGCGACAGCAGCTCCACCTACAACCGTTTCAAATCCCAATTGTTCTGCGGAACAACTGCTCAGACACATCAAATCGTGTTCGACTTTGCCAGCTATTCTTTCATTGAACTGCTTATCCAACTCTTCACTTCCCCCCGCTGCTTGATTGAACGCATAGACGAAAGCGCCGGTTGCGGCACCGTTAGCGAACTTGCCGCCGCCGATGACGGAGGCTGTGCCACCGACAATAGCCGCCGTCGCCCCACGGCCCACATGTTGCGCAAAGCTCGGACCTGCCGTTTTTTTGGTGCCACCTACCCCAATGGAATGAGATGCAATGGCAGAGAATGATGCTGAGAGGAAGGCTGGCCCGAACTTGCCTCCTTGAGCAACAGACAGGCCGCCTTGGGCAACCCCGTGAAGTACCCCTCGCTCTAGGACACGCGCGAAGCCGGGTGAAAACGGAATCTCAAACCCATGCCCGATACCTAACAGAGTCTTTCGGTAATTAGTGCACTGTCACCGTAATCGCTCATCCGTCAAAGCCTGAAGCTGCCGTCCTTCACGCACGATAGGCTGGCGGGCAGCAACCGTCTTACCTCGATGGTCGTGTTCCCGCGCAACGTTTTGCCAGAGGCATCACTCCAAAAAAAACCGGCCTCGCGATGGTGGCTCGAAGTGTGACAACAGACCGACGCTCTCGTCGTTCGGTGCGGTGTCACGGTTGGCGGGGGAATATGCAAACGTGAGGCTCACGAATGAGAAGCCTGATGAATCGCCGTATGGTCAACTAGGTAGACCATACTTCCGGTGGAAGCTCATTTGTTCAATTCACTGCCACCGCAAGGTCTGGATCAACTACGAGTTTTATTGAGCCAGCGTAGCATCTCATAAATCCAGTACCCCAGTGAAGCAAGCATGATAATTGCTACCCACAATTCTTGGTCTGCGGGCACATTCTCTCTACCTGCCTTAGCGGGCCAAAAAATCACAGCGCCAGTCACACCAAACCAGCAAAAAACCAAATACCACCATACCCTTGCCCTGCTCTCAGCAATCGACCAATTGGCAAGGGGTCTCAATGTGCAACAAGTGAGCGAGACAAAAAGTAGGAATGCCATCCAGTACGCCATTCTTTTTCTCCTTAATCTCAACGACCATCACTAGAGATTGCGCTTAACGAACCGGCAGCTGTTGATGTTGCAGACCCAAATTCAACGGCAAGACCGGTTCTCGTTGCTTGAGTAAAAGCGGGCACCCGGCCTTGCGGTGGTACCCTTGGCAACATAAATGACCTGACACGATTTCCGAATGCATTGATCCGTGGAACCCCTCTCGTCAGACCATATGCCGATGTCGCGAGGTTAGCTCCATCAAACGCCAAACTTCCAGCGGTTTCTCCAAGTCCCGCCTTGAGAGATCCTCGCAGTATAGAATCCCTACCGGTAAATCCCTCTTCGATATTGCTCGCACCCAATGCAGCCACGCCTGCCCCAGCTACACATGTAACAACTCCGACACATATTGCTCCACCTAATGCAATCTGAGAGGCACCGCCAACGATTTGTGTTCCACGATTGAAAGCGTCAATGGGATTCTCCTTTACATACTTCGCAAATGCCACTCCGGTGTTCTTGATTGTTTCAAATGTACTGGCTGCTTGATTGAACGCATATACGAAAGCGCCGGTAGCGGCACCGTTGGCGAACTTGCCGCCGCCGATGACGGAAGCCGTGCCACCGACAATAGCCGCTGTCGCCCCGCGGCCCACATGTTGCGCAAAGCTCGGACTTGCCGTTTTTTTTGGTGCCACAAGACAAAGCTACGGTGGCATTGAGGCGCTACGGAGGGCAACAGGGGCTCCGTCGCGTAATCGCTTCACAGGGCAACTATCCCGACCGAAGCTCCGGGATTTAGTGCACTGTCACCGTAATCTTCACCGTAATTTGTAATTTACCGTACAGCTTTGAAGAACTTGATGACTATGGCGATCAAGAACACGGCAAAAATAGCTAGACCAAAAATAACGTAAGCGTCCAAAGAGTTTGGTTTTTGTTCCGCTAATACCCAAAAACCCACTGAAAAAAACACCCGAATACGATTGCCCCAATCTCCAACTTCATGTTCGACATATCAGCATCCCGACAGATCTATACGATATTGTGCTCCCACGGCGGCACCCGCACCCGCAACACCCTTAAACCCATTTATGGAACCATCGAGCGGAACGGGTCCACTCTTGAAAGATTGCGAGCCGTGTGGTGGCCCCACCCGGACTTGAACCGGGAAGCCCATACGGGCGACAGATTTTAAGTCTGCTGCGTATACCAATTTCGCCATGGGGCCAGCGCGGCACGCGAATGCATGTTCATGCCGTTGACACAAGCTGATACTGGTCCGGCGCGCTCAGGTCAAATAGGGAAAAGGCAAAATATTCCTCAAACAAAAACGGCGACCCGATGGGTCGCCGTTCCGTTGAATAGCCTTTGAGCCAGTCTTAGTTGACCATGCCCTGCCATACTGGCCAGCAATTGCCACCAGCAGCGGCAGCAACTTTGGACTGTGCATCTTTTGCGTTGGAACCGTCAGCAGCTTCGACATAATCGTCTTTGCCCGTGCACCAGACATAAAACTGGTGCTTGCCGGCTTTCGACATTGTCTCGAAGTTCGAATCCAGCGCCATTGCACCTGCAGTCATCATTGACAGACCTGCAGCGATCCCCAAAACGGCAGCAAACTTCTTCATTTTAGCGTTCTCCCTCAGGGTGTACGTACCCACAATTGTTCAGTCTTTTATCGCCCGAGCCTACAGTGCTACCCGAGACCCCCTCTAACGGAATTTCGACTGACCTTCCGATCTGAAGCCCCCTCCGGTCCTTCATTCTTCTGGTCGGCCGCTCCTCCACCAACGAGCGTTCAGCGAGACACGGTAACGAATTGTGTTCCGATTGTACCGAAATCCGGCACCTGTACAGCTGAAAACTTCGTAATGTGGCGGAAATTGTTGCACAAATACGGCAAGAGTCCACCGGGAAAGGCTTTTTTGCCAAACTTTATGGTTAAGTTGCCGCCCGTTCGACAGGCTTACCGCCTGCCTTGTCTGCCAAAGCGATGGTTTCTGCAACGGCCTCATCAAGCTTTGACGAATCGACCGAGCGTAATACGAGCGACGTGCCAAACTGATTATCGCGATAGAACGGGTACGAACCGATACCCACTTTCGGGTACCGCGACTGCACTTCTCCCAATGCTTCCGCTATGGCGCTTTCACCAACAAAGCAATCGATTGTCCGGCTGGTCATTTTCGCGCCCCCTTCGAGCCGATCACTCAAAGCGTCCATCATCACCTGCACGATGATCGGGATACCGGCCATTACAAAGACATTGTCGAGCTGAAAGCCCGGCGCTTTGCTGACCGAATTAGGAATGAGTGTCGCACCTTCCGGGATGCGTGCCATGCGTTTGCGCGCCTGGGTAAACTCCCCGCCTGTCTCCGCGTAATGAAGGGTTAGAATTTCCATAGCCTCAGGATGAGGGCCAATCGGCACACCAAAAGCATAGGCGACGGAATCAGCAGTGATGTCGTCATGGGTCGGCCCTATGCCACCTGTGGTGAACACATAGTCATAAGCACCGCGCAACGCGTTGACGGCGTCTGCAATCCGGTCGCGCTCGTCGCTTACCACACGGGCTTCCCGTACCTGAATGCCAATGTCACCCAGAAAAGTCGCGATGAAACCAAGGTTTGCATCCTTGGTACGCCCGCTCAAGATTTCATCGCCGATCAGCAACACAGCGGCTGTGACGGTGCGTGGTTCAGCAGCATCTGACATAGTGTTCAACTCCTCCAGAACATAGTGCATGTTATAGCGCGCCGCGGGCTGGAACCAAGCCCTTGCACCCTTTAACCGTGCACGACGCTTGCACCGTGCATGATACTTGGCAAAGTTGCGCCTTCTGACTAGGGTCGCGCCATGAAATTTCCACACCCCCTCACACCGGCTGTCCTGCTGAAGCGCTACAAGCGCTTTCTTGCGGATATCCGCTTTGACGATGGCACCGAACTGACGGCGCACTGCGCCAACCCTGGCTCGATGATGGGGCTGGCCGAGCCCGGGTCACGGATCTACGTCTCCAAAAGCGACAATCCCAAGCGAAAACTCGCCTGGAGTTGGGAACTGGTAGAGGTTGCCTCGCCCGCTGACGGCGCGCCAACACTCGTCGGCATTAATACCGCCCACCCCAACCGGGTGGTCGAGGAAGCGCTATTGACCCACCAGCTTCCGGCGCTTTCCGGCTATGCCTCGCTTCGCCGTGAGGTGAAATACGGTGAAAACAGCCGTATCGACCTTCTGCTCGAAGACCCTCATCGCGCCGCGACCTATGTGGAAGTAAAGAGCGTTACTCTTTCTCGCGATGCAGGTATCGCGGCTTTTCCGGACGCAAAAACCAGTCGAGGTGCCAAACATATGGCCGAACTGGCCGCTCAGGTGCGGGCCGGACATCGCGCAATTGTTCTCTTTCTGGTACAACGGGATGATTGCACGGAAATGCGGCCAGCGGCGGATATTGACCCTTATTACGCTCAGGCCCTGGCTGATGCCGTTCGGGCGGGCGTTGAGCCGCTGTGCTATTCCTGTAAACTCTCGCCGACGGGGATAGAGATCCATCAATCTTTACCCATTACGCTTAAAGTGAGCGTATAATTCCACCATTCATCTGAATCGATAAAGCCAGACATATGAACCTGCTGACAGCCGACCTCGCCGCACACGACATTACGATGCTGGGACAAGTCCGTGTTCACGGCCCCCAAGCCTTTGAGAACATGCGCAAGATCGGTGCGATCTCCGCTGGCGCGCTCGACATGCTGGCCGAGAAGATCGTACCCGGCATCACAACCGATGAGATCGACCGGCTTGTTTACGATTATGCGCTTGCGCATGACTGCCTGCCTGCAACCCTTCACTACCGCGGCTATCGGCACTCATGCTGCACGTCGGTCAACCATGTTGTCTGCCACGGCATTCCCGGTGACAGAACACTGCGCGACGGTGACATCGTCAATGTGGACGTGACACTGATCAAAGATGGTTGGCATGGTGATACAAACCGCATGTATTTTGTTGGCAAGGTCAACCGGAAAGCAGAGCGGCTGTGCGAGATTACTTATGAAGCCATGATGCGCGGCATTGCGGCCGTGAAGCCCGGTGCCACGCTTGGTGACGTTGGCCATGCCATTCAGGAATACGCTGAAAGCGAGCGCTGTTCCATTGTCCGTGAATTTTGCGGGCACGGGATTGGGCGGGTGTTCCACGACATTCCGAACGTCCTGCATTACGGTCGTCCGGGCGAGGGCATGGCCCTCCACGAAGGTATGTGTTTCACCGTGGAACCGATGGTCAATCTCGGCAAGGCGGCCGTCAAGATTTTGAATGATGGCTGGACAGCGGTAACGCGCGACCGCTCTCTCTCTGCCCAGTTCGAACACACGATTGGTGTGACGGCGACGGGGGCAGAAATTTTCACCAAATCGCCCAAGGGACTTGATCACCCCCCCTATGCCTGATGCTTCATCCGCCTCGCAGAAAACTGTCACGGCCCATCATGCGGGCCACAGACAGCGTTTGCGGGAACGATTTGAAAAAGCAGGCGCTGACGGGCTGGCTGATTACGAACTGCTGGAACTGATCCTGTTTCGCGCCATTCCAAGACGTGACGTGAAACCGCTCGCCAAAGACCTGCTCGCCCGGTTCGGGAGTTTTGGTGCCGCGATCTCTGCTGAGCCCGCGCGACTTGCCGAGGTGAAAGGGATGACCGGCCCCGCTATTGCTGAATTTAAAATTGTACAGGCGTCTGCCATCAAACTTGCGCAAACGGAAGTGATGAACAAGCCGGTCATCTCGTCATGGACAGCGCTTCTGAATTATTGCAAGGCGGCCATGGCCTACAATACGACCGAGCAGTTTCGCATTCTGTTTCTTGACCGCAAGAATGTGCTGATTGCGGACGAGGTTCAACAAAAGGGTACGGTTGACCACACGCCCGTCTACCCGCGCGAAGTGGTCAAACGTGCGCTTGATCTTGGTGCCTCTTCGATCATTCTCGTGCACAATCATCCATCCGGGGACCCGACCCCCAGCCAGGCCGATATCAACATGACGCGTCAGATTGTGGATACCGCCAAGCCGCTTGGTATTTCCGTTCATGACCATCTGGTCATTGGCAAGGGAAGCCATGCGAGCTTCAAGTCATTGCAGTTGATTTGAAGCGCGTGGCGCGGTGACACACAAAGATGTCATCCCGGATTTAATCCGGGATCCATACTCACATCACAGAAAGTCGAAGTGCTTCGTGGATCCCGGCTCGGACATATCGTCCGTCCGGGATGACAATATTTGTTTGCGGCTCTTAGGCTGTCAAACGCAGGAGATGTCGCTTCCGCGCGTCTTCTTAAAGGTTCGCAGCCGAATTTGGTGCCCAGCGGTTACCCCACGGCCTGGCCTGCTCCAGTTCGTAGGCAAGTTCCAGCAGAGTGCGTTCGTCTCCACGACGCGCTGCAAACTGGCTGCCAACCGGCAAGCCCCCCTTCCCTGTGAACAGCGGCAAGGAAACAGCCGGCAGGCCCGCCACATTGTGTTGCGGCGTGTAGGACACATAGTCCGTTACCCGATCAAAGAGCGTTTCAAATTCCACATCCGGCGACTGCACACCCAGGTCGATAGGTGCCGTGCGCAAGACCGGGGTCAGTTCCACGTCAATGGTCTGGAAATAGGCATCATAGTCGCGGGACACTTTATCGAAATACGCAATCGCCCTTTCCACCACGCCGGGGTTTGCCGCCTCCTTATCATTGAAGAATTTTGCGAGACCATGGGTCCAGGGCTCCAGCGCGTAGTCAGCGCTGATAAAACGGAACTGGGTCAGGCCGATAATCCAGGCATTGTCCACCAGATAGGCAGGCGACGAGGCCCATATGCCAAGGAAATTGTCGAGAAACTCTTGCGGGTTCACAATGGGTTTGGCTTCCACGATCTCATGCCCCATGTCTGCACAGAGTTTTGCGGAAGCCTCGATCGCGGCTTTCACGTCGGCATCTGCATCCACACCCCGATAATTCTCGGTTGTCATGGCTATTTTCAGACGTCGCGTGGATGGTCCCTCGACAAAACCGACAGGTGTGAGGTCTCCCTCACCTTCCTTGCATTCAGCCATATTGAGTGCCTGTGCCGTGTCGCGCACCGAGCGACTGACGGCGAGGCGAACGCCAATATCGCCGGGCATCTTCCGTTCATCTTTCGCGACGAATGGCCGACCGCGGCTCGGTTTCAGGCCAACCAGACCACAAACAGACGCGGGTATACGAATGGAACCACCGCCATCACTTGCATGGGCGAACGGCACCATGCCGGATGCAACGGCCGCTGCTGCGCCACCGCTTGAGCCACCCGTATGCTTGGTCAGGTCCCAGGGGTTTTTGGCCGGCCCCAGAAGCTCTGACTCTGTCGTTCCCAAAAGTCCGAACTCAGGTGTGTTGGTCTTGCCCAAAATAACGAGACCTGCCGCTTTGGCACGTTGCACGCTACCATTGTCAACAGAGGCTATCTGGTTTTCAAACAAGCGCGACCCGAGCGTATGCGGCTCTCCCTCCAGCTCAGACAGATCCTTGATCAGGTAGGGGACACCCGTGAACGGGCCGTCCGGTATCTCGCCGGATGAGGCCAGCTCCCGCGCCTTGTCAAAGCGCGTGCTTACCACTGCATTGACCTTCGGGTTGAGCGCCTCGATGCGGGCGATAGCGGCATCCACCAGTTCGAGGGAAGAGACCTCACCTTTTGCGACCAGTGCCGCCTGCGCCATCGCGTCCATTTTTACGAAAGGGTCCATTGCAGCACGCGCCGGGAGTGCTTTCAGACCCACTGTCAATGCGCCTGCTGCGGCTGTACCCTTCAAGAAATTGCGCCGATCCATCTGATGACCTCCCAAATGTCTATCTGGCCTCTTATCAGGCCGCGGGCATGTTCTCTCATTCACAAGTCGAATGAAATTCCATATATTTTGAATTCTTGTTCAAAATATTTGGATATTTTATGCACCCGAACCTGCTCGACCAATTGCTGGTTTTTGACACAATCGCTGAACTTGGCAGCTTTTCGGCTGCCTCCAAAAAGCTGAATCGCACCGTTTCCGCGATTACCTATACGATTGGGCAGTTGGAGACCCAGCTGGGACTCACCCTTTTTGACCGGTCAGGCTATCGTCCGGTGCTGACCGATGAGGGGCAGTCACTCCGCCGCGATGCCGAGATCATTTCGCGTCGTATTGAGCGCTTGTCCGCCCGTGCTGACGATCTGAAACGCTCCATTTCTGTTAACCCCACTATTCTGGTGGAACCAATCTTTCCACGCGCGCCGCTGGCCAGGGCGCTCGCCGCGTTCTCCCAATCGCGCCCTCAGATTCAACTCTCCGTCATGGAAACCCCCAGTATCCGGATTATTCATGATCTCGCCGATGGCAAGGGGGATCTGGTTTTGTTTGCTTTGTCCGACCTGATGCCGATGCGGAACTTTGACGGGCGTCAGTTGGCAATACGCGGTTCCCTGCCGGTAGCCAGCCCCAACCACCCACTCGCCAAAGCGCCAGCCCCCTTTCCCCTGTCGGAGCTCGACAATCACCGGCAGATTATCCTGTCGGGTATGGCGCTCGATCAGCGGACCTACAATTACCATGTTCATGTGACGGACCTTTGGGCAGTCAATTCGGTGAGTATTCTGCATGAACTGGTTCGGGAGGGGATTGGCTGGGCCTACATGTTTCATGATCAGGTCGCCGAAGATCTGGCGTCAGGCCGTCTTGTTGAGCTGAATTGTGCCGATATCCATGATTGGGCTGTTTCACGCTTCTCCGGTGCCTGGTGCACCAACCATCCGCCGGACGAAGCCCTGGTTGAACTGATGGATTTGATCCAGCAGGCCTGTGAAACCGGCCCTGGTACAACCACGCTCAATATTGCCAGATAAAGGCATTGCCCCCTTGCCCGACAGGGCGGGTTGAGGCGGATGGGGCGATCTGCTACATCCTGCGCTTAATTCCAAAGGAAATGAGAGAAACATGATCCCGCGCTACTCAAGGCCGGAAATGGCCGACATTTGGTCCCCGGAAAGCAAGTTCCGTATCTGGTTTGAAATTGAGGCCCACGCCTGTGATGCGCTGGCTGAACTTGGGGTCATTCCCAAAGAAGCCGCGAAAACCATCTGGGAGCGCGGTGGCAAAGCTGAATTCAACGTCGCCCGGATTGATGAGATTGAGCGTGAGGTCAAGCATGATGTGATTGCCTTCCTCACCCATCTCGCGGAATTCGTGGGCGAAGACAGCCGCTTCGTTCACCAGGGCATGACGTCATCAGACGTGCTCGACACCTGCCTCAACGTACAGCTGGTGCGGGCCGCCGATCTGCTGCTGGCGGACATGGACGGCCTGCTGGCCGCACTCAAGCGACGTGCCTTTGAGCATAAGGACACGATCACGATTGGTCGGTCGCATGGTATTCACGCAGAGCCCACCACGTTCGGGGTCAAACTCGCACAAGCCTATGCCGAGTTTGAACGCTGCCGCGAACGTCTTGTGTTCGCGCGCAAGGAAATTGCAACCTGTGCGATTTCAGGCGCTGTTGGCACATTCGCCAACATTGATCCGCGCGTTGAGGTACATGTGGCAAAAGCGCTGGGGCTTGAGCCTGAACCTGTCTCGACACAGGTGATCCCGCGGGACCGTCATGCAATGTTCTTTGCTGTGCTGGGCGTTGTTGCCAGCTCTATTGAGCGGCTTGCCACCGAGATCCGCCACTTGCAGCGCACAGAAGTGCTGGAAGCGGAGGAGTTTTTCTCCGAAGGCCAGAAAGGTTCATCGGCGATGCCGCACAAGCGGAACCCGATCCTGACAGAAAACCTGACCGGCCTTGCACGCATCGTTCGCATGGCTGTCAACCCGGCGATGGAAAATGTGGCGCTTTGGCACGAGCGGGATATCTCGCACTCGTCCGTTGAACGGATGATCGGCCCAGACGCTACAGTGACACTCGACTTTGCGCTGGTACGCCTTACCAACGTCATCGACAAGCTGCTCATTTACCCGGAAAACATGCAGAAGAATATGGACCGCCTGGGTGGCCTTGTCTTCTCGCAGCGGGTCCTTCTCGCGCTTACGCAAAAAGGTGCCAGCCGTGAAGACGCATATCGGTTCGTTCAGCGCAATGCCATGCCGGTCTGGCGGGGCGAAGGCAATTTCCTTGAGCTGCTGAAGGCGGACAAGGACGTTTCAGGCAAACTTTCCGATACTGACCTTGATGAACTGTTTGACCTCTCCTACCACACCAAGCATGTGGACACGATTTTCACGCGGGTGTTCGGCGCAAGCTAATCGTCACCCGACTGACACGAATAGGCTATACTCCCGGGATTGATAGTCCCGGGAGTTTTTTATGCGCAAAGCCTTTGACGGATCACACCGCCGCCGTATTCACCTGTTTCGCCATGGTGATGTTTCCTATGTCGATGATCAGGGAAACCGTGTGGCCGACAGTCGTGCTGTACCACTTACGGATTGGGGCCGCGAGCAGGCAGCCACAATGCGCGGGATGATGGCTGATATTCACGTTGACCGCATTGTCTGCTCCGGTCTGCCCCGCACGGTTGAGACCGCGAACGGTATTTTCGGTGACCGGCAACTGGAGATCGGTATTGATGCCGACTTTGAGGAAATTCGTTCAGACCCCGACCGCTACAAGAACCTGAAGAGCCTTGATGAGGTGGCTTATGCCTTCTCTCACGCCGACCAACCCGGAGCGATTTATGGGAACGGGGAGATTTTTGCAGATTTTGAGGCACGCGTGGTTGCCGGGTTTAACCGACTTGTCGATGACCCTTCCTGGTCCTCGCTCGCGCTCGTTGCGCATGGGGGTGTCAATCGCGCATTGCTTGGGCACCTGACCGGCGCGGGTCTCACCGCCTTTGCCCGGCTGGAACAAAACACCTGCTGCGTCAATATTATTGATATTGATTCAAACGAAGGCACGCACCGTCGTACCCTGATCCGCGGCATCAACATCACAGCCTACGACCCGGCGAAAAAGGATGCCCATCTCACCGCGCTTGAGATGATTGCGGAACGCATGTCCAAGAAAGACAGCATTCCGCATCTTTAAGCTCAGTTGCTGCGGATCTTGGTTTTGCTGACCTGGGACGCCTGCTCTGCCCAGCGCATGGCGACCGGAATCATATTCGTGCGCAATGCCTCGCCCGCCAGATCATTTAAACGGCGCATACCATCCATGTTCCGCTTGAACGTGCCTGTCAGGTAGTTTGACTGAACCTCAAATGCGGTACGAGCATCCCGGGCGGCGAAAAGAGCACGGGTCGCATCGACAGTTTCGTCAAAATGCGTCTGGGCGAGCTCCGCCATCAGGTCACTGACCTGTTCAAATGGGGTTTCTTTCGCTTCTGGCAGGTCGATTGTATCGACGGCCTCGAGCCTGTCGGTCTTTTTCGTGCTGGTGTTAGTGGCCATTACCATCTCCGCCTGTTTGCACCCTGTTCTCCGCGTGGGAGAGACAGATGCCAGCGCGTGAAGCTGTCCCATCAGCCCTTGTGCGCTGCACAATCTTGATATTGACAGCGCAGAACTTCACTCGTCAAGAAAATTTGTGCAATGCACAAATTATTCACACGATAGCAACCGGCACTCAAAAGCGCTCGAGAGAAAAGAAAGCCGGATCAATACCGGGATGGCGCCCCGCGACCAGATCTGCAACCAGGGCTGCGGAGCCCAGTGCCAGGGTCCAGCCAAGCGTCCCATGGCCGGTGTTCAATAACAGATTGTCGCGCCCGGGCACCGGACCGATGACCGGGACACCGTCTGGGGTCATCGGTCGCAAACCACACCAAAACTCAGGTACGGCTTCATCGCCCAGCGACGGGAAAAGCTCCCGGACCGCGCTCAGCACGGACTGCGCCCGATCAGCCTCAAGGGTTTTGTCATATCCCGCCACTTCCGCCTGACCGGCAGCGCGCAGACGATTGCCAAGGCGGCTCACTACAATGCGCCTTACTTCGTCGGTTATTGAGACTGTCGGTGCCCTGCCATCATCCGGTACGGGCAAGGTGACCGAATAACCTTTGAGTGGGTAGACAGGCAGCCGGCGGCCAACCTCTTCAAGCAGGCCGGGGCTCATGACCCCGGCAGCCATGACCACAAATTCCGCTGCCAGACGTGACTTGTCCGTGCGGACATGGGTAATGCGCGCGCCCTGCCGTTCCATGGAGTGAACACTCTCTCCATACCGGAATTCAACGCCGAGCTTTTCCGCTGCGATAGCCAGTGCAGCCGTGAACTTGTAAGCATCGCCCGACTGGTCTCCTTCGCAATAGACCCCGCCTGCTATCTCCCCGCGCTGTTGAGCAGACGCCAGCGCGGGTTCCAGCGCCACGCACTCCCGTGCGCTTAAACGCGTCTGCGTCAGGCCGTGAGATGCCAGGCGCTCGGCCTCGGCAAAGGCGTGATCGGCCTCTTGGGTTGTTGCATAGACCCTGAGAATACCTTCTTCACGCTGGTCGAAATCAAGAGCCACACCTTGTGCGGCCAGTTCCGCCAATGTGCGGGTGAGAATGGCCCGGCTTTTCAGGGCCAACCCCACGTTACGGGTGGCCCCGTCCCGTTGGGCCGCGAGATTGCACCGACGCCAGAAACGCCAAAGCCACATCCATTGCGCCCTGTCCCATTTCAAGCGCAGTCGTAAAGGTGCATCCGCCCGGCCAATCCATTTCAAGGCCCGCAACGGCACGCCCGGTCCGGCCCAGGGCGCCACTTCGCCCGCACTCATTTGCCCCCCGTTGGCAAAGCTTGTTTCAAGACCAGGGCCTGGCTCCCTGTCCACCACGGTGACCCGATGCCCTTCCCGCGCGAGGCAATAAGCCGTCGTAACACCAATAATGCCCGCGCCAATGACGACAATATTCATAGGATCCGGGCCGGCATTCGGGCCAGCGACCGGATCTGGATGTTTCTCTGGCGTGTTTGACGGTTCGCTCACAGGCGCGGTGCCTCAGTTCAGAAGATTTCGGATATCCCGTTCTTCTAGCAAAATCAGCCCGTAAATACGATGGTGGCTTTGACCGGCCTGTCGTCCGTTTGGTCCGGGAAGGTAGAGAGCGCGCAAAACAGTTGGTTACCCCCGCCCGACGCCTGCCCCTTTTTATACGTGGCGCAAGTGGCATATCTGACGCAAGCGGTCGTCGCGGCCGGCATCCTCATCGTCTCGCTGGCGGCCCTTCACTCTGCTTCGTGAGGCCGCGTCAGATTGTGCAGCGCTGCAAGATCAACACGCTTGTTCGGCTTCGCTTTCACTTTTCCAGATACAGTTTGAGCCGGCATCGGAATCACGTCGGCGGGTTTTGAATAGGTGCGCCGCTTGATCCGGGTCTCCCTCGGCCTGAACTCGATGACTTGAACCATCGCTGCCTCCCGTGGGTTACACTTTCCCCCAATGAGACAAGTGTATGACATTATCCTCCGCCTTTTATAATGAACAAAACGTTAACAGCGTTTACCGCGTTCGCCGCACCTCTCTGAAATTTCCCTTGTCCAAAACATTTTTCGAAAATTTGATACGTGCTCTTCCCATCGCTTGTTAAGATTTTTCGGTCACAGTGGCACCCAGATCAGTTGACCGGGACCAGCCTATCCAATGACGCGCTTTACCCATTTGCGGGATCTTATTGAACTCGCGAAAGAACCTTCCAGCGAACGCCGCCGGGAATTGCTGCGCGGCGTAACAGACATTTTTCTGGAGGCTCCAGCCCAGTATTCCGAGGAAGAACGTGAGCATTTCTCGGGCATCATGGGTGATGTGGCGCGCAGCCTGGAAACACAGGTTCGTGTCGAATTATCCCGTCGCCTGGCTACCGTTGCCGAAGCACCCCGTGACCTTGTCAACCAGCTTGCGCATGACGAGATTGACGTCGCCACACCGGTTATCGAGCAGAGCCCGGTTTTAGACGAAAACGACCTTCTCGCCATTATCTACAAGCAGGGTAATGAGCACCGTAACATTGTCGCAGCCCGGCCGGACGTGAATGAACGAATATCCGACGCGCTGGTTGACCATGGCGATGACGATGTGGTGCACACGCTTGTCCGGAACGAAAAGGCACAAATCGGGCGTGTGACGATTGAAAAGGTCGCCGACCGCGCCAGCCGCAATGAAATGCTGCAAGCGCCTCTTCTGAGTCGCCAGGAATTGCCGCCCGACATTATGCACGAGATGTTCTGGACAGTTTCCACCAAGCTGAAAACCATGATCCTTGAGAAATCGGCCGGTCTTAATCCGGAATTTGTTGACCAGATGCTTCAACAAGCCGAACGCAAATTGATCAAGACCAGCAACAAACCATCCGAAGACAGAAGCAGAGCGCAGCAATTTATAGATCGCAAGGCGGAACTTCGGGAACTGTCGGAGACCCTGCTCGTTGACCTGGTTAGGGCAAACCGCATTGATGAGCTGATTTGCGGCTTCTCCCGCATTGCCAAAATCGACATTGAAACGACAGAGCGTATTTTTGACGACAAGTCCGGTGAGGCACTGGCAATTGCCTGTAAGGCAACCCGGTTTGACCGTTCGACGTTCTCAACCCTGGCGTTGCTGGCCTCTCCCAAGACAAAGCGGCCATTGTCGGAAACCCGTGAGCTGCTCGATCTTTACGACATGATCCCGTACGATATTGCGCAACGGGCGATGCGGTTCTGGCGGGTGCGCAAAGATGCCGCGTCGAGTGCCGCGTAATTCACGCTTTACGGAAGACAAAGCTGGACCAGGTTACGCCCGTTTGTTGTTTGCGCCCTGACCCGCTTTCGCTCACGCAGGTTTTCAGACCGGCGTTCGCCGCCATCACCATCGCCGCCTCATCCGGAATTTCGTACATGCTGCGACCCTCGGGTACCGGACCGTGGCGAAGGCTCATCGCGACCACGCCTCCGGGGTTGCAGAGTAAAGACAATGTCTCAAACCCTCTCTGCTGGGTCTTTGGCGGCAGGTGCATGAATGATGCGCTCAAGAGCGTAAAATCAAAACCACACCCCAATGCGACCACCTTCGTCAGGTCCGGCAGATGGTCATCGATCCATGTGATGCCTGCATGATCTCGCTCGGCCCGGGCGATAGCACGCATTGCCTGAGCCGGCTCCACCGCTACGACATGATGGCCAAGATCAGCAAAACCCAGACTATCCACGCCGATACCGGCCCCAACATCCAGAACATGTGCCGGGGCTTCAGGGTAAAAGGGTTTGAAATGCGGATGCCTGTCCGGGAACGGTGTCTCGGCATATCGCACCTTCAACCATTCCGCTTCCTCATTATAAGGAAGGTAGCCGCGGGCAATGTCTGCTTCCTTCGCCATGCGACACTTCTCCCTCGCATGTTACTGCCTGTGCAATGCCCTTAGACCCAACTAGCCTTTTCACGTGCAACTAGGCTTTTCACCTGCAACTAGCCTTGGCCAGGCGCGTTCATATCCGGCAACACTTCCACATAGACGGACTGGCTCGGGAAAGCGAAGCCTGTTCCGGCCTCTTCCACAATCGTTTTCAATGCCAACGCCAATTGTTCCTTGATCTCCAGCCACTCTCCCCAATTGGTCGTCTTGGTGAAGCAATAGACCATGATGTCGATTGAGCTGTCATTGAACGCATCAATACGCACAAAGAGCGGGACTTCCGGCGGTTTGGCAAATTTGTCGCTTTCCAGGAGATAGGATTCGATCCCGTTTCTCACCGTTTCCAGCTGTTCACGCGTTGTGCGATATTCGACTCCGATTTTCCAATAGATCCGTCGATGGGTCATTTCACTAAAATTGGTGACGGCGCCATCTGACAAGATCTGGTTAGGCACATAGACCGGTGCCTTGTCGAAACGACGTACGGTGGTGGAGCGAAAGCCAATCGTCTCTACGGTGCCCTCAACAATCCCGTCCACCAGAACCCAGTCCCCTTTGCGATAACGCTTTTCGATCAGAATGGAGAGACCGGCGATCAGGTTTTTAAAGAGATCCTGCGCGCCCAGTGCCACTGCCACGCCAAACAGACCAAGGCCTGCAATGATCGGTGCCACCTGAATGCCCCAGATCTGAAGCACGGTTGCCCCTCCCACCAAGATGACGGCCCAGCGGATACCGGTCACCAGCCAGTCAACCATTTCGTGGGTCAGAATATTTTCCAATTCCCTCAGCAGAATACTGAGAGGTTTGACCGCATTGCGCAGGGCCCAGAAGATTGTGATCGCAATCAATGTCCGGGTGAGGTTATCTGCAAAAACAGCAGCTGTTCCCTCCAGGTCCAGAAACTCAAGACCGAAGAAAACACCGATCACGATGAAGGTCGCACGCAGAGGATCCGCAATCGCCTCGAACAGGTAGTCATCGAGTGTGGTTTTCGTACTCGAAACCCAGCGACCAATAAATGCGAAGACAAATCGTGTCAGTACGCCGCGCAAAAAATAGAAGGCGAGAAAAATACCCAGCGCGGTAAGGAAGTGGCCGATATCGTATCCCAGTGCGCCCGTCTGCCAGACGTTCTGTGTCACTTGCCAGAGTTCCCGCCCTTGTTCGATCAGGCCTTCCATACGCTCACCACCTTCTTGCTTGATTCAACGGGCGCAGTTTGGCGGCTCCGGGGAGTGAGGGCAAGGTCAAGCCGCGACAGGTGAACGTTCGCGGGTCGCGGAAAAACGCACCTTGGGAAACTTCTCCATAGTGTAATTCACTTCCCATGATGACTTGGCGAGAAAGACTGGTGCCCCATCGCGATCTTCGGCCATGTTGGCGCGGTTCTTCTCCATAAAGGTTTTGAGGTCCGCATCATTGTCGGCTTCGACCCAACGCGCTGTCTCAAAGGGTGCCTGTTCCAGTGCTACTTTGATGGAGTATTCCGCCTCAATCCGTTGTGCCAGAACATCCAGCTGAAGCCGCCCGACAACACCGATAATCCAGTTCGCGCCCAATTGTGGCTTGAAGACCTGGGTCACGCCCTCTTCCGCCAGGCTTTCCAGTGCACGGCGCAGATGCTTGGCCTTCATGGGATCGTCCAGACGCACACGCTGCAAAATTTCGGGCGCGAAATTGGGAATGCCTGTGAAGATCAGATCCTCATTCTCTGTCAGCGTATCGCCCACACGAATAGTCCCGTGGTTTGGGATACCGATAATATCCCCCGGCCAGGCTTCGTCCACCAGTTCGCGATCTTGCGCGAAAAACAGAATGGGATTGTGCACGCTGATGGTTTTGCCGGAACTCGACAGTTTCAATTTCATCCCGCGCTTGAACTTGCCGGAGCACAAACGCATGAAGGCGATGCGGTCGCGATGGTTCTGATCCATGTTCGCCTGCACTTTGAAGACAAAGCCGGAGACCTTGGTTTCATCGGGGCTAACATCACGCACGGTTGAGGGTTGTGGGCGTGGTGCGGGTGCAAAAGCGGCCACGGCATCCAGCAATTCATCAACGCCCAAATGACGAAGCGCGCTACCAAAAAAGACCGGCGTCAGCGCCCCTGCCCGAAACAGGTCCATATCAAACTCTGCGCAAGCCCCTTTCGCCAGTTCTGCTTCTTCCCTCAGTTCAGCCAGTTGGTCAGCTGGTACGTACTTTGAGATTTCAGGACTATCGATCCCGAAGCCCATTGCTTCTGCGTGCTTGTCTGAATGATAGGCAACAAATTTATCGTGATTGAGATCATAAAGTCCCCGCAGGCGGTTGCCTGAGCCGACCGGCCATGTCATTGGCACCGTGTCGAGTGCAAGGCGGTCTGCGACTTCCTGCATCAGATCGAACGGGTCCTGTCCCTCCCGATCCACCTTGTTGATGAAAGTGATGATCGGCACATCCCGCAGGCGGCAGACTTCAAACAGCTTAAGGGTCTGCGCCTCAATACCCTTGGCGGCGTCAATCACCATGATGGCACTGTCGGCGGCCGTCAGCGTGCGATAGGTATCCTCGGAAAAGTCCTCATGGCCCGGCGTATCCAGCAGGTTGCAGATAATGTCCTTGTACTCAAAGGTCATCACCGCTGAGGTTACCGAGATGCCGCGCTCCTGCTCGATCTTCATCCAGTCCGACCGGGCACGACGCCTATCCCCGCGCGCCTTCACCTGACCGGCAAGATGGATAGCCCCCCCTCGCAACAGAAGGTTTTCAGTCAGGGTGGTTTTACCGGCATCAGGGTGAGAAATAATCGCGAAGGTGCGGCGGCGGCGCACTTCAGGCAATGAAGGGGATTTCGAGCCTGTTCCGTCTGCGCTCACGTCATTACTCCTCACAGCCTCGCAAGACTGTCTTTTGTCGGGTTGGAATTGCGGGCGGACACTATCCCAGGCTTGCCCGGCTTTCCAGCAGCCTTCGCGTCAAAATGCAGGAAATATCAGGCCAGTGGTTTCCAGACCGCCTCATCGACGGCATGTTGATCAAGCGCGCCGCGCATCCGCAGTTCATCCAGGATCATCAGCGACTGATCGGGGATTTTTGCACAAGAGAGGACAGGCCCCAACCCGTCATCCGTCACACGGATCGCGTTCACACCATCCTTGTCGAACAGCATATGACAGATTGCCAGCACGAATTTCGGTTCTTCTTCCGCCAGACGGGGATTGTCCGCCAGACCTTCCGTCAGAAGCTGCATCAGATCCTGCACGGTAATCTGCTCATACTGGTTAGGCTGAAGGGGAAAATCCCCACGCGCCTTAGGTGCCATTGACGTATCGAGTTCAACCAACTGGTCGCGATAGAGAAAAAAGGCCATCTTTCAAGGCTCCTCGACGTCGTTCTGTCCGCTGTCCATCTACGCGCTACCAACCGCTTGTGACGCTTGCTCTCACACAAGGTGAAAGCAAGTGCACACCCTTACGAAGGTTGATGTGTATCATTGCATATGTGCTTGATTCAGGCCAATTTCCGGACATTGAAATTGGATTTTTTTGGAGATATCTCATGGCGACAGCACGTCAAATTGCCACAAAACATATGGACGCTGCCCTGGCAGAGGCTGAACAGGAGCGGCTGCCTGCTGAAAGTATTGCGCGGGTAATGTTGGAAAAGGTCCTGCACATCTATAAAGAAACCCGGTCGATCGAAGATATTGCGGCTGAACTGACCTCAGCGGCGGAAAACCTTGACCCGGACACAGATTACACCTTCATGCGTCCGTAAACGCCCCAACTTCGTGCGGTCTCAACGCACTGCACGAAGCTTCCCCGTGACACGTTCCGGGCGGGGCAGCGACGCCCCCCTTTCAGGGTATGGGCTCGGTCAGAAAATGACGGCCTAGCCGGTCTTCGATCTCCACTACCCAGAAGTCGGGGTCGAACCTGGCCTGTTTGTCCAGATAGGCCTCTGCCACCTGATCTGCGACAGGGTCGGCGCCGGTTGCACACATCCAGACGCGCTCCCCGTTTTCACCCCACGTCGGTGCGTAAACCGACGCAGTATCATCCAGGCGATTGACCTTCACATAGACGGTTCCGGCTTCTTCATGCCCACGCCGGACAACCATTGCCGGACTGCCTGCTACGGCGGCACGGCGAATGAGTGCTTTCACCCATATTTCGGCTTTCAGTCTGGCCATATGTTTCAGCCCGGCTCCGCTGGTTCAAGGCGGATCGGACCTGATTACCGTCCAGCCTGTTGAAAACTCACGACATCCTTAACGCGGGGCCGATGCAGCTCCAAGCGGCAATATGCCTTGGCTTCCAGATTGTTGAGGGCCTTTTTCCACAGGTTTGTGACTAAAACCGTACAAAACTCATAGCTTTATGCCCTTAAGGGTGATTGCGCCGAAGCGATTCCACTCCTACACTCTGCAAGCTTGCGGGACGACAAGACGTTAACAAACGGTCTGTGTCCGCACGCATTCTTAGAGCTGATGATTGCTTAGAGTAGATGATTGAACGCCCGACCATTGGCAACAAGCCGGACGGGTCTGGCAGGGGGTATCGCGAGATGGGATTGACCGGCATGGAACGCAAAGAAAGCACGGCGGGCACAATCGGGGGCTCTGCCAAACATACCATTCGACGTGGCTTTTTTGCCGCTGCGCTTATAAGCGCCGGCGTGACAGGTGCCAGTCTGGCACTGACCACCAACCTTCAGGCTGCCGAAGCGGCTGCGACCACTGATGTCGCTGCCCTGACGCCAAACGTCGCCATCATGGCGCATATCCCGCAGCCGCTGGCTCGTCCGGTGCGCCCGGGCGAAGGTCCGCTGATCGGCCTTGGGTATATTGCGCAACAATATGCCCAGTTCCAGAATGCAGTCAGCGAAGCGGTAACCAGCAGTCTGGGCACACCGCGGGAAGTACGGCGCATGCTGGACAAGTTGCGGTTTAGCGAGCCCAGCAGCGTGGCGCGCGGCTGGCTTGCCCATCGGGGCCTGATCGCAGCGTCCGACCCAACCTTCGCAGCCGGCGTTCAACAGGCCGTTGCCGCGCACGGGCAGACGGCGGTTCTTGAGCAACTGTCCGGCAAGGGTCAGTTTGCGCGTGACCTGCCAGGCGCAGATTCTGCTGTCAGTGCGGTCATGACAGCTATCGCGGCAGACAATCGCCTGCTCACTCAACTGCATGAGCGCTTCCTCAATGCCGCGCATGCATTCCAGGGAAACCGTTGGGGCATGATGACCCCGGCCCCCTTTGCCACGCCGGAAGAGGCTACCCGCGACTTTGCAGCGCTTGAAGCAGACCTGAACGAAGACACAGGTCTCTCGTCCGTTCTGTCGGAACTCTCTCCGATCACGCCTGCTCAGGCGCTGGCCCCGCACGTGATGGAACGTGTCTTGGCTTATGGAGCACGGCATGTCATTTCGACGACGTTGCAAACCACCATCCCGACTGAAGATCTGGCACAACCGGACCGGCGGACGACATCATGCCTCAATTGGGCCAAACTCAATCTCAACCAATGTATCGCTGCAGCCCATTTCCCGTCTGAGGAAGCCTGGTGCACCGGCAAGCATGCGATTGAGGATGTTCGGGCATGCTGGGTCAATGTCCTGCCGGTGGCGCAGCGCTAAGCACCACACCAGCGAGATACAACAAAAACCGGCAGAAACCTGCCGGTTTTTTTGTGCCTATGGCCTGGGAAATTCAATTTGCATCGAATTTTACTGAAATTGATATAAATATTGCTTTTTCTTTTATTATAAAAACCCTCCCTCCATCAATAAGATGGAAGCAATAGATTTTTTTATACTCTATTGTTGGCTAGTTATATTCAATTTTATCTATGGATTTAAGTACCAGGAAGCGTTTGCGCGCCTAATGTCTGCCTATCGAACAGCGACCCATTGCTTTCCTTCCCCCAAAAGGCCTCGGCCTGAAGGCAATGGTGAGCTGGTTGATAAAGGGCACAAACGAAGGGCAAGCTTATGTTTTTGATACGCATAGCATTCTGGGTCACGGTGGTTGCACTGCTGCTCCCGTCCCCAGACACATCTATCACTGAAGGTCCGAACAGCGACGGCACATCGCTGATCGGGTTCACGGAGACAGATACCTACCAGTCACTGGAACTTACCGATGTTGCCGTCGCCGCGATGCATTCTGCGGAGGACGTCATGACGTTTTGCGAGCGCAATGCAGCTGCCTGTGACACAGGCAGAGCCATATTCGGACATGTTCAGCGACAGGTTACGTATTATGGCGGTCTCGCCATCACCTGGGCCGCAGAACGCGCCCTGGAAGGCAATTCAGAAACTTACCCGGAAAGAGGCGGCGCAGTACCTGCCCGTGAGGCATCTTCACCCAGTGCTTCCCGGCAGCGCGGCGCTTAACCCGAAGCAGGAACGCCGCTTTACTCGTTCGCGACGTTCCGGGACGGTTTGCCCCCGTCCCAACGGCGCACAAATGACCGGTACTGTGCCCTTTGAACCGGTTGTTTGTGCGCCTTTTCTTTTGCGGCCTCCCCCTACAAGCCCATGCGCCTGCCTGTCTTTTCCCTTCCAGATGAAGGGGGCGTCCGGGCTTTTTTGCGCCAAACCTTGCTCACAGGGCCTATCGCGTCTATGTCACCCGTATCGAGACCTGCCACATCCGGGACGACCCATGAGCATCCAAGAGCTAATTGACGATTTTTCCTACCTTGATGATTGGGAAGACCGCTACAAATATGTGATCGAACTTGGCAAGCAACTCGCGCCTCTCACGGCGGAGGAGCACAATGCCGAGACAAAAGTCCAAGGCTGCGTAAGTCAGGTCTGGCTCGTGTGCGACACAATCGATCAGGGTCAAAAACTGGTTTTCCGCGGCGACAGTGATGCACTTATCGTGCGGGGGCTGGTGGCAATCCTCCTCACAATGTATTCGGACAAATCCCCTGCGGAGATCCTTGATGTGGATGCGCGGACAATTTTTGAGCAACTCGGACTGAACGAACACCTCTCGCCCCAACGCTCCAACGGACTGCATGCCATGGTCGCACGTGTTCGCGAAGATGCAGCCCGGACCATTACCACTCACACGGCTTGAGCCCCGCTCCACATTCAGTCGCCGGGAGGCGCGCTGGGCACGCTGTCTGACCGCCACACATAAGGCTTTGCAGCGGGCCTCCCGCCTACATTGAGGCCATAGTGGGTTGCCAAACGCCCCAGCGCTATTTTCAGAATAATCTTGGCTGATCGTTGTGGCCAACCGAATGTCTGCTCCGCTTCTTCCAACCCTTCCAGATGACAACAGGTTGCGATGAGCACATCTGACAAATGCGGTCCAGTTGCCTGCACGGCCCGGGCCACGCGGGTCCGGGCGTCCATGGCCATATCGGAAAGGTGCCCGGCATCGCTCACCGGCCCGCTGCGGTCCACATGTGCGAGAAACCCCTCCCAGTCCACAGTTACACGCGCGGTCAGTTGCGCCAACGTATAGTCGCGGCGCAGCCGTTCCCCTGCTGCTACTTCCACCGATGTTAAAAATGGCTCCCCATTTGTGCCTTTGCGACGGCTTAACCAACCAAGTGGTGCCTCACCCAGATTGACGTTGCAGCTCTGAAGACAGGCCCGGGATCCTGCAGAGTCTTCGCTCACGAGGACTTTCCCCTTGATCTGATGTTGCGCCTGATAGGGTGTTGCACCACCCCGCTGTGCCTGTCCCGGCGCATGACGACGCCACCAGGACCGACCGACCCCACTCAACCGGTATTCGCAGGCAGCCGTCCCGACCAGATCCTCGGGCACGCTGGAAGTCGCCGGGCGTATTCGGGTCAGAAGGTCAGACCTGTGGAGTGTCTCAACCGTCTCCCATGCCACTTTGTCGACCGGTTTATGAAACTTGTTCCGGGGACCAAAAAGCCCTGCCCCGCCTTCCTTCAGCGGCACGAGGACATAGTCGGGCATAGCCAGACGCCGCATGACCCGCAATGCTTCTCGTCGCATCTCACCCTTGCTCATTGTCATTTCGCGCTCCTATTGTTTTTTCATTTCAGGAAGACAGGTGCGTGCTTTCACCAATACGGTAAGCGACAGTTCCAGCCGCTCCAGCATGACATCAAATCGGTCATCGTCGCGCCGGTCCTCTATCTGTCGACAGGCATAGGCGACCGTTGTCCGGTCTCGTCCAAACCGTCTTGCCGCCGCAGCGAGGCTCATGCCAAACGTGATATGGGAGAGGTACATTGCAACCTGCCGGGCCTCCGCCACACGGGCCTCGCCCCTGGTCGGGTGGAACAGATCTGCGGTCAAAATGTTATAGGCGCGCGCTACAAGTGCGCAGGTCAGTTGAATATCGTCGGCCTGTTTCTTAAGCGCTGCGCCTCGCCTCGGTGCCGTTTTTGTGGTCAAAATAGTGCTTTGTTGCGGCTCCGGCTCAAGCCGTTTTGCGAAATTTGAGTACAAGTCCGACATTTCAAACTCCCATACTGCCGGTGCGGATGCCGCACCCTTTCAATCACAGAACGCGTATTTTAGTCGGTGATTCAGAAAGCGGGAGTAATTTTGCATTTTATGCAATTTTTGAGAGAAACCTCTCCGTCCCTCGCGCCGGAGACGCGGCAGAAAGACAGGCATTGTGAGAAATAAAATAAGACATTACCGACGCCAGATGGGATTAACGCAGTCAGAGTTGGCCAAAAAATTGGGCACAACCGCGGCCACGGTTTCCCGCCTGGAAACCGACGGCATTAAAATTTCGGTAGACTGGCTGGAGCCTCTCGCGACCATCTTTCAAATTCCGCTGACAGATCTGCTTGATACCCCCTCGACATCCGCCATCCCTGTTTTGGGCACGATTGGAGAGGCGGGCACCCTCCTTCCATCAGCAGAGTCATCAGGAAACACTGTTTCTATATCGGTTCCAGCACCTCACCCCATCGCCGTCCGTCTGGACAGAAACACAGGTCCTTATCTTGAAGGTGAAATTCTGATCGGCAACAAGCTCGACGCCGCGCCGTTTGTGCAAGCGCATCACCGTATCTGCCTTATCTGCACGCACGCTGACGACATCGTACTCGCCCATCTTGTTCCCGACAGCAGAAAGCCGCCGGGGTATACGCTTGTGCCTTTGCAAACGGCCTGCGAGGCGCGACATGTCAGGCATGTTTCCTGGTGCGCGCCCATTGTCATGGCTGTCCGTTTTTTCTGATCGAACATTTGCAGGATTTGTAAATTACTCCCCTGTCACGGGCGTGTGCCTATGCTGTATGAATGGTGCCTATTTCTCCCACGACAGATCGTTCAAAACGACCAGAACCACTTTCTGAACAAGGGCTACAGGCTTTTCAGGCCTTCACCAGGGCCGGACTTTTCTCATCCCTGCCGCCCCAGTCGCCCCTGCTATCGCGTTTACCGTCACACGCGCCCTCGCCTGACGCGACATCCTTCGGCATTGAGAACTGCCCATGCCAGCCTCACCCGCATGCAGCGGCTGCGGGACAGATGTTCCTTCGCCTATTCCCCGCTTGCGCTCACGGCTCTTCTCTCACACGTCGCCATACTGGAGGGGGCAGCCGGTGTCGGCGATGTTGCTAGTGCCGATACCCCAGACAGGCACCATTCCACTGGCCAGCCCCATCGACGCGCTCCGGTGTAACGCCCCAACTGCCGACAAACCGGGTCCCGCCATCCGTCAGGCGCAGTCGCGCACCACCGCGCCCCAATTCTGACAGCCAGATACCTTCTGCAACATTGCCGCGCCGTTGACCGACAAACAGCCCCGGAAGCGGGGTGGTATCATTGCGGCGGTAACTGCCTGTGATCTCTCCATCCCGCTCGGTCAAATAAAGACGCCCGAAATCGGTATCCCAAAGCCCGGAGAACCCGCTACACCCCACGGCAAGCGGCTCAACACTGACCACTTCATCACGCAAGGTACCACCCCCCCGATTTGCCGAAGCAAAAACCCGAACGGCATATCTGCCAGGTTCCGTGGGCGCCGCGAGAAGGATTTCGGAAACGTTGCCACCGTCCAGTTGATACCGCTGCGCGCGCCGGGCAGGTGAGCCCGCCCGTACAAGTGCGATTGCCCCGTCTTCGATCAGACAGGCAGATGCTCTTGTATCTGCGCGTACCCGCAACACTTCGCCACTGCGAAAACGCTGCCGTTGAAAACTCAACTCAACCGGCGCGCTCTGGGCGACGCTGGCATCCCGTGCCCGCGCCTCATCCAGCGGCAATGCACCGGTGACGGCTGCATAGGCACCCAACCCACGGCTGGCGGCAGACCGATGAGGAACAGCCTCAGGCGTGCGTGCGCTCGGGCAGGCTGATTTTGCCCGACAGAAATTAAGCGCCGCCCGGGCCTGCCCGACCTTCAGATAGGCCTGCCCCAGTTCCCGCGCCCCGCAGATCGGCCCCTCGGCAACGCCCAAAGTGGCTGATGCCTGATTTTCTTCACTCATCGCCAGTGCAGCATCCAGCCGCGCCGCACTCAGAATGGCCCGCGACAAGGACTGGAAATAAGCGCGGGTATGGTCCGCACCCTCGCCCGCCCGAGCCCATTCCGCCGCAACATCAATCTCGCCCATCAAGGCACTCACGCGCCAACTGGTTTCCTGAACGCCATGCCGGTTCTCAGTTTCCTGCAGCCAGGCCCCGAGCCCTGCCTTCATATCATCTGCCCGCGCCATCAATGCATCAGGCTCGATTTTCGTTTCAGCCGACTGCACAGCCAGCGCCACCAGCCCACGCTCGACACTGCCCAGAACAGTTGCCAAACCGGAAGCCGGTGCAAGTTCACCGACACCCGGTAAAGCCAGACGCCCCCCCGCCAACTCCGCCAGAGAGGTTTCCACAATCGCCAGATCGTCCGACAGTCCCGCCGCCTTGTCACACTGCATGACCGGGCAGGAGAAGCGCTGGCACTGCCGCGCCTCGTCGATCACCCTGTCCGCCAGGCGTTCAATGCGCTGGACGGAGCTTTGCAATACCGCCTGATCCCGGCGGCAATCCAACGGCATCGTTTCCGCGGCCCGCAGAGGGTCATCCCGCCGACACAACCGTTCCTGTTCGCAATCCTTGATGGCATCGGCGAAACTCATCAGGCCCAAAATGACCCGACCTGCCACTTTCTGTTGCTGTGCGAGATTGCGGACAAGCCCGTTACGCTCTGCATCCGTCAGGCCGTCGCGGGATCCGGAGATTGCTCCCTCCAGAACACGGATGGTTTCGAGCAGGCCGACGGCCTTGACCTTGTAGACATCGGCAGCCTGTGACAGGAAGCGGCACCGTTCGCAGCTCTGCGTGGAGATACCCTCACCTGACTGCAATGCCTGCAAGACATCCAGTGCCGCTGTCAGTTCGCGCCCCAGACGCGACGTGGCCGGTGTGTCAAATGTTTCAACCACGGAGACCGGCCGCTGCCCTTCTTCGCCCCGTCCCGCCAGAACAAACCACAGTCCCGCCAACACGATCACGAGAGCCAGCACCCCGACCGCGAGGGCCATGCCTCTTTCTTCAAGAAAATCCCGCATAAAACTTTCTGTTCAGCGTCTTAGTATTGACCACACGCCACAGAGACAGACGAACTGCCCTCACTGACACTCGCACAATCCCCGCCACCGAAGCAGAAAGCAACAGGCACGCCGGAGAAAAAGAAGCTGATCTCCGATGCACCGTCATTGGCTTCAAATGTCCCGGTCATCTCGAAGCGCCGCTCACCCGGCGTACTGAAGTTAATCACATCACCCACCGCAGGGGGCGACAGCGGGATATAGTGGCGACCATCGAAGACAATACTCGCCGCCCCTTTTGTCTTCAGTTCACACCATCCCGAAAACTCACTTGATTGATCACTACGCGACATAACAGGAAAACGCGCACGTTCGCCGACACTTATTGTGTGGGTCGCGTCTTGCATTGTTGCGGTCTCAAGCGCCTGCGCCGCCGGACTACAAAATACCAGAAGCAGGCTCATCACAGTGCCCTTCACACGGATCATCAGTTGCTGCATCCCACTTCCTCCTTTGCGCCATCATTGTGCCAGACTGACGCGTCCTGGCGATGACTGCAAGCGTGTCGCACGCAGTGCGGCGCATGTGACCCCGGGACGGGATCACCGATGTTGCAAACACAATGTTTTTCGGATTTGCGGGTTCTTCTTTGATGCCACAAGCATGACGCCCTTCGGGTGAGGGCTAGCCTGTCAGTCCCTTTTTGACGGTCGTTTTGCACCCGGCTTCTGGCCCAGCCCCATTTTCTTTGCCAGCTTGGAACGTGCGGCAGCATAATTGGGGGCCACCATGGGGTAATCGGCCGGCAGATTCCACTTGCGCCGATACTCTTCCGGCGACAAGTCGTAATGCGTGCGCAAATGCCGCTTCAACGACTTGAAGTGCTTCCCGTCTTCCAGACAAATCAGATAATCGGGCGTTACGGATTGCTGTATCGAGACCGCTGGTTGGGCAACCAAAACCGGGTCTGTGCTCGTGTTCACATCGATACCGGCCAGCGCCTGAAAGACTGTTTCAATCAGCGCAGGCAGATCAGAAAACGCAACCACATTGTTTCGCACATAGGCTGAAACAATGTTCGCGGTCATCTCAACCAGATCGGCATTATCCTGCATGGATCGCATTCAGCTCAAGTCGCATCAGGCCTTTATATTTCACCCCGCGACCCTTTCATTGTCAGAAGTAGCACAATTAAAAGTCGGTGACTTATAGCAATTGAAAGAAACCCAAGCAACGCAACTCGAAAATTTAACAGCGATTGTTTTTTGATTTAAGAAGTAAAACTTTCAGGCTAGTTTTACCTGCATTTTCTACCTCAAATCTAGTCAAAAAGGACTTTATTTTGCAAAACCCTATCGCTCCTGCGGAATACCAAGCAGATCCAGATAGGCATCAAGGGCGCAGGTCATCAAATCCTGATGGGTCCGGCCCGACAAAATGGCGGCACTTTTGATCCGCTGATAACGTTCAGGTTCCAGCCGGACGGAGACTTTTACGCGTGGCGGCATTGATTTCCGACGCTCGATAACGGGGCTGACGGCCCGCTTGCGGCGCTCTGGACCGGTATAATGTAGCGGTATCGCCACATCCGACGATGGCTCGTCCGGCGCGTATGTCCGCCGCCGGCCAAAACCATGACCATTACGCAGGTGTTCACTCCCCGAATATCCGGCAGAATGTCCAGCTGTAAGTCCGGTTTGCCTGTCCCCCAGATCATCGGTGGGGAAAAAAAAATTGCCAGACGGCGCACCCAGTCGCCGCTCCATCATGTCCGCCGACAAGCTGGCGAAGCCGTCTGGCTGGCGGCGCCCTGTTGTGCCTTCATTCCGCTTCGTCATTTTGTTCGTTCCTGTATCGTCCATACCCTATGCACGCTCTTTCGCTCCAGCAGACCCGCACTGGCGCGCGCCCGTTACTGCCCGATGCGGCGACCAAAGGCTGGTGCCTGGCGACCGAGCGCGTTTACGTTGGATGCATAATTCCCGGTATAGGTCAGAGCCGAACCAGCCAGGCTCCCCTCTTGCGGGGGCTGCAACCGCTCCAGCCGCGTTGCAAGGTAAGACCAGAGCGTCGCGACCTCACCAGCACTCTTGCCGTCGGGTTTTGCCTCCAGCACCGTGCGGCCATCAATCATGCTTGCCGCAAAATCAACCCGATGGTGAAGGGTGACCGGCGCGACCGTGCCATGCTGTGATAGCGCCACGGCGGCATCGGCCGTTATCCGCGCGCGCGCTGTTGCGCCGTTGACGACAAAGACCAGCGGCTTGCCGTGCCATTCCGCGATATCCACCGTTGCGCCCACGGCGCGCAGATCGTGCGGGCTGGGGCGTGTCGGGATAACGACGAGATCCGCTTGCGCGACCACTTCGGATATGGCGCGGGTGACGGCTGGCGGCGTGTCAACCAGCACCAGCCGCATGCCGGCCGCGCTTGCGTCCCGTAAAGCTGCGTTCAGACCACCGGGGTCTGTCGCAAAGAGGTGCAGATCCCGCTCCTCCCGGCTCTCAGTCCATTTGCTCAGGCTGGCTTGTGGATCCATATCGATGAGGCCTACCGGCCCGATGCCGGCATGTGCGGCGGCCACCGCCATATGCCCGACAAGGGTTGTCTTGCCGACGCCACCTTTTTGCGCCGCAAAGGCCACGACACACATGTCCGCACGTGTTTCTGTTCGCATGCCTCACTCCTTTAACGTTCGTCGTGTACCGCCAGCCATCTGTGCCGACACTCCACGCTAGTGAGACAGGCGTTAACAGAAGTTGAAACGAACAATTGGGCTAAAACATTGACAAACTTGTATATTTTCGCATGGTGACAGCCGGTGGCGGCGCGTTTTGAGCCTCAAGGGGAGCCCATGTTTTTACGCGATATCTGGTATTTTGCTGTGCCCGGCGAACGCCTGAAAGCAGGCGATATGCTGCACAAAACACTGCTCGGTGAACCTGTCGTCCTGGGACGGGATGCAGCGGGTGCGGTGTTCGCACTACGCGATATCTGCCCGCACCGCGGTGTGCCATTGTCAGCAGGCAAACTATACTCTGACAAGACCTCAGGTTGCGGACATGCCGCCCTGGAATGCCCTTATCATGGATGGAAGTTCCGAACAGACGGTGTATGCGCAGACATTCCGTCGCTTGTTCCAGGACAGGACATGGATGTTGAACGTATCCGCGTGCGCTCATATCCCGTCAGGGAGATTCAGGGCAACATCTGGATCTACATGGCGGATGAAAGACGCGCGGATGCGCCGCCAGCCCATGAGCCACCCGTGCTGCCACACTTTGACGGCGCCCGCCCCGGTCTTCGCGAAACCATGATCTTTGACTGCCACATTGACCATGCCGTGATCGGCCTTATGGACCCGGCACATGGTCCGTTTGTGCATCGCTCCTGGTGGTGGCGTTCAACAGCCTCTATCCATGAAAAAGCGAAAGATTTCGCCCCCAACCCGCGCGGCTTCACCATGGTTGCGCACAAACCCTCCAGCAATTCGGGGGCGTACAAAATTCTGGGTGGCGCGCCGGTTACTGAAATTTCATTTCAGTTGCCCGGCATTCGCATCGAGTCCATTCAAGCGGGCAAACACCGTGTGTGCGGTCTGACCAGCGTTACACCGCTGGATGAAAAACGAACAGAGATCACGCAGACCTTTTACTGGACGCTGCCCTTCCTGTCGGTTTTGAAACCTGTTGCACGTCAGTTTATCCGTGCTTTCCTGAAACAGGACGGGGACATGGTGAATCTGCAGCAACAGGGGTTGAAGTTTGAACCCCGGCTGATGCTGATCAATGATTCCGACATTCAGGCGAAATGGTATCATCGGTTGAAGAATGAATGGGCCCGCGCCGGAGAAGAAGGAACGCCCTTCGTCAATCCGATTGAGCCTGTCACACTGCGTTGGCGCAGCTGACTGTCTCCATAAAAAAGCCGGTGGCCCCGCAAGCGGATCCACCGGCGCTTGTTCAATGGCGAGACCAGCCTGGTCAGAAGCGGTAGCCGAAGCCTGCACCGAAGATCCAGGGATCCAGATCAACATCAGCGGTAATCGCGCCGCCATTGATCGTCACATCCGTGTTGAGCCAGAGTTTCTTCACGTCAAGGTTGAAGACCCATTGGTTGCCCAGACCAAAGTCAGCCCCTGCCTGCAAGGCATATCCGAAGCCATCTTCATAATCGATACTGGCGACAGCCCCTTTATCTTCGCCATAGAAGATCGTGTAGTTGATACCTGCACCAACGTAAGGGCGGAATGTCTCTTTGGGTGAGAAGTGGTATTGCAAGGTCAAAGTCGGTGGCAACACCCAAACATCCCCCAGATCAACCCCGGCGGTTGCCGACATATCGTGGTTCGATGTCGCGAGGATCAATTCTGCGGCAATATTATCGGTAAAGAAATAGCTGATATCAAGCTCCGGCACGAGGGAACCATCAGCCTCAACAGACCCGGCAAGCCCCCGAACACTCGCAGACTCATCCGGCGACACATAGATACCACGTACACGGATCAGCCAAGGGCTATCCCCTTCTGCACGCGCCTGTTCAACGGCACCCATAAAACCCAATACGCTGATTGTTGCTCCGGCCACAATGGCCATAGAGCGCACAGCGGCCCCAAACGTTCTCATTCTCTACTCCTTCAGTAGCGCCCCGCTTTGGGGCGCATGGTGCGCAAACGGCCTGTCCCTGACCGCTTCGTTCCACACCAACCTGCCGGAGATTGAGCAAAGGGTATTTGATACGGATCAACTATCTGTGAGCTGCGTCAAAATGCGCAGGCGCCCTCACCGCAAAAAGCCGCGCCGCACTTCGCCCGTGCGGTACGGCCTCATCTGCGCAGTTACAGGCTTTGCCCGATTGGCGCGGGCCCCAATGTTCCCGCGAGTAGACTAAATTGCCTGTGCACGGGCGGCCTGCCGCCAGCTTTTCTTCAGGAAGTCGCCCAGTTGAACCAGGGCCTGCTCCCCTTCCGGCAACATCGGGAAAAAAGCGTGCCACACATGGATCATCCGGTCCCATACCTGAAGAGAACAATCCACACCTGCCGCACGGGCCTTGGCCTCAAACTGCCTGCTATCGTCCAGCAAGACTTCTGCGTCTCCCACCTGAAGCAACATTGGCGGCAAGCCCGTCAGGTCGCCCAGCAAAGGAGAGGCCAGCGGATCTGTGGCCGGTTTTCCAGCCAGATAGACCCCCGCAATTTCCGAAATCCCCTGTGTGGTGATCATAGGGTCGGCATCCGCGCGGCTCTTATAGGTTTCTGAGGTGCATGTCAGATCTATCCAAGGGCTCAGACCAATCGCTGCGGCGGGCATGGGCAGGCCCTTGTCCCGTGCTGAGAGCAGGGTTGCAAAAGTCAGCCCACCGCCGGCGGAATCCCCACCGATGGCTATTTTTTCCGCTGCACACCCCTGATCGAGCAATGCTTTGTAGGCAGCCAGCCCGTCATCGACCGCCGCCGGAAACGGATTTTCAGGCGCCATACGATAATCGAGGCTAACCACGCGCGCACCGGCTGCGGTTGCAAGACGGGCTGTCAGGTTCGCGTGTGATGTCGGAGACCCCATCACATATCCGCCCCCGTGGAAATAAAGGAGGGTCTCTTCAGGGGTGGTGTCGAGTGGGGTAAAAGTCTGACACGGGCGTCCGGCAAGTGTCCCTTCTTCACGGGTAACGCCCTGCGGCTCTCCAAAGGCTGCCGACATGGCATCCATATCGGCCCGACGCTCGTCGAGCGTTTTGTCGGCTCCCCCTAATGCACGTTGTCTGATCATGTCGATCACGAGATCAATCGCGGCGTCTGACATGCCTCTTCCTCCCTTATACGTGTTTCTGTCTTGTTGGTGGCATCGTGCATGAACTTTACGCCGAGGAGAAGTTTTACCTATCCACCATCCACTCTACCTGTCTGGCGGTGTCCATTCATCCGGGTTCTGCGGGCTTGCAAGCAGGCGACTTGCCAGGCCAATGGAAACACCGACGCCAATAGCAACCGTGAGATCGACAAAGACAGTGAGGATCATCGTCAGGATCAGCAGAAAACGATCGACGGCAGAGGTCGCCCAATATGTTTTCCAGTTGTGGGGCTCGCTCATGTTCCAAGCTGTCAGCATAAGAAGTGCGGCCAGCGCAGGGAGAGCCAATTGTCCGACCCACACGCCTGCAAACATCATCATGGCCAGAATAACGAGGGCATGAAAAATACCCGCCACAGGGGTTTGTCCACCTGCGCGTACATTGGTTGCTGTGCGGGCAATGGCCCCCGTTACCGGCATTCCCCCAACGGAGGCCGAGGCCAGGTTGGCAACACCTTGCGCCATCAACTCCGCATTGGGGCGGTGATGACCGCCAATCATCCGGTCAGCCACCATCGCAGACAACAGAGATTCCACACCTGCGAGAAACGCAATCGTTATAGCGGATGGGAGCAGATCTCTGGCGAGCGCCAGAGAAAATACGGGCATTTCGGGTACTGGCAGGCTGGACGGCAACGCCCCGAAACGAGCGTAGATTGTATCCACATCCAGGCTGTAATAGGCCGCCAGGGCGGATGTGACGATCACAGCAACGAAAAGACCCGGAAACCTGGGTGCAATCCGCCGCAACCCGACAATCAGACCGAGCGTGATGAGCGCGATGGCAAGGGCGGCCGGGTTCAGCGTTTCGCGCACCGCCCAGAGTGTTTCCAGTTTCGCCAGAAGCTCGGCAGGCACCTCTGCCACGGTCAATCCCAGGAAGTCTTTCAGCTGACTGGCCGCGATTACCACCGCGATGCCGATCGTAAAGCCATTGACGACAGCCTCCGGCACATAGGTGATCAGGCGCCCTGCCCGAAAATACCCGGCGATCAACAGAATCAAACTCGCCATGAAGGTTGCCAGAACAAGCCCCTCATAACCGTGTTGATGGATAATGCCGTAGACCACAACAATGAAGGCCCCTGTCGGGCCGCCAATCTGCACCCTGCTCCCGCCAAAGGCAGACACAAAAAACCCGCCGACAATCGCTGTGACCAACCCGTTTGCCGGGTCTGCCCCTGACGCAATGGCAATCGCCAGACTGAGTGGAAGGGCCACCAGGGCAACGGTACCGCCTGCCATCAGATCTGCCCACAAGGTGGCGCGGGAATAGGTCCGCATGGTTGTCAGAATTTTGGGTTGTCTCATCTCTATACGTCCGTAAACAGGTGCAATCAGGTACGATTGAACCGCCGAATCACGCTACATTGCTCTTTAGAAAAATTTCGCGGTGAGCAAATCTTACCCGTAGATAGCATAGCGACGACAAACGGCAAAAAGCCGGAACAGGACTTCCCATGGCGAATGTCGCCTATTTCAGTGCAGCCTCCAGCGAGCATGGCATCGCATATTCCCGTGATGCCTTTCGGCAAATGTCACGACTTCGTGCCACAACGCGGCGCGAGATCAAGCAAGCCCTCTCTCATATGCGAACCGATGACACGCATGATGAACTTTTGACGGAAGCATTACGCGTCCGCCGTCTGGCAAGCGGTGCGCGGTTTGTTTTTGAGCGGGCTGGCAGTGCCCTGACCGTTCTCAGCATTGCTGACACACAGAATTCCAGAACCTGAGGATCAGATCTTTGAGCACCCCCCAGCCCAAAAGCACCAAAACCCCTTCCCCGCAAATTGTTCGAGGGCCCGATGGTGACGCGCTCTATGCCCTCGTCCCAATGGCACAATATGAACGGATGAAACGGGCGGCCGACGATATTGCCGATATCAAGGCTTCCGCGGATGCCCTGCTGGGCGACCGTGTTTCGCTGATACCGGCTGAAGTCGTGCATCGTATTGCAGACGGGGAAAACCCCGTGCGTGTATGGCGTGAACATCGCGGACTGAAAGGTGTGGAACTTGCCAGAGCGGCCGGCATCAGCCCTGCTTACCTCTCCGAAATTGAAACCGGCAAAAAAGACGGCACGTTCCGCACCATGACGCAGATCGGACATTGCCTTCAGGTGCCGCTTGACGATCTTGCGCCGGTTCTGGACGAGGATGAGCGGCTTGAGCGGGAACAATCCGCACGTATCAACCGGATTCGCGCGCAAATTCGTATGATTGAAGATCTGATTGTCGGGCCGGTGGACTTCAACACCGGTGCCGTTCGTCAGGCTGCTTCTATTCTGGCGACGGATGCCGCCGCCATGATGGAGGAGGACGAGAGCGCGGGCGAATGGCTTTCGCAGGTGCTGTCCGGTGTGGAGGAAATTGTTGGCCTTATTGACCGTGCAGAAGGCGACATCATCGAAACCGCCCGCTCTACAAGGGACGAGCTGGAACGGGTTGTCATGGTCAGTGCCTTTCGCGCCCCGCTCGATACGCGGGTTGCGGGCTGAATGGACCTCAACTTCCGTGTCGCCCTTATTCCGGTGTTTCAGTCAGGATGATCCTGTCCCAGAAATGCAAAAGAGAGTCGGCACGTTCCATCGTCACTGAATCGAATAAAGCCACGGCGTGTTCAAGTTCGTTTTCGGTATAGGAGCCTGACAATCGTGCTGCGCTCAATCCGGCTGCCACATCGCGGAATACGTCCCGATGGAGCCCAAGAGCTTTGGCCAGAATGGCAATAGGCTCTCCCCGCGCGTCCCCAATAATCCATCCCGCCATAGTTGGCGAGATACCGGCGGCGGCGGCAAGGGCCTTCTGCGCTGAGCCGCTGTAAATACCGGACATGAGGCGTTCCAGCCCGCTTTCGCTCAAAGCCCGTGCCGGGCGCAGAAGGCGGTAAGTTGACCGGAGCGACGGTGTGGCTGCATCGTTCAACGACATGAGGTCATCGCTACCCGACAACACATCAACAATGGCGCGACGGTCAACGGTAAACCGCTTGAGGATCGTTGCCCGCTCTTCGCTGTCTGCCCACCAGAACATCAGATGCGCGTACCAGGGTGTCAGCTCTGCGCGTTGAAGCAGAAGGACAATCAGTTCCGGTTCGGCGGAGGAGCGGCGAACCATTTGATCTATTGTGTAGTGCGACAGCGTTGCCGCGTGGTTTTCCACCAGGCGGACGAGAACATCCTGCTCGCCTTTTGCAGCCACAGCATCCGTTACGACGCGGCTTAGAGGCTGGCGCCCGGCCAGGCAGAGACGATGCGCTCTCGTTCCACGCTCTGCCAGATGCACCAGATCACAATTGGTCAGGCACAATCCTTCACGGATCAGCCCCTCGTTCACTTCAAACGGTTCATCGAGAAATGCCGACAAAAGCGTTGCTGGTGCGCTTTCCAGCGGTGCCAGCCGATCCGCAAACCGCCTTTTGATTGACACCGTCAGGCACGGCAGCAAATCAACCAGAGCCGTTTCTGCGAGCGCCAGTTCGTTGGCAGCCAGCTGATGAGAGCCGGTGAGCAGCAAGTCACAAAGATGGCGGGCCAGACGCTCACGCGCCAAGTCCGTTTCCGGTGAAACGGCAGCAGATACAGGCTCTTCTTCCCTTTCGGGTTCTTCTTCAAATTCGCTTGCCTGGGCGACCGGATCGCTTGTTGACTGCACCGCTACGTCTCACTTCAGTTCTTCGGATTTTCTGGTCTGTCAGGCCCCTATCCAACGCCGGTTCGCTTAAAATGTCGTGAATGTGTGGCGGCGTTTTTTGTACCGCCGTCCACATCACCCCGTTTTGAGCCAGAAAATGCCCACGATATGACAAATTGCCTCTTTTCCATGCGCCGTGATGTCCACTTCCGTTGGCATCGCCCCTGAAAACCCGCTATCTTTCGCCTCTGTTCTCAGCCCGTTTCGGGCTGATGCCTCGGGCGAGAGCGGTGTTGTAGCCTGCCGGGCTGTTGGTCCTGTCGAGCTTGCAACCTGAGGTGGAATGTAAGGTAGGAAAGCGGTTCATGATCAAGCGTTGCGTCAAGTTTTCATCGGGTGTGGCTGCTCTGGCTGCTGGACTTCTGCTTAGTGCCTGTGCGTTTGATCGGGACCCTGCCGTTTTACAGGATCCGCTTTACAAGACCGGATATTCAGACGGATGCAGTACCGGCCATACGCGCGTTTCCGGTTTCAAGGAAACCATCCAGCGCAATAGCGCGCTTTATGAAGCAGAAGAAAATTATCGGACAGGCTGGGGTGATGGCTATGCATCATGCGGCGGCCAGCAAGGTTTTGATGATCGGTCGGTTTTCAACGAGCGGCGTGACAATTCAAGCATCCGCTACTAGCTGCACGTGAACGGGATCCACGTACAACCGGACGCAGGTGACAAGAGACAAGGGCATCAACGGGGGATTGAGATGCGGACATTGATCAGTGGTGTGGCTCTTATTGCGATTGCCGTCGGGGGTGTTTTCTATGGCACCTATCAAACACTTGATCCCTGCCGCGCGCTTGCCCAGGAGATGGCGGACGACACGCTTGGTGGCATTGCAGAACGCCCGATGCGCATGATTACAAGCCAGTATTCAACCAATGAATGTGTTGAGGGTCTTTGGGAGCGATGGACAGATTTCAGCTCCTGAACCAACACCGCTCCCCCCGCTGCAGGGCTGCGGGAACAGGCGTCCGCGTCGTTCTGTTTCTTGCTCTTGCACTTCTGCCTCTTTCCGTTGCGTCTGAAACAAAAGCCCGCACGCGCGTTGAAACCGGTCGGGACCTGTACAATTTTTGCCTTTTAGCTGCGGAGCAAGCACTCGCGCACCCCAGTGAGCCGCGACGCGGCAAAGCGCGATATTGCCGCCAATATGTCAGCGGCTACTTTGCCAGTCTGCAAATCCTCATGGCGAACGCCCGCACGGAGAAGGTACACACCCACGAGGAAGCAGACCGCATTCAATGTGCGCGTGTGCCCGCATCCGCCACGTTCGATCAGCTTGAACAGAAGATTATTCGTTTCGGAGAATGGCATCCGGACCTTCTGGACGAACCTGCCATCAAGCTCGTCCAGAAAGCTTTCGATTCTCTCGATCCATGCTGATGCCGCCTCAGGCGACTTCCAGCCCTTCAGGAACGTTCCCGACATAACGGGAAGCGGGTCTGATCAGTCGACCAACCTTATCCTGTTCCATGACGTGGGCTGTCCAGCCAGCCACCCGGCTTACTGCGAAGGTTGGCGTAAAGGCAGCACGAGGGATCTTCAGGGCTTCAAGCAACATGGCGGTATAGAACTCGACATTTGTATCAAGCGGCCTGTGAGGCTTGAGTTCCTTAAGAACGGCTTTCGCTGTTTCTTCTACCTGGAGGGCGAAGCTCACACGCCCCTCACCACCGACGAGCCTGTGAACTTCAGCCCCAAGCACATCCGCGCGCGGGTCCCGCACCCGGTAAATTCTGTGGCCAAACCCCATCAGACGTTCTCCACCCATCACAGCCTCACGTAACCAGGGCTCTATTCGCGCTGGGGTGCCGATATCATCGAGCATGTCGAGGACAGGGCCGGGAGCGCCCCCATGCAACGGTCCTTTGAGAGCACACAGCGCGGCGAGCACGGACGAAACCGGGCCTGCTGCCGTTGACGCAACAACACGCGCGGTAAAGGTGGACGCATTCATGCCGTGATCACTCGCCGTCGTCAGATAGGCATCCATCGCCTTGACGGCAGCCGCGTCGGGTGTTTGGCCTGTCAGCATGGTCAGATAGTCCTCGGCATGGCTGCGCTCTGCGCGCGGGGCCACAGCTCGCTCACCGACCGCATGGCGGGCGAGTGCTGCAACAAAAACCGGCATCGCCCCGACGAGCCGGGCTGACGCGTCCTGCCCGTGTTCATCCGGCAGAAGCGACAAACCAACACGCAATGCCTCTGTTATTGTGAGGCCGCCTGCTGCTGACAGCAGTATCGGCACCTGCTCAAAGGCCAAAACGCGCGCCGCCGCAATGGCTGATTTTGCTTCTGCATGGCTGGTTTCCCGCCCGGCCGCAGACCAGAGTTTGGCGACAACGCCTTCAAAGTCAGTCTCAGCGACCAGGTCCGGCAGATCATAACCTGCTATCACCAGCCGACCGGCCTGCCCGTCCACCAGGCTCAGGGCTGTCTCCGCAGCCACAACGCCTTCCAAACCCGCATGAGCCTTTGAAATTCCGATATTTTCGTTTTTGGTCATTTTTCTCTCCATTGCTGAATCGTCAGCCTGGACGTTTCCTGTCCCTGCAAGGTGGACAGACTTGCAACGACAATCAATCTTGATTAAGCTAATCAATATATAAAAAGCAGCAGATTATGCGGATATGTGCCCCCAAACCGAAGCCGGTACCCCTTTAAACGAACATGATGACGGCACGCTCTACTTATCCGCCAAGCAGGCGGCAGCGGAGCTGGATGTCAGCCTCCCCACGCTTTATGCCTATGTGAGCCGGGATCTGATCCGCTCTGAGCCAGTGCCACAGTCACGCGCGCGGCGTTACAGAGCGGAAGATGTTCGCGCCTTCAAAAAGCGACGAGCCGCCAAAACGGGGGACGGGAAACCGACACTCGATCATGCCCATGACGCCTTGCATTTCGGGCAGCCTATTCTCGATTCCTCCATCACCCTGATCGCTGACGGCCAGCTCTACTATCGTGGTTCCGACGCTACGAAGCTCGCGGCACACGGCACGCTTGAGAGCGTCGCTACACTTTTGTGGGATTGCCCGACCGATCCGTTCAAGACAGATGTCATGCCGCCGGCTATTGATGTGCTGCCCGCCGGTCTGCCCCCATTCGACAGATGCCTGGTTGCCCTGCCAATTGCTGCGACTGCAGACCAGACACTCTACAATACGACACCTGAAGGGCTGGCGGCGACGGGTGTCCGGATCCTGCGCCTTGTCGCCGCGACAATTGCGGATGCTCCCACATCCCCCGCCCCTGTACACAAGGTTCTGCAAAAAGCGTGGGGTAAAGACGACGAGACAGGAGAGGCTATTCGCGCCGCCCTCGTTCTGTGTGCTGATCATGAGCTCAATGCCTCCGCCTTCACTGCCCGCTGCACGGCCGCGGCCGGATCTACGCTCTATGCCTGTGTCATTGCGGGGCTCGCTGCCTTGCAGGGGTCACGCCATGGTGGCATTTCGCGGCGCACCGAGAACCTGTTGCGGGAGTTTTCAACCAGCCCGGACCCCGCAGAGGCGGTACGTCAACGCCTGCGTGACCAGGAGCCTATGCCGGGGTTTTCCCACTGGCTCTATCCCGACGGCGACCCGCGTGCCAAAATGCTGATGCGATATCTGGCCGACCATCGACCGGAAACCGATGCCTTTACGCGGGTGAGCAAGGTAATTGACACCATGAAATCGGCGGCGGGAATCAAACCGAATGTCGACCTTGCACTCGCCGCTGTTGGCGCTACATATGACCTGCCACCCGGGGCGGCGCTCTCCCTCTTTGCACTGGGGCGGACAGCCGGGCTTGTCGCCCATGCCATCGAACAGCAACATCGCCCCGGGCTTATCCGGCCGCGTGCGCGCTACACAGGACCAACCCCCAAATGAGTCAGACTGTTGCTCTCGTCGCCGGTGCGACCGGCCTTGTTGGGACCCATCTTATTGATCAGCTCCTGCTGACCGAGCGCATCGGGAAGGTGATTGCTCTCACGCGCGCACCCCTTACCCATCAGCGTGACAGACTTGAAAACCGGGTGGTCGACTTTGACCGGCTGGAAGAAGAGTTGGCGGCGCGACCTCTCCAGATTGACGAAGCCTATTGCGCGCTTGGCACAACCATAAAAAAGGCAGGCAGCCAGGCCGCTTTCCGCAAAGTTGATTTTGAGTATGAAACGGCTTTCGCACGTGCCGCCCAGGCTGCCGGTGCGACCGGCTTTGCGCTTGTGTCTTCTGTGGGTGCGGACCCGAAATCAGGTCTTTTCTATACCCGCGTAAAAGGTGAAACGGAGCTGGCCGTTCGGGCTTTAGGCTTTCCCACCCTTCACATCTTCAGGCCGGGTGTTTTGCTTGGTACCCGGCAAGAAGCTCGCCCTGCAGAGCAACTGGCGGTCAAGCTTACGCCTTTGATTAATCTCGCCCTGCATGGCCCGCTGAAAAATTACCGGGGCATCCATGCCGCCCATGTCGCCCGCGCCATGGTCGCTGCTCTTGCGGAGACCTCATCCACACGCATCCACCATTACGCCGAGATCATGTCCGTCTAACATGCGTTCAGGCGACAAAGATTGCGTTGGCAGCTTCGGTGGCCGACCAGTCGTGGCACACCCGGTGAGCCGGTAGAAGTACAACCACACGTGTGCCACAACCAACTTCACTTGTGAGATAGAGCGTTCCCCCATACGCTTCCGTCATCGCGCGGGCCAGTGGCAGACCGAGCCCCGTCCCTGCTCTCGTGCGCGTGAGCGAACTCTCCACTTGCTCGAAAGGGTCAAACACTTTCTCGATCATGGATGGATCGATACCGATCCCTGTATCTGTGATGACGAGCAACACACCACCATTTTCGTTTAACCTTGTGTCCAAAGTTACGGCTCCACCTGCCTCTGTAAATTTGATGGCATTGGACAGAATATTCAAAATGATCTGTTGAAAATGGCGTTCGCCCGCGCGCACCAGCGGCAAACCATGTTCTGGTATCTGAGATGAGAGGCTGATCTGCGCCTTTGCCGCCGCCTCGCGCATCATTCGCGTGACGCGGGAGAGCGTGATTTCCATGTCGAAAACATCTTCTGAAATTTCAAAATGACCGGCTTCGATTTTCGCCATATCGAGAATTTCGTTGATCATGCTGAGCAGGTGCTGTCCGCTTTGATAAATGTCTTCAACATAATCGCGATAGTTGGGGGGAGACATTTCCCCATATGTCTCTTTCCTCACCAGATCTGCGAACCCCAGAATAGCATTGAGAGGTGTCCGCAATTCGTGGCTCATGCTGGCCAGGAAATTTGTTTTGGCAACATTGGCCTGCTCAACGCGCTCAAGCGCCATGTCACGCTCCACCGCCCGGGTGGCCATCAGCTCTGCCACCGCTGACAATACATCCGCAAAATTGCCCGTGCCGACATAGCTGTCGCCGTCCATTACAATAAAGCCTTTGCGCATGCTATCGCGCCCTGCCGCGACCAGAAGGTGGTTCAGGGCTTCGCAACTTAACGACACCGGCACTTTAACCGGCGACTTGTCCATCAGTACGGTAATGGGTTTCTTGCCGTAAAGCTCTTTGCCATACATCACTGTGTAAGCGAGAATGAATTCCTGCCGGTTGACCAACCCGACAATTTTTTCAGCCTCGGCCTGTCCAGACCCGCTCACACAGACCGGCCAATCATGCACATTCGGGGCTGCGATGAGGCGCCGAAAAACAGCCGCACAGCTTGTCGAGGACGAGATGGGTGTCACAGGATGGGCGATGTCCGCCGCCGTTCTTCCCGGACATGCTTCAACAATTTCTGTATCCACCCTCATACTCCTACTCAACCCGATCCGATAGCCGGATCAACAACCGCAGCGGCAGCACGCTTTCCCTGCTTTCTGCGTGCGATCTTTGCCTCACTCCCTTTCCGGCTTCTTAAATTTGCTAGACTCATTCGACACAATGCGAAAACTTCATAAATCCGTCACACTGGCGCGGCGCGCGCGACCCCTCACAAGCCAAAAGATATCCGGGAGCCATAGACTTGACCCATAGACCCCACACCCAAGGGACTATTCTGAACTGGTACTTGCTCGGACAGGCAAGCTGGTTTGTCAGTCTTGGTCTGCAATTTGTGCTCTTTCCGCATCTTGTCGCAAACATTCTGCATGCCGCACCGTTCTGGGTTGGTTTTGCGCAGATGAGTCTGTCCGCGCCCGCTATTTTGTTCATGCTTCTGGGCGGGGCCACAGCCGACCGGGGGGACCCGCGTACGATCCTCTTTCGGACTCATCTTTTTGCGGCTGTGCCACCACTTGTTCTTGCACAGGCGCTAGGTGCCGACCTTCTGTCATTCTGGCTGCTGGTGGTTTACGGCCTTTTCATGGGGACAACGAGCGCCTTCGCCATGCCGGCCCGCGATGCCTCTCTCAACCTCGTTGCTGCCGGAAATATTCAAAAGACGGTTACGCTCGCGATGGCTGTACAACAATGCGCGCAATTGCTGGGCATGATGGTTGCCCTTTCCGCTGCAGCTTTTGGTGTCCCGCTGCTGTTTGCGACACAATCGCTCATTATGTTGATTGGCGGGCTGGCCTCGCGCCAATTACCCAAGAAGCAGGCCGCACCTCTTGACCATCCTCCGCGGCTTCAGGCCATGACGGAGGGTATTGCCTATATCCGCCGCTCAGACACGCTCTTTCCTGTTGTTGTCGCGATGTTTGCGGTAGGCGTGTTCTTCATTGGCGCGTTCCTGGTCATCCTGCCGCTGCTCGTGCGTGACTTCTATCAAGGTGGTGTTGTGGAGCTTGGCATCGCCAATATCTGCTTTTGGGGTGGGACGATCACCTCAACCGTTACACTGCTGCGGATTGGCCATGTCGCGCGGCGAGGGCGTGCCGTCATGTGTTCCTTGTCTGCCGGGGTGACGATCGTAGTCTGTTTTTCATTCGCCATGCCATTCTGGCTGTTTTGCGGGCTTTCCTTTGTCTGGGGGCTGGGGGCTGGCTGCACGATGACGCTTGCACGTACAATCGTGCAAACCGAAGCCGCTGAAACCTTACGCGGGCGGGCTCTTGCGATTTTTCAACTCGGGTTTGCCGGTGGTGCGCCCCTTGGCTCGCTCTTGATGGGGACACTGGCTGGCTTTTTCGGGACACATACAGCCATGCTGTTTCCCGCTTTTGGGATGACGGGGGTTTTGGCATGGCTTATGCTAAAATCAAACCTGTGGCATCTGCGCGCAACTCATCCGGTCGGCGCATCATCATAAAAAGGCAAACAAGATGCGACCCATGAACCTTTACATTGGCGGGCTGATCAGCTGGTTTGGAGCCATTGGCATTCAAACCGTTCTGTTCCCCTTTCTGGTTCTCACCAAATTGAACGCCGGGGCACCGGAACTTGGCATTGCCATGATGGCTCTCTTTTTGCCGACCATGCTTCTGATCCTTGTCGGCGGTGCGGTGGCCGATCATATCTCCGGTCGTCGCATTCTTATCTTTGTTCATTTCGTCGCCGGTCTTCCGTCTCTTGGTCTGTTCGTCGCCTACTCGACCGACACGCTGACCTACCCTGTTCTGATTATCTACGCGCTGACAATGGGTGTGATGGGGGCTTTCATCATTCCTGCACGGGACTCTCTTCTCACCCTGATTGCCTCCGGGCGGGTGCAGAAGGCCGTTATGGCCGTGACGGTTTTCCAGTTTGGCTCCCAGATACTCGGGTTCGGACTGGCAAGTCTTGAGGACCAGGTCGGGGTCGGCCTGATCTTCCTTTCGCAGACCGCTCTTTTGTGGCTGGGTGCGATGCTTGCCTTTCGCCTGCCTGATCATACGCCAGAAGGCGGCAAAGCTCCGTCTCTTAGCGGCATTGCGGAGGGTTTTTCAGAAGTGCGACAGACCCCGCGACTACTGGCACCAACCCTTATCGTTCTGTGCGTCGGGGTTCTCTATTTTGGCACCAGTCAGGTTGTGCTGCCGATCATCATCAGCAATGTGTTTGACGGCGGCTCGGATGAGCTTGCCACCATGAATATCGCAATGATGTTGGGCATTGTATTCACTGCGATGATGATCGGCCGGTTTGGCCCGATTGAACGCCAGGGGCGCGCGCTCATTCTGGCACTCGGGTATGGCACCTTCACCATGGCGTCTTTTTCTATTGCGCATTCTTTCCCGCTGTTTGTTGCTGTTGCCTTTCTATGGGGGTGCGGCGGCGGTGTCGCCATGACCATGAACCGGACCATCATTCAGGAATCCGCACCGCCCAGCCATAGAGGGCGGATCCTTGCGATTTTCCAGATGGGGGTTCTGGGTGGGGCTCCGATCGGTGCTTTCTTCTCCGGCTTTTATGTCGAATGGCTTGGACCACAAAATGCTGTGCTGATCCCGTCTGTTCTCATGATGGTAATGCTGCTGCTTGTGTGTGTATTTACTCCCATATGGAGCCTTGCCACGCTCGCCCCCCGCGCAGGCGATACAGGAAAACCCGACATGGCCCCCGGCACCGCCGACTGAAACAACAGATAGAGGCAGCGCGCACGCATTGCCGGATAAAAAGAAAAGCCGGATAAAAGGAAAAGAATGTGGCTGGAACTGTCGAAACCCAAGGAGAACTCCGCTGGTATATGGGGGGCGTCGCCAGCTACTTTTTTGGCAGTGGGATTCAGACTGTTCTTTTTCCCTGGCTACTGACTTTCTATCTGCACCAGCCCGCGAGCCGGGTCGGCATCGCACAAATGCTGGCCATGCTGCCTATGCTGGTGCTGGGTCTTTTTGGCGGCGCGAAAGCGGACCGTGCTGAACTCCGTGCCCACCTGATGCGTCTGCAACTGGCAAATGCGCTTGTTCCCGCCACACTGGCCGGTCTTTTTTTTACCGACCTGCTTACTTACGAGGCGCTCATTGCCTGCACGTTTCTGGGGAGTGCTATCGGTGCATTCACGATGCCTGCCCGGGACTCTCTTCTCACCAAGGTCGCAGCCCGCTCCCTTGCAGGGCGTATCCAGCAAGCCGTGACGATGGCCACGGGCATGCAGTTTCTCTCTCAGGTCGTCGGCCTTGTGGCGGGCGGGGCGGCCGTCGTGCTGGGGGCTGCACCCTTAATGATTTTTCACGCTGTCGCGCTTCTGCTCGCGGCATTCACGACCTACAAGCTCCCTCCAGCGCCGGTTACACATTCGCACCAGGACAAGCCTCCCGTATCACGCATGGCACAGATCCGCGAAGGGTTTGACGTTGTCTGGCGGAGCGAAAGCATACGCCCGGTCGTCCTTCTCATGTTTCTGTCGGGCATTCTCTATATCGGCGTGTTTATGGTTCTGTTCCCGATCCTGATCCGTGATGTTTATGCGGGCAGTTCGCTCGAGCTCGCCTTTATCAATATCTGCTTCTTCGGCGGCATCGGTGTTTCCTCGATGGTCCAGAGCCGCCTGCGCCCCATCCGGCGGCAGGGGCGTGCCATCATGTGCGCAATGTGTATGGGCTCCATCACGATGGTGTTCCTGCATTTCCACCCGCCATTGTGGGCCGTGTTCATGCTGGTCCTCGGCTGGGGGCTGAGTGCCGGTGTTTCCATGAGCCAGTCACGTGCCATCGTTCAGATGGGCGCCACTGACAGCCACCGGGCCCGGGTCCTCTCCGTCTTCCAACTTGGTTCTATGGGTGGAGGGCCAATCGGCGCACTGATGATCGGCTTTGTGATTACCAAACTGGGGCCGCTGAATGCGGTGCTTGTCCCATCATCATGCATGGTGGTTCTGTGGCTCAGCATTTTCTTCTTCACAAAACTCTGGCGTGTCGAAGTCAGCCACGGATCGGCATCGGGTCAGGCAGGGAAAACCGCCTGACCCACCGGGTTTCGGCAAGTCTTACTTGTATTCGCGCTCTTCCCACCACGGGAAAAAGGACGGCATATCCTCTGACACTTTGCAGGGATAAGTTGCCGGACGCTTTTCAAGGAAGGACATGACACCTTCCTTGGCATCAGCAGAAGCCCCGCGCGAGAAGATCGAACGGCTGTCCATCTTGTGTGCTTCCATCGGATGGTCTGCACCCGCCATGCGCCAGAGCAATTGGCGTGTGAGTGCAATGGAAACAGGTGCCGTATTGTCCGCGATCTCGCGTGCAATGGCACGCGCAGCTGGGAGCAATTCTTCCGGCTTGTAAATTTCACGCACCAGACCCCCGCGCAATGCTTCTGCCGCATCGAAAACCCGGCCGGAATAGGTCCACTCCAGGGCCTGAGAAATACCGACAACACGCGGCAGGAACCAGCTGGAACACGCCTCGGGCACGATACCGCGGCGCGCAAAGACAAAGCCGAAGCGAGCATTCTCCGAGGCCAGACGAATGTCCATCGGCAATTGCATCGTTACACCGATACCAACAGCCGCCCCGTTGATAGCGCCGATAACCGGTTTCAGGCTTTCGTAAATACGCAGTGTGACGCGACCGCCGCCATCACGAACGGAGGCATGGCTCCAATCTATTTCACCCGACGATGTCTTGGCTGTCCCCGCCTTGTCCGGGCGATCATCGCGCGCTTCATAGTCGAATGTCTTCGCCCCGGCGGACAGGTCCGCGCCCGCGCAAAATGCCTTTCCCTCTCCCGTTACGATAACGGCCCGAACCTCGTCATCGGCATCCGAGCGGTCAAAAGCGTCAATCAGTTCCGCCATCATCTCGCCCGTAAAGGCATTCATTTTCTCCGGGCGGTGCAACGTGATGGTGAGAATATTGTCCTCAACTTCATATTTGATGGTTTTGTAATCCACATTTTCCTCCAATTTCTCAGGCGTGTTTGCGGGCGACTTCTCAAGAATTTCCCCGGGCATTTTCCGGCAGGTCTCGTTTCCCCTACGTCATTACTCTTTCAGGTTCGAGATTGAAAATTTCCTAGAAAACCGCGATGAAATTACGTTATGCCTTGGTATAACAGGCTTCGCGGGAAGGCTGCACGAAGAAATGCATACCGCCAAAAAGCCCTGACTAAACAGGGCACACAAATAATCGATGGGAGAGAAGTTTCGATGTTCCACCCCTGCCACCATGCCGCCAAAACACCGGACAAGCCCGCCTATATCATGTCCGCCACTGGCGAAGTTGTGACCTACAAGCAGCTTGAAGACCGTTCCAACCAAGCGGCACAATTGTTCCGTGCGGAAGGTCTGCAAGTTGGTGATGCCATCGCCATTTTTATGGAGAACAATGCACGGTTCCTGGAATTGTGCTGGGCTGCACAGCGGGCGGGCCTCTATTTTACGGCCATCTCATCACGCCTGACCGCGCCCGAAATTGATTACATTGTCGAGGATTGCGGCGCAAAACTGTTCTTTACCTCTGAAGAACTCGCTCCGACTGCCAAAGAGCTTGTCGCGCGCGGGCTGCTGAAAAACGTCAAAACCCGGTTCATGATCAATGGCAAAGAGGACGGCTACGAGTCCTACGAGGAGCGGCGCAACATGATGCCCGCGACACGCATTGCCGATGAGACCGCGGGCACGGACATGCTTTACTCATCCGGCACAACAGGCCGACCGAAAGGCATTCGCCGGAAACTCAGCGGTGCCCCAATTGATGCCGGCGAAGGGCTTTTGAACCTTGTCACCCTGCTATACGGGATGAACGAAGAGACCATGTATCTCTCCCCGGCACCACTCTACCACGCTGCACCGCTTCGCTATAACATGTCGGTTCAGCGAATTGGTGGCACATGCATCGTCATGGATCATTTTGACCCGGAAGGTGTGCTGGAGCTGATCGAAAAACACAAGATCACCCATTCGCAATGGGTGCCGACGATGTTTGTTCGTATGCTGAAGCTCCCCAAGGAAGTGCAGACGAAGCATGATCTTTCGTCGCACAAGGTTGCCATTCATGCGGCCGCCCCTTGTCCGATCCCGGTGAAGGAACAGATGATCGACTGGTGGGGATCGGTGATTTATGAATATTATGCGGGCTCTGAGGGCAATGGTTTCTGCCAACTGAACTCAACCGAGTGGCTGGAGCACAAGGGCTCTGTCGGCAAGCCTTTGCTTGGGTCCGTGCACATTTGTGGCGAAGATGGCGAAGAGGTCCCCGTGGGCGAGGCCGGCACGATCTATTTCGCCCCGCAGGAAGAAGCCGATCCGGACGAATTGTTCGAATACCATAATGACCCCGAGAAGACGAAAGACTCCCGCCATCCATCCAAACGCGGCTGGAGCACACTCGGCGATGTCGGGCGTGTGGATGAGGACGGCTATCTCTATCTGACGGACCGTAAGGCCTTTATGATTATTTCAGGCGGCGTGAACATTTACCCGCAAGAGGCTGAAAATCTTCTGATCACCCATCCGAAGGTTGCCGATGTGGCGGTAATCGGCGTGCCGCACGAAGACCTTGGCGAAGAAGTGAAGGCCGTTGTTCAGCCCTTGAACTGGAATGAGGCGGGCCCTGAGCTTGAGGCGGAGTTGCTGGAGTTCTGCCGGTCACAGCTTTCCAAGATCAAGTGCCCTCGTTCGGTCGATTTTGACGAAGAACTTCCCCGACACCCGACCGGCAAGCTATACAAGCGTCTTGTCCGGGATCGGTATTGGGGCAATCGTGACTCGAAAATCGTCTGATCAGACAGAGAACGTGCGTCGACCGGCAGAACCTGCCGGCGACGGCCTGCTGAAGCGAGAACATATTACGCCCGAGCGGATTGCCGCTCTTGAAAAGCGGGCAGCGTCCCTGCCCGGCTATTCTCTAGTAACGCAGGAGGAGCGAGAGCGGTCTCGTCGCTCCTTCCTCGCCGCCCTCCCGGCGCGCCAAGACCTTTGGGTCTTTGGCTATGGTTCCTTAATGTGGAACCCGGCGATCCATGTCACACAGTCTGAACAGGCGAAACTGCATGGATATCATCGGGCATTCTGTCTCCATCTGGTTATCGGACGTGGCACACCGGAGACGCCCGGCCTGATGCTGGGGCTGGACCGCGGCGGTTCGTGCATCGGGATTGCACATCGCATTCAAGCATCGAACATCGAGAGCGAGACCGAAATTCTCTGGCTCCGGGAGATGATCGGGACGGGGTATGTGCCACGACATGTCCAAATGACCATTCAGGGACAACGTCAACAAGGACTTACCTTTGTGGCCAATCGGACCAGCCAGCGTTACGCCGGACGAATGGCTTTTGATGACGCCGTCGCCCGCATTGCTCAGGCAACTGGTGATATTGGCAGCAATCGCGACTATCTCTACCGGACCGTAGAAAAACTTAATGGCTTTGGGCTACGCACCGGCCCGCTGCACAAGCTGGAACAAGCGGTCCGCGCACGCGCAGGGGACGTTTGAAGTTCATGCGCTGTTTGTCTGCCAGCGCGCTTCGGTCTACACTCGCGCCCCGGCGGGGTACGTCACTGATACGAGGCTTTTTAGAATGTTCAGACAGCGTTTTTCCATTTCATCTCTGGTTGTCGCAGCCAGCGTAAGCCTTTTCGCTCTTGTGGCCGGACCTTTGATGCCGGGCACGGCCCATGCCGTGGAAACTCATTCGTCCGGGAAACAGTGCAACAACCGCCTGGGTGTCGGCGGCAAGTTCGAACGCGAATATTTCGTCTATTTCGAGCCGTCTTCCTCCGAGCTTGACGCGCACGACCTGTCTATCATCGAAGAAGTCTATGACCGCGCCACCGGTCAGCACGCTGGGCAAATCTGCCTGTTCGGAAAAGCCAGCAAGACTGGCAACCCTGCATCAAATGCCGCCCTTGCCCGCCGCCGCTCCGAAGCGGTTGCAGCCCGCCTGAGACGACATGGCTGGGACGGCAGCCGTATTGCGATTGAGCCGGAAGGGGAGACATGGGGCTGGCTGGATGATCTCACCTGGGAAAACGAAGAAGATCGCCGGGTGCGAATCCGCCTGTCGCGCTGAAACCGGCCTGTTTTGAGCTGAAGGCATGGCCAACTGGCCATGCCTTTTTGCGTTGATGTTCAAAAAAGCACAGAAAAGAGAAGATTTTTCGCCAATATCCGTTGGCGATTTGAAGGCCAGACCGTTACGTTTAGGCCAGTTTTTCAGAACCTTTCCACAATTCTATCCCGGAAACAGCCTGAATTGATAAACACTCTTACGGAGGCAGAAAATGCGCGTGTTTGAAAACATCGCTGAATATGCAGCAGAAGCCGGCAATGAAATCGGCGTAAGCGACTGGATGACGCTCGACCAGGACCGGATCAACATGTTTGCTGAAGCAACAGGTGATCACCAGTGGATCCACATTGACCCGGAGCGGACCCAGAAGGAACTGGGCATGCCGACCATCGCGCATGGTTATCTCACGCTCTCTATCCTGCCGAAACTGATGAGCGAAATCAGCGGCGTGAAAAGTGTCACCCGTGGCATCAATTACGGCTCAAACTCGGTTCGCTTCACAAACATGGTGCCAACAGGCTCACGGGTTCGTGGCCGTGTCACGCTCAAATCAGCTACGCCCAAAAGCGGCGGCATGCAGATTGTCAATGAAGTGACGGTCGAAATTGAAGGCCAGGAACGCCCTGCCCTCGTTGCCGAGACCATTACGCTTCTTTTCGAATAAGCGTTCGCGCCCTATCTTTGACACCTTCGGCGAACCCCGCCGGAGGTGTTTTCTATTTCAAACAGGACTTTCATGCCCTTCTCACTGCCGCCACACGCGCCCGTCGCCGCCAAGAAACCTGTCACCGATACACGCCACGGCATTACCCGAACGGATGTGTATGACTGGCTGCGTGACCCCCATTGGCAGGAACTGATGAAGGACCCCGCTGTTCTGCAACCCGACATCCGCGCCTATCTGGAAGCTGAAAATGCTTATGCAGATCAGGCCATGCAGACACTTGGCCCGCTTAGGGAGCAATTGTTTCAGGAGATCAAAGGCCGGATCAAGGAAGATGACAGTTCCGTGCCCTCACCCCATGGGGACTGGCTCTACTACACACGTTACGAAACAGGCGCACAACATCCGCTGTTCTGCCGGAAACCCCGGCATGGGGGCGAGGAAACCATTATTCTGGACGGGAACAAGGAAGCCGAGCCACATGCCTACTTCAAGATAGGAGGAGCTGCACGGTCTCATGATGACCGTCTGTTTGCCTGGAGTGCCGATCTTAAAGGCTCCGAATATTTCGGCATTCGTGTCCGGGACATGACGAGCGGTAGCGAGCTTGCCGATCTTGTGCCCGATACGAGCGGCGGCATTGTCTGGACGCTCGACAATCAGAGTTTCTACTATGTGAAGGTGGATGAAAACCACCGTCCCGCCCATGTCTTTCGCCATCGGCTGGGCACGGATGCGCTGGAGGACGAATGTGTCTACCATGAAAGTGACCCGAGCTTTTTCGTCAGCGTCGGCGCGACACAGAGCGGCCGGTATATTCTCATCAATGTCCACGATCATCAGACCAGCGAAGTTCACCTGATAGATGCCGCAGACCCTGACGCACACCCACGATTGGTTGAACCACGCCTGCCCGGCATTGAGTACGACCTGGAACATGATGCACGCGGTGATCGCTTTCTCATTGTGACCAATGCAGATGATGCCGAAGATTTCAAACTTGTTGAGGCGCCGGTTGCGACACCGGGACGGCGCTTCTGGCGGGATCTTGTCGCGCACCGGCCTGGCATTCTTGTCCTTGGCCAGATTGCCTTTCTCGATTTCCACGTACGCTCGGAGCGCGAGGACGGTCTGACACGCCTGATCGTCCGCCGGATGTCGGACGGACAGGAGCAACCCATCAGTTTTGACGAGACCGCTTATGATCTCTCTCTCATGGGCAGCCTGGAGTATGAAACGCATATCTGCCGGTTTTCCTATTCGTCCATGACAACACCTGAACAGGTGTTCGACTACGACATGGCAAGCGGCGAACGCACACTCCTGAAGGAACAGGAAGTCCCCAGCGGCCATGATGCATCAGACTACGTTACCGAGAGGGTGTTCGCCGTCGCGGCAGACGGGGAGCGGGTGCCCATCTCTCTTCTGTATCGCAAAGGGCTGCAAAAGGACGGAACCGCCCCCTGCCTGCTTTACGGCTACGGCTCCTATGGCATATCGATCCCGGCATCCTTCTCCGTCAGCCGGTTAAGCCTTGTGGATCGCGGCTTCGTTTATGCCATTGCGCACATTCGCGGCGGACAGGAACGCGGCTACCGCTGGTACACCCAGGGCCGCTTGCTCAACAAGATGAACACATTCACTGACTTTATTGCCGCCGGGGAGCATCTGGCAGAGGCTGGCTACACATCACGCGGAGAGATTACCGCGCATGGCGGAAGCGCTGGTGGCATGCTCATGGGGGCAGTGGCCAATCTCGCACCTTCACTCTTCAAGGGTTTGATTGCCGAGGTTGCCTTTGTCGATGTGCTTAACACAATTCTGGATGAGACATTACCGCTTACACCGCCGGAATGGCTGGAATGGGGCAACCCTATTGAGGACAAGGACGCCTACGAAATGATTGCGTCCTACTCGCCTTACGACAATGTACGCCGGCAGGCCTACCCTCACATATTCGCACTGGCAGGCCTGACTGACCCGCGTGTCACCTATTGGGAGCCGGCGAAATGGATTGCGAAACTTCGTGAATTCTCAACCAGTGACAATGCGCTTTTTCTGAAGACCAACATGTCCGCAGGCCATGGCGGGGCCTCCGGCCGTTTTGAACGACTGAAGGAAACCGCGATGGTTTATGCATTTGCCCTGGCTATCCACGGGCGGGCGTAACTCCGGCAGGCACTGCCCGACGCTCCAGCCCACCACCGGCTGACCAGTCCACAGCCGTCCGTCGGTTGTCAAACCGGTTTGTCACCGATGATCGTGACGCGCTCCATGCGTCGCAGCGCCGGCCAATAATCGGAGACGGCGTAATGTTGTGATGCCCGATTGTCCCAAAAGGCGATAGAGTTTTTCTGCCATCTGAAACGGCACTGGTATTCCGGTATTGCTGCCCGCGCATAGAGAAATTGCAGCAGCGCATCTGACTCTGCGCGATCCATGCCCTTAATATATTGCGTGAAGGCCTTGTTTACATAGATGGATTTACGACCATTCTCCGGATGGGTACGGACAACCGGGTGCTCCGCCATCGGATATTTCCTGTTGAACGCCTCAATCTCCTCGGGCGTGTGCCCTTTGTTCTTCAACATGGTACGGAAGTGCCCGAAATCGTGCACGGCGACGGCCCCGTCAATCTTCTCTTTGATCTCATCGTCGAGATCATCATAGGCCGCTTCCATATTGGCAAAGAGAGTATCACCACCCATTGCGGGCACCTCAAGCGCCCTGAGGATAGATCCAAGCGATGGTTCCAGACGCCAGGTCACATCAGAATGCCAGACATTCTCGCGGCCCTTGCTTTTCTCGTCATGGGTGATGGCCAGCACTTCTGGGTATCCCGGCTTGCTGGGCGCAAAGGGATGCACCTCCAGCTTGCCGAAATGGCGCGCGAACTCCAGATGCTGTTCAGTGGTCAGATCCTGATCCCGAAAGAAGAGTACTTTGCGCTCTACAAGCAAATCCTGAATGGCCCGCGCCATTTCGGCACCGATCGGCTTTCGCAGGTCGACGCCTGACAATGTCGCCCCGACAAGCGGACTCATGAATTCGACCTCAATACCGTTCAGCTTCATATCCTTTTCGATCGCAGATGTGCGGGCAGGTGCGTTCACGGTGTTTCCTCCTTTTGCCAACCATGGGGGGAGTTTTGCGCGCGCCCTGTCTCCGCACCCGCAAATGATTTACTAATTCCGCATTGTGGAATAATGTCGGCTCATGACAGAACGCGCCATTGAATCTCTCTCGCGGGGCCTTGCCGTCATTGAGGCCTTGAACCGGCGCGCCTATACCACACTGTCTGAACTTCATGATGATACAGGCCTGCCGAAGTCCACGCTCGTGCGGCTTCTGGATACATTGATCGCGGCAGGTTATGCACGGCGGATCTCCCGGACGGCAGGTTATTGCCTGACGGACCGTGTCACCCTTTTGGCTGACGGTTTTCAGAGCAGCGACCGCATTGTGGAAGTTGCCCGACCGCACCTCAAAAAGCTGACAGAGGACCATAAATGGCCCGTTGTCATTGCGACGCTGGATGGTGATGCCATGCTGGCGCGCTACAGTACGCTTTCGCAAAGTCCTTTTGCGCTGGACCGGATTTATATCGGGCGGCGCATTGGGCTTCTTGTCTCGGCAATGGGGCGTGCGGTGCTTGCCTACTCAACACCAGAGACAAGGGCGCTGCTGCTGGCCGCCCTGCGCGGCACCGGCATGAAGATGGATCAACTCGCACACGATACAGCCTATGTTGACCAGCTGCTGGAAACCATTCGTCGCACTGGTTATGCACTCACGGACCTGACACCGCAGGACCGGGCATTCGGCATTGCCGTCCCTGTCATGAAACATGGCGAACCGCAGGCCGCGCTCGCCATGCGCTTTATCCGCACCGCAACAACGCCCGCAGCTGCGGGCGCTGAATTTGCCCCTATATTGCGCGAGGCCGCTGCACAGATTGCCGAAGCACTTTAGGCTGCTGTCTCTGCGTTAATTGGCGAGATACGGACACATACTTCATCCGGTCCGTCTGCCAGAATCGAGATCTTCTGCGTGCGTGCGTCATAAGCGGCTTCACCGCCCTCAACCTGCAGATTGTATCCATCGGGGTATTGCAACACAGGCACAAATATTGTTGCCTCGCCCTTCCCTTCCGGGGTGAAGCGGGTTTCAAACGCCCCGGTCGCCAGATCAAAATGCGTTTTGTTCAGCGTGCCGCGGCATGATTGCAAATAGGGTCGAACAAACCCTTTCAAGGCACGGCCACCGGAGTTGATATCATCCGGGTCTGTTTGCTGATCCCGGCTGAAGATCGACAGGTCTTCCTGGTTCCAGCCGTCACCAATTGCCAGA